>Ga0163217_1000743_pt1 | contig 11588 bp, 4 predicted proteins | sample SynspAceP_FD_185933 | JGI IMG/M metagenome (GOLD analysis project Ga0163217, IMG submission 185933) | Saline lake microbial communities from Ace Lake in Antarctica - Synechococcus sp. Ace-P (PacBio error correction) | ecosystem: Environmental > Aquatic > Non-marine Saline and Alkaline > Saline ... | reverse complement strand
ACTAGAGATACGAAGCCAGTTCAAGCGAAATAGAACACCCCGAAAAAACTAGTCCAAATAGAGCTTCGGACTTTGCGCCTGCTACAAGAACCGCAAAAGTGAATCTGGACGTTTAGTAATAAAGGAGTATTTAGTAAAGTGAATCCAACGGAATCTGTTTATTCAAGAGATAACCCCATACCAATAAGTAGATGTGGCTTTTGCCTAATGATATAATTTATAAGGTTCAATGTTGGGGCCATTTAGGAATCCAATTTCTAATACTTATTTAAAGATTTGCCCCACTGATGGGTGAAAAAGTAGGAAAACGGAATTACTAGATATACCGGCCGGTTTATTTTGGAATTTAATTCAGAGACAAGCTTAAAGCAGACATCAGGGCGTTAGGATAGCAGATGCATTTGTAGTAGCATTAGAGATGGGAAACGAGGTTGAAACATTGCTGAAAGCTAGAAAATTGCATCAAGTAGGCGCGTCAGAATAGTGCCACTATTAAGATTGTAAAAAGCTGTTGTGAATAAAATGACTGGTGTATCTGGTAATGTTGCTACGGGTGGTGCACAGTAGTGGTTTCTGCTTCTTCTTCCACAGATTAAACTCTTCATTGCCAACAGAATTTAAGGCTGCAGATGCTTGAAACGAGCAAAAAGATATTAAAACGATAACTGGATTTATTTCACGGTTCAAGTGGGGTTGTATCTAAACCTATTAAAAAAGGAGAAATTAAGAATTACCTGAATTTAGCTGTTATGGTTAGTACGAGATGGTTTATATAGCATCTTACAGCTCAGTGTACTATAACGAACCTGCTAAGTGCTTGCAATGTAGTAGAAGATCGTCCTTAGAAAGTACAGTTCCTGATGCATTTATATTTGCCATAATAATGGGCAAAAAAAATATCAACGGATGAAGCATTGAAAAATGATGAAATGAGTTAAATGGAATGGCTTTTGAATAGTCAAAATATGTCAGAGATACCAAACGGCATACTTCTATTGAAGAATTGTTGAAGGAAGTTTCATGGGTGATTCTCACGAAATAGGTTCTAATTTAATGACGATGTAAATACCTTATGATCAGTGATAGAATGCCTTGTTAAGTATGTTCGCATTCCCCAATGCAGGTCTGAACAATGTTCATATATTGTTCATTATAATGGTAAGTGCAGTGTTAAAAAAAGGTGCTTACCAAAAAACTAAGACCAATCAATCAGGCTTTAATTGGATCAAAAGTAGGCAAAAATTATTTAAAAATGAAGCATTCCTATCATACTTCTTTTGTTTGATTTCATTTTAATTAGCTTTGCACAACAGTGCCAATTTCTGGAAGAAAAACAAGTGAAGCTTATTGCCAGAGAGTCAAATGCTTAAGTATGAGTTTAAGTAGTTTATGGACCAAGTAAAGAAAGGAAGTTAAAATATTTTACCCGATTTCTGACCCTAGGAGTAATTATGGTTCAAAAAAGTTGGCGCAAAAATATCAAGCTGTTAAATACTTATCTTACCAATAACGGCGTACAAATCTAGCGTAGCAAGAAATTTCAATGGAATTTAACGTAGCAGGAAGGACATTTACAGTTAATGCTTGTGTATGCCTGCGGGGAAAGTGATGTTCGTACCATGGCATTTTACCGATTACAGAGAATGAGATGGTATCGCTGTAAGTAATGGGACACAGAAAAATAGCCCACGCAGTTGCTCTACACGGAAACGAGCGTATGAGTGGCAAGGTTTGATTGTTTCAGGCTGTGGCTTAGCATTAGATGTTGCAACAAGTCAGAAGGGAAAACTCATCGTAGTATATTTTTGGCATCATATGGAGTAGCGTCTCAATTGGTACCATGAAATACTCGAGGATTGCATTGAATCAGAGGCAGATCAAATGGGTTGATATTATGGCAATTGGCAGCTATGAATCCAATTATGCAGTCTACTTTTGGAAAGAATGGCAGCTCCAAAGTGGCCAAAAACGCAACTGAGCTATGTAAAGTACACATCCCTCATGCATGAAAACTAGAATAAGTGATATCAAACACCACTTGCAAAAGCATACGAATACTATAAAGAAAATAGTATAATGTTAACAAACCCCCATTGTTAAATTAAGAATGGAAAAATTTTTATCCTTGGCAATATTTGCTATAGTAATGTAGCTTATCATTTGCACCAAACTCGAAATAAGTCGGGGCTGATACTTTGGCTATAGCCACAAAAAACAATTTCCAGTTACACTGGGGAATTATAGTCAATTATATTCGACTGATAACTGTGTCTCTTTAGATGGCTTCGAAATCGATTGATAAGAATGCCCCTGAATTAGAATATACATGGGTTTTTGATGGGATTACCGAAAGCGAAAAGGAATTTCAGGTGGATCATTGTTTCACAGACCTGGGTTTTTCATCAAGCGGCCTAAATACCTTTGATCCTAAAATTGGTCAAATGGTAGAAGCGTACCACAATAGTCTTTAAAATTCTTCCTCTGCGTTAAGGTTTAATAAAAGTGGATATTTTTAAAAATTTTGAATACAGTGTCCATTTCGAAACCAAGGGCTATAACAAGCTGAAGAAGTAGCTTTCTTACTTTGGAGTTTTGGTGATCGGGAATTATTCTTCAGGAAAAATCTGGTAAAAATGTATTTTACGCAACTAGGTGATTTTGAAGTAATGGTTTATTTGATATGATAGTAATGGGGAGGAATCAATTACAAAATCATTAAAGCTATTTAAAGATTACCATTAACATAAGTAACAATCGATAAAAATGAAAAAACCTTATCTATACACTAATTCGCATAGTTTTTATTCTAGATTCATTCTACCGCTTTTAGCACAGAAGTTCCTTCAAAGGCAGAAGAAAACATAATTATATTTCGTCACTTTTGCAAAGATGCGCCTTGGCACTTGGGGGTGCATGATGATCACTCTTCAAGTCTTCTTGTTTCAATACCGGGAATCCACTTAAAGGAAGCCTTTCTATATCGAGTTTTTGATCCCGATTGTGTGGAAAACACGATCAAATTAATAAAGTATACATACAAAACAACTTATACCTTTATACGGAGGAACAGAAGCTTCATTACCAATAAGGATGCCTTGATGTAGATCCAGTATTGGTAAATTATAAGAGTGGGATAACAATTGGCCTCTAAGAGTTTCAGGTAACGAAAGTGAATGGGATGACAATGGTATACATTTGGGCCAATTAATCCAAATGAAAGGAGATATGTTGGAAAATCTAAAATCTCGAGTTTTTAACTTTGATTGCCGAAGGTGAAATCGGGTCGATGATGGTAATATGACCGCTACTGTTTAATCGATCTCTGCTTAGTACCAATGTGCCATTTAGGTGCCAATGCTACCGAATGAGTATTGTTTTAGGTTGAAAGAGGGAAGGCAGGGTCTCAGCCTTACTTTTATCCTTTTGTAGAAAAACAACACCGTCAAATTAATTTCAGCACAATTCTTGATTTTGATAATGATGAGCCATTAAGATTTACTCCTAGGGTTAAGAATGGTCATTTATCTAGGTTTTTCAAACGATGGATAATTGAGTAAAGGAATTCATGTTATAGAAAGTGATGAGAGAGGAAAGTCTATGAATTTAAGACTAATAAAAAGAGCAAGCTTGTGAATGACATGACATTATATATTTTACGGAATGAATACAACATTCCCGTTCCATTATTGTTGCTTCACCTATTGGAGGGAAAACCAAGTAATATTATAAAGTGAATGTAGAATAACAATGTGAAATAAAAATAATACGAAATCTAAAAAAGAAAAGGGTTCAACTTAGTGAAAAACCCCTTTTCTTTTTTATGCTAATTGAAGTTAATCTTCCTTCTTTTTTGCAGTTGTTTCTTCGCAGTAGTCTTTTTCTCAGCAGCAGGTGTTCTTTGCCGCTGTTTGTTTCTTTGCTGCCGGCTTTGCCTTTTCAGCTTTTTCAGGAGCTTTATTCAACTACCTTTTTAGACTTTAACAGGCGCTGCTGCTTGAGACCCTTCTTTTTTTGTCTACTAACCCCTGATGAGCCTATTTGCAATTACCTCGTTCTGGACTTGATATCTCTTTTCCCATTATTTTTGATTAATTAAAGACAAAAAAAACATTGGTTATAGTTATATTTACTTGAAAACAAATATAAAAAAAAATTGAGTGGTAGCAAAAAACTTATTGATTAATAAAAAACAGCCCAATTGAATAATTTAATTCAAGCTGCAATAGAAATTTCATAACTACTTACTTTTACTTGAGCGAAAGTTTCGCTACCAGCTTTGAATTTTACAACATTTCTTTGCTTCGATGTTAATTTCTTTCCGTGTTGTGGATTTCTTACCTTTTCTAGCTGCTTCTTTGATAAAACTGAGAAAGATTCCAAAACCTATAAGCACTTTATTCGTCTTTTTTTAGGGCTTTTCCGTTACACTAATAAAAGCATCTAGTTGCGTGCTGTGTGTGTGCGTCAGCTTTTGATAAGACTTTGATTCGTCAGAGATTGCTTCAATTAATTTTGCTTTATTCTTTTCTTTTGCTTTTTAAGTTATTATTAGTTAATTGCTTTGCATTACTTACAAATATATGAAGGAATTATCAAGTAGAGCAAAGCTTTTCAAGAAAAATGCCACTTTATGTTGATAAAAATTATACATTGTTAATTTAATTGTTCCTCATTGACTTCGACCTATGTTTACTTTTTACTTCATTTTATTTGCCCAATTTTTTTAACAATATGAATTACAGGTTCATTTCTTATCGTCACAGCGAATTGAAACTGGGATTTCGTACTTTGCAGCTAAATTTTTTTTTATGAGAATACTACTTTTTGTTTAATCCGGTTTGAATTTCAATTTCTTATCATTTTCTCAACACACTATTGGCAACAAGAAGCAGCCTATAGGATGGAAATTGATTTCATGTGAAAAGCCATCAAATTTAGTGGAATTCAGGAATTAGAATACAGCAAATTAATTCAACGATACATTATATCGAGTGTTTTATCATTTGTATTCAATTGCTTCCAGGAAAGGTAAGCATGATGGATGTACGATCTAGAAATATTGAAGTTCCAGATAAAGAGTGGGTGACCGAATTTATTGAGCTGAAAAAAAGAAGAAGGAAGGATATCAGAAAACTCAATCAATTGACTCAAATGGCAGGTGTTATCTATAATGTTGAACGGTACCATTTTGGAGGATAGAATTGGCTGAGCCTATTTTGCCGAGTCAAGACAGTATTTTAAATGACTTTTGAGGCTTTCAAGTGCCAATTAACAGGTTAAGAAAAGTCAGAAGAGATAATGCAGAGGGTTGATGCATACTTCAATGACTCAATGGTATCCTAAAATGGCTGCTTTGCTGAATATGATTTCGAAGGGATGGCATGCAAATCCAATACATAGGAAGAGAATTTCATGGCGTTTGGGGCACTTTCGATATTAAATTAAATGGACTCGGGCATATACTATAGCAGGAAACTGGTTATTTACAGAATAAGGAGAAGTTTGAAAGGTTATGCTAAGACGGGTTCTAATAACATCAGCTAAAATAGAAATGCATTTTTAAAATCCCCTAAAAAGTACATGATTCGCATGGCTGTGGTACTGATAAAAATTACAAGCAGATAACCCAATCAAGTAGAAGGTTGGTCCATTGTTTAGTTTTTTATGTGCCATCAGAGAAACCAAGTTTTGTGGGAATTCTTTACTTAGATACACACGTTTTGATTTTTCAAAAAGATGAATGAAAAAATTTGGGTATTCCTTTATGACTGAAATTGCCGTAATGTCAGGAGGTGATGGCGGAATGGACTATGCAAATGGCTACTTTAATATAACAGGGCATAGTAAGTTAAAGGTTAAGCTTAATTGGCAAGTTAACAGGCTCCGATGAAGCAATTCACAGTTAGTATCAACAATGACTTAGCTACCAATGAGTCTTTTGATTCATGGATTGGGAATTGAAGTTATTACTTTCCAATATGCAGAAAGATGTGGTATTGGCTGAAATTTTACCAATATTAAACCTTTCAGAAGGCAGGTATCGTTCATTACTACAATTTGGTTACTTCGAATAGCAGATGCCCATGTTACTCATGCAGATTGGTATCACACCAATCGAGCTACGGTAGTTGCTTCATTTCTATGGTGGGTGTATTTCTTACATCAATTGAGCTATATCATAGGACAAGAAGCATATAAAATAAAGGATGGTGACCTACTTTTAATCAATGGAAAATTTAAACACCCTACCCCAAACAGATTTCCAAAACGCATCATGGAAAAAGAGTCAGGATGGAATTAGACTGGTATTTTGATCAAGTAGTTAAAATCTAACAAATACGATTGACGTATGCCATTCAATCCACTTCAAAGCTGAGAAGGAAAAAAACGACTATAACACTGGAAAGAAAAGGGAGATGCCCATGCCTTTAGACATCATACACGTAATAAAATTGAAAAAATGGGTAAGAGAATTGCAGTAGTACATTCATTGACAATAATGCGAAGCAGAAAAGCAAGAAAAATATATATATATTGGCCATGGACATATCCGCATATAATGTTCACAATTCGAAATTGAAACCATGAAATAGACTTCCAAAAAGAATGGCAGATATTGCCAAAACCAACAATACTTTCCCACGATCTAAAGAAAGACCTATAAAGGGAAATTAATACTGATAGAATAAAACCTAGCTTTTGTTCGAAAGTGAAAAAAACTAATGAATTTTAGCCTCATTTTTATGACTATATTTTCAGTAGTGTTTATTTCCTGCAAGTACGTTTTCATCATTCACGACACTGCGTCATGATACTCATCTTTGATGATTTCTCATGACTAATTTCAGATCATCGTATTTGAAAATTTGTGATTTCTGTTCAGTTGTTCTTCCCACTTTTTTAGGGGTAGAGCAAAAAAATCAGATTAAAGTTATCAGAAATTGTTGCAAAGCAATTTTATTCGTCCCAATTTCAGCAAATTAAGCAGACTCAATTTCGCATTACCTCCTAAAGAGGTCCGCCTATTGTTTTAATGTAATATCTAGTTTTTATTAGTTATTTAATTAAATGAAATAAATTGAAATATTAAACTTATTGTGACCTTGCGCTGGTTTTGTGGTTGGCATTTCAAATTCATTTCTCAATCGGTCAATTCCAATTGTCAATCCACTGTGCATGGGTAAAGTTATTGATGAACACGATCGTTCAGATTTATCCTTTGCCTTGCTATTAATATATATGAAATGAGAATAGGAGTCTCAGCCAATTTGAAGAGAAGAATATTAAGATAGAAGAATCTTTGTGTTTTGGAAACTACACATTGTAATCAGTCATATTCGGTGTACTCCAGTACAGTAGATAAATTGAAATCAATTCAAAATTACTATTGCAAATTTTTGAACTGGAGCATCATGCTGAGAATTAAATGAAGTTCAAGTAGCTTCTTTTAAAAGATGATCGACATTGGAGTGACAAGCTTGGAAATACAAACCATATTGAAAAAGCAAGAATCAGTAATGCAGTCTATTGTTCTTTTGGGCATTCTACTGTTAATGTTAAATATGCTTCAGAATGGCGCAATGTTTCAAAGCCAATTATACAGCGGACTACACAGTAATCGAGTGGCAATTGTAACAAAATGGAATGACCTTAGAGGGTCAGAATTGGGCCGAAGAACATCACCGGAGCTGATCCATTTACTATCGATCAGTTGAAGATAGTGAAAGGTGCAAGTGCTCTAAAATATGGTCAGGTGCTATTGGTGGTTGCATTAATTTCTTCCACCGAAAAATTAATGGATTCGACAGGCCATTAATGGTTTATTATTTTCTTGGTCGGAAGTAGTAATTAATTCGTAAAGGGACAGTGTTCGCCTCAGGTTAGAAGGTAAATTTGACAAACTTCTAATTTTAGTTGCCATGCAACGGAAGTTTGAAAAAAAATGGCACCATCGGACCCCAAATTATTACCTTAATAATACAGGAACTGAGGAGTACAAGCTATTCATGGCAGTTGCGGGTTTATGAGAAAAATCGGTTGAACTACACTCTATTACAGTCAAATTAATAACCGAATATAGGGTATATTCTTCTTGGTGACCTTCATATGCGGAGACCTTAACAGATTTAGAGAGGGCCATAAATCGATCAGAACCAAGAGAAAGACAAAACAAAAAAAAAAAAAAATGGGATTCTCTTATTCAGTTGAAAACCATACCAGCATGATAAGAGCACAAAAACACATACAATGGCGAACGAATTATGATTTTCGAAAGCAGTAGGAACTTTAGAACTCCAACTTGCGCGGCAGTAAACCATTCGTGAATGAATATGACAAACATACTCACGAGGAATTTCTACTCGCACAAGAGGACACTGCCGGAGGTTTGCATCGGGTTATTAGCAAAACCTACTCAGGGTTCAAATGGGATGGCCCCTTGCCAAAAATGAAACAAGTTGAAAACTGAAATAGGAGGTAATTCCAAACACAGAAAATATGTTTTTGAAAGGTATGTAGAAGCTTTATCGCTGCTTATGATTGGAACCTCTTTTGGTGGTTATTTTGATTTCCAATTGGAAGAAAAAATTTAGACGGTTAATGGTGGTTTTCGAATAGACTTAACTCCTCGCGAGTGTATGTGACTCGATACATTAATAACAACTTATCGAGATGGTGAAATTGAGCCTTCACCACTTTAGCAGGAAGTTTGGAGCTGACTTTTGCTTTCAGAGATTGGAAGTTGGTTTGAATACAAACAATCGCCCAAAGAGCACCGGGAATCAAGAATTGTTTTAGTGCAGGATTTGCACCATGGATGTGGCGCTTAGAATATGTGATGCTAACTTGGATTTAAAGAAAACGTTCAATAAAGTCTTCTGGATCAGTTATTATCAAACCAATAAAACAAACTTTCGATGCTTTGATATCATAGTAACTTGATGACAATATTTATCTATTTACACCCACTGATGTGAACTTCGCTAACTGTTAGAGGGCATTTTCCTGTTTTTAGGTACCAACCATAAAATGCATTATTAAATTGGGCTAGATCTGGCTTGAAATATGAGTGGACTAATTCTATATCTAACTGAATGCTAAAACAAGTGTCTACTATGGGCAAAAAATAGAAGCATTTAATCAAGCATTAATTTTCATTTGGCCGGCCAATAGAATTGGGTTGGTGGTAAAACTATCAGTTAAATAACGTTCAAAAAAAATTTTCATAAACATGGATTGTTTAGCAGTGAAAACCATTTTTTTGAACAGGAAAAGAGGCATTCCGGAGTAGGATTTACAACACCTTCCAAATGCTACACACTCCTTCAAATTTAAAGGAGAATATCTTGCCGATTAAAAATCAGAAATAGAAACTAGATATTCAATAGGATAATGTATTCAATACGCACTTATCCTGCGATACATGAATCGTTTTAGGTACTACGCTGACGAAAATGGGTAGAAATATCACCTTGAGCTTTAAAAGTTGCCATTACAGTAATGAAATAAATAAATATTATGAAATCAATTTTAGAAGAGATTACAGATACAATTTATTCATGGGATTATTATTAACAACAGCAAATAACAGGTTGTAAGAAGGACGGACGATGATGAACCTCGATTAATTGTGAATGAAGAAGAGTGAATTACTTCTGTGGTTGGTGACTTATTCTGATACGTCAAGTATGTTAAAACAAGCTTAAGTTTACTGATCCTGATGGCGAGGTGGGAAATAATCCTATCAGTTTGATTACTTATTACGATTGCAAAAGGAAAAACTTATCAAGTTAATTTAGCATTTTTTAGCATGAAAGTGACCCAAATGACATTGGAGGATTATCTACAGTAGAAGTTCGTGATAGAAGAACACTGAACATTTAGTTTTGATTTTGATTTAGATGCTACAGCGGAGTTAGGCATGCAGAAAACAGATTCTGATGGAACCTTTCCAATGGTTTAACTTCAAACTGGACAACTTGATTTGACCGGCAATGCATTTATGGAAACAATTACAGTGATTTAAAACACCAGCCAGATGTGAAAGAGCGCACTTGTGCGCCTGGAATACTGATGTGGAAATTAACTTTCCATTAATAATTAATTAACCAAACAATTAAGGAGTTATAAAAAAGGGAGGTGGATATGCCTCCTTTTTTTATTGAATTCTATTGTTAATTTTAATGTTATCTTTCATTTCTTTAATTAACCTATAAGAATACTTACTAATATTGAGATTATTTAAAATTTTAGTTCTGGCAACCGCCTTTAATAGCAGGCCAATGATTTTAACTTATGCAGTTCATAAGGGCAAAAGTTCTCACTCTTAGAGTAAAATCTAAGAGTGGAATGGGAAAATCCGGAGAGATAGAAATAATGGTGTTTGGGGAGATAAGAGATGATAAAAAAGGGAAATTTTTATTTGTGGTTTGCTATTAATGACAATGGCTATGGTATTCAATCGTGTAGCAGTTCAAAAAGACAAAAAATTTACGATCTAGTAGTAAGATTGTACTAACCGAAAATGGGATAGTAAAACTACTGTTTCACTATTTTTTCATTATGCCTTCCATTCTTAGTTTTGACAGTCAAGAAGTAAATGCAGGCTTTTAATTTCTGCAATTTATTGTTCTAGTATTCGGTTGTTTCAACGAGTGTACTACTCGGTTCCCACTGATAATCTGTCAGGATGATTGATTGTAGGGAGTATATGCTGAATAGCTTTATTGTTCTATTTTACATCCTTCGTTGGATTTGGGAAACTGAACAATACGTATTGGAGAGTATATTCAAATTAACGATTGTTAGCCGAGTTTCGGAAATACAAAAAATTTTTAATGGGATTTACTAGAAAGCCAGTTAGCTAAAACTGTTATCGAACAGAATGGTGTCCATTCCATTATTTTAAAGTGGATCTTCAAGGTATACCCAAATTTCCAAATTCGACAGCAATACCCGTCGTTTCAACATCCATTTTCAAATTTAGAGTTATTAACAAAACCTGGCGGAAAAAACAAATTAATTCATAGTGATAGACGTTTTTCCTCCAGGCATTCGTTTTTCCGAATTGAAAACCAATTGATTGTATTAGTGTTTATCTGGTTAAGCTGAATCTTTAATTAATATAACTCAATTTCCACACCGTAGTCATCCGTTTTAATAATCAAAAAAAGCTGACGTTTGTAATTCGGAAAACAAAACCTGTTGATATTTGCAAATTAATGAATCATTTTTGATTTGCTATTTTGATCTGGCAACACCGTTAACTTTTTCCAAACCATACCACTTTCTAAGTATTTCAAAGGCCATATTATACAAAAAGGGGTTGGGTTTAAATTTCACTTCATTTACTTCGATTTTCTCAATTTTTATAGTATCTTGTTAATTGAAAAAACAAATTTAACTGTAGAAAACCAACCGTTTTTAATTTGTTAAGTTCCCCAGTTCAAAAATTGTAAATGGTATCCATTTCCTCTATTTGCTAAAAAAATTTATACTTTGTGTCCTGGATTACCGCTTGATTAATTAGTTTGGCCATTTATTAAAACGAATATCGATGTCGCGGGTAAAGGCAGATGGAACTCTCTCTT
>Ga0163217_1083014_pt1 | contig 11592 bp, 16 predicted proteins | sample SynspAceP_FD_185933 | JGI IMG/M metagenome (GOLD analysis project Ga0163217, IMG submission 185933) | Saline lake microbial communities from Ace Lake in Antarctica - Synechococcus sp. Ace-P (PacBio error correction) | ecosystem: Environmental > Aquatic > Non-marine Saline and Alkaline > Saline ... | reverse complement strand
CGTCGCGCATTTTGATGGGCTGGTAGAACTCGGAATCCTCGGTTGAGAGATTGAACCGAAGCTCCATAAAGGACTTTGCATTCCATCGAAAACTTCGGCGGCCTACCCCGAATTTACGCCATTATAAGACGGGGGATCCGTGCGGGCCATTCAAAGCAGCAAACTTAAACCACGCCTGGCGCAAGTTCCCCAATCGCCCTTGTGGGCTGCTGTCGAAGCACTGGTCGCCAGACCAAAGGCTTCCGACAGGATGCCCGCGATAGAGGGAATGGAATAAAGCCCCGGAACCTGCTCTATCCCCCCAAACATATCCGCGCTGGAATTCAGGAAGAAGCCATATTTGCCGATGTCAATGTAATCGAGGATCGACAGTAATATTCATTGTAAAATACCGTAAGGAAAAAATTCGGTTGGTCTACGTCTGCCGCATGAGACCCGTTGCCAAGCAACCTCTGAGTAGTCTCCGAGGCAACCCAGGAAAATTCTTTGGACTTGGAAACCTAGCGTCGTTGCGATGAATTGCCACGATTTCGGGAAATATGTTGAAGTTTAATCAGTTAGTTACCCTTTTTATCCCCAATTTCTCCCTTCGGATCCAGCACTTTTGGCCAATTGTCTATTCTGCACCGGCCGCAATGTAGATCAACGGGGCCAGTTTTCCTGATGTCCCAAAGTCGCCGGTTAGGCAGTCTCGAAACGCTTCCTTCCCATTAAGAAAGCTGCGGCTCTTGTCACCCGCAGGCAGTCTGCGAGGCACTGCCTGGGAAGAACATCATGTTCGATAATCCCATTTCGCGCCCACGCGCGTGCGACTAACCTTATTTCAAGAAAACACGGAGGCGCTCCAGAATGCGGCGCTTTCTACTGGGCGGGAGCCACACTGGCTTCAAACGCGTCCAAAGCCTATTAGAAGCCGCTTCTGGACCGAGATTTCCCTTCACGGCCGCTGTCGGCCGTGAAAGTCACCGCCCTTCATCGTTCTGCTTACTCTCCACTCACGTGCCACGATCCGTCCCGCGCCCCGAAGCTGCCATACTCGCAGCACTCGATCCCCGTCGCCGCCATGTTCGAGGAAAATCAGCCTGCGGCTGCGAGCTTTCGGCAAAGGCGATCGGAAAGAGACCTACGCCGATCAACGGCCCACTTCAACGGACGAACAAGGAGAATATCAATGGATAAACCCCGCATGCTGGATGATAAACTGGACCTCCTCGAATGAAGCTGCTCTCGATGTCTCGAACAAGACGCTGGAAGCTATCGCCTGTGCCCAAGAGGCCGAGGCGACTCGATGGGGGCTTGCTCGAGATGTGCTGGGCACTGAAAGACAGGAATGAGGTCTCACCATTCTCGCGACAACGAAACACTTCGCGGTGAAGAGATGGTGACCGCCTCGAGCCAGGTCATCCTGGCTGCAACGACTGTTCATTACATCCCAGGCCGAGCAGTGGATATCACCACCCGAGCGAAGAGAAAGTCGTGGATCGCTATGGGTTCTCGCGGCAAATCGACCTCGTAGCCGTCTCAGGGATTCTCGCCTCCACGGTTTGGCGCATACAGAACATGCTGGAAGCGGAACGGATCGCGACGAACCTCCGCGGCGAACAGAACTAATCTGCTCCACCTGTCTATATATCAATCAGAGCCTTTGAGCGACCACGGCCTGTGCTTCGACCTCTCGGAACTCGATCGCCCCTTGCCTTCAAGAGCTTTTGTTTGAGATGGGCGGTCGTGAGACATTTTCAGCACATTCTGCGGCTTCCTTGTGTCGTAAGCATCGTCCCAACGAAATTCAGAGTTCACCATGTTTCCGGATGCTACATGGCCCAGCAGGTTGATGATCAGGGTGGGCCTACGCCGGAAGCAATTAATTGGACTGGATGTCCATTTATGCCGGAAATTTTCAGGTTTTCCGTCTTGCGTCCATCGGCAACAGCGATTGCCAGGTCGCAGCATGGGCGGCCGAATGATCTCTTCTGGAGTTGGAAGGACGCGTTTCCAAGCCCTTGTCGACCCCAGTTTTTCTTTGGTGTTGTTCATCGTAGTCTCCCCTGTAGCATATTGAATATATGCGGCGATACCCACTTCAATCAAAGAGGAAATAACGAAAATAACCGAAATAAATGAAATAAAATTTGTATTATCGGCCCAACGTGCCAAACCATGATCAGCAGGCGCTTCAAGCGAATACCAAGTGATGCCTTGAATCCGCCCAAGTGCGCCTTAGCTCAGCTGTTAGAACGCTTGATTGTGGATCAAGAGGTCCCTGGTTCGAGACCAGGGTGGCCCCACTCCGGATCTGCGACAAGAACCCGCGCTATGTGGGTATCTTGTTCATTGTGAAATGGACAGGAAATCAATTAGAGGGGGATTATTGACCACATTGACATCATTCGTATGGATCGCATCTTCGTCGTGGGCACGGCAGCCATCGCTTATAATCTACTTGTATCGTTGAGTGGCCGGTGTCGGGCCAACGTATCCCGGAGCCCTGCGTTGCTTCATTCGGCGAATGCGCTGCCTACATCTTTTTAATAAGAAGGTTTTGTCAGGGCCGTCGAGGTTTATGCGGTCGGAGAGGCCGCCGCAGAGCCTTTTGGGGGGATGAACGAGCCTTGCATACGGCCTGGACAACGAGAAGCCTATCGACTTTGTTTCGACATCTGCTGGCGCTGCGCTGTAAAAGCCCACCCTCAACCATATCGAACATGGGGTCTATTAACCTTTGATCTCCGGGTTCCGGCGGCCTTTCCTCTTCCGGCCGCGAGTTAAGACCCACAACTTCCAGCACGCGCACTTTCGCGAATTTCAACGCCTACCTGGTTATTCGATCTCGTCACCTTTCTGAGCGTCAACTTCAGTGCCTGCCCGAGAGGGGTATTGAATTCCGAGCTTACCGCCTTTCGAGGTCGTTTACCCTCGTCGAACAATAGTGAAGCAACTTCGTTCCCGAGGGCTCCGAGGATCTTCCACCTCACCCTTGCTGCCCAGACCGATTTCATGGGAAGCCGACGATCAGCCGTTTCTTCGCGGCTTGAAAGCCGGCAAACGGCTCCGTCCGTTCTCTTCGCAGCGAAAAGGTCCTGATCCTCAAATCCTGGTATGTGTGCCGCTCTTCTGCGACGACGACCCAACTACTGGCGGGCATCCTCTTTGCTACCCTCATCAACTTCTCAATTTCTGCTTCCCTCCCGAGCGAAGCAGAAGTTCAGCACCATCTGTTCTTCTTTTGCGGCCGCGTTGCGCCGCATCGATGGCGTCACGAAGCCGCCCGATTCTTGGGACCGAGGGTCGTTGAACCAATCTGTCGACCAAATTGCGGTGAAAAGCGCCAACCCAACCCCTCAAGAACTTCTTGCCGTAACCGGTCTCGATCCCGGCTCGAATTTAGAGGAGTGATAGCTCGCGCCATTCGCACTTCGAACCCGAGAATGAACCGTAGGGCCACTCTGGGGATGGCGCACCCCCAATATTTCCAATCCGGGGTAGCCGGCGCACCGACTTGCGGCACGGCCTCGCACCCCAGCGCTTCGAAATCTGGGCAGCTACGTAATCCTCGAATGGCTTTCGGTCAGCGCCAGTGCCTCCCCGACCTTTATCGGCGGACCATTGGCCTGTAGCGCAGGTATTCCAAGCCAGGCGCGGAACATCCGCCACACCGCGCGCCTTCTCCTCCCCAGCCAAGATTCGCGTTAGGTTTCAGCGAGGTGAATGTCACGATTTTGCGTTTAGCCCGTGGTGTGAAGAGGACGTTCAGCCGACGTGGCCATGCGCCTGAGTTAATCGGACCGGAAACGCTGATGGGACCACCGCGCGCCCGGACTTTTCCGGCCGTTATGTGATGAGGTTAGAAAAGAAACATCACGTCACGCTCGGTCGCCCTGGATCGTCTCGAAGATTCTTTATAAAGAAACTCCTCGAGAGCGTCTTCCCTCTCCTGGCCAGTCACGAAACCAAAAATCCGAACATGCGAGTTTGCGCTCGAGCTTCGCCGTTTCGACTCCTCCCGGATTTAGTCCTTTCTGATCAGAGTTCATCGTGCAGACACCAGGAAAAGATCGGGACGGGTCGCGCATGTGCGCGACCGCGGCCTGAACGACCTTACGTGCCTCCATTCTCAATAGTGCGCGCCTTTGAGATGCCCGACACCTCCTCAAGGTGAACCCCTACCTCAGGATCGTCTTCTCGAGCAGAACGGGAAATATCGTGAAGCTTCCGTCATTACATCCCAAATGTTGAGAAACGAATTAAGCAGAATGGCGTGAAGCGATAGTGCCCAGCGCCAATTGTCGCACCGGGCCGGAAAGCCATATTCGCCATGTTCGAGGACACTTTCGCTGTCCTTCCGCGCAAATCATCTTCTATATTCCGCATCGTTCCAGCATCTTCTGGAAAAAGGTGGTTGGCGAAGCTGCTTTGTGTCGCCCACGACCACCGCTTTTCGCGCGACTGAGCGCCGCCCGACTGCGATTCTCAGGAGTCATTCTTGGGAGGCTTCGTCGATCACTGACCAGATCGAAGTTAGCCGGAATGTAGATACTGTGCGGACCGCCAGGCGGCGGACATCATCCAGCATTGGTTCAGTTCCAGTAGCCGCTTCTCCGGCCACGCCGGGTTGAGCTCGCGCACCCCGATCGGTTGCGTTTTCTTGCCCATTTCATTTTACGCAAAGGCTTCATTGTCGGTTATACGTCGAATTTACGCCCGATGCCATTACCCGAAGGAGGGGCAGCGATTCGATAAGCGTGTCGCCGCACAACCTTGCGCCGACATCTCGTCAATTCACGGTCCTTCTCGACGATTCTGCTCGAATGCGATCGAAAGCTCTCCGTCATATCCTGCAAAGCCTTCTCCCATGGATCTCATAGGCGCGATCGAACCATGGGACTTCGCAATGATCGCTCGCACCAATCGAGCCGAGCCGATCCAATGTCGAAGCTCTCACCTTGATCCGAATACCCAGTCGACCGAGACGCCCGAAACCTTCGTCCCGTAACGTGGCCTTTCCGCGCTATTTGCAGCAGTTCGCGCTCGTTCATGAGTGAGGATGGATCGGCGGCCCGCCGCGCCGCTGTCTTCGATGCGCCCCGACAACCTCGTTGCTTCGATTTCCAGGAACCTCATCCAAACCAAAAAGACGAGAAAGATTTCCCCGCCTCCGCCTCGATCGCGGAACGGCGTGTTGCGAGTGGTCTCCAGCGTCTTCTTTGATCTCACTCGCCCGGCCCGACCGCAGCACCGGAAATTGCCAATTGCCGCGTCAGGTTGCTTCAGCAAAGAAGCCGAGCCGTCGTGCACTCGATCATTAACGCGTCAGTTCGTGTCGACACTACCAAGAAGCGGTCGCCGATAAATTCCTGCTGCGGCGAGGCTCGATCAGCGACGTTAATTTCTTCGACACGCTCTTGCTGGGTCAATAGCTCACCAAGCCTCACCGATTTCAACGCTCGAGACCCCTGTATCAACTCAATATGGTATAGGCCTTCCGCTTTTTGCCGTTGTTCTTGCTTGAGGCAGCCATCGTCAAATTGCGCTTTTGCCGTAAAAACTGATTAGCGATTAGATTGGGTAGATCAGGGGAACAGTCGCGAAAGGCATGGGACTGAGGCAAGATCCCCCGCTTCAAGCTCAGCGCGCAAGGCTTTCATTCCCATTGGCGACCTCCGCACACAGAACGTTACAGCTGGACTACCTCTTCCCAGCATTGATTCATATCTGTGGCCAGCCCGGGCGAAAGACGGTCCGAAAACCTCAGCAAACTCCGAATCTGATTCAAAGTTTTTCCGGCGTTCGAGCCAGTCGGCATATCCCGCAGACGATCGGGCCATTTGTTTCTCGATTCTCTTTGGCGTCGCCACTGAGGATTTAGTATAAGTGCGGCGGCGCGACTTTGAGTCGCCTTGACATGAACCGAAGCAGCCCCGCGCCGTCAATGTGTGCAGCAGCCTGGCCCATAGCTGTGGGCATTGTGATCTCCGCTCTTGGCAAGCCTGGCATAATCCTGCCCAGCCTTCAGTAGAACAGCGTGGCAGTCCTCACGGCAGACGCTTGGAGACTTGGAACGGCCCGGCGCTGTGGGTCTGGCGCGACATGGTCCAGAGCTTCCTTCGGCGTTGCAAGCAAGCCCGCACACTTGCCTTTCTGATATCTGCCAAGAGAGTCTCTCAAATCTCGGCCCAGCCTTTTCGGAAAGAAGCTCGGCCAATTGCGATCTGTGCCTGCATTTGATGCGATTGCCTCTTTCCCAACTCGGCAATCCGTTTGCCATGCCTCCGGATCAACTCTTCCATCCCGTGGCCTCCGCCGAAGGTCGCATGCGGGCCCGCAGCGTTCGGTGAGGCTTCCATCCTTCCGGATCAGGATCGCGCCGCCCGATACGACCAGTAGTGTGGCGCGTTTCCTGCACCTGCCGCAGAAATCTGCACCTTGTCGACGTCGTCCCTGATCAGTAAGCTGCTCTATGAGCTTCGCGTCAGCGGTTGCTGTGGTTGTCAGCGATTGCTTTAACCAATTCTTGCCAAGCAGGGAAATATCAGTGCCGAAAGGGCCTTCAGCAAAGAACGGGCGCAGCTCCGATTGCACCAACTTTCGTCAGCGAAGGCCTCAATGCGATCTGCAAGTATCTCCAAGCTTTCGCACACGTCTTAAGCTCATCGCGATTTAGGGATGGTCGCAGTTGGTGTCGCGCCATAATGCAGGCATCTGACGAGAGCGACCGAAGCGTTCAAGCGAAAGGCTTCTGCATCCGTCCACCAGCGCTTCGATCCGCGCCTTCTCCAAGGAATCGCAATCGGGCAGAGTGATGCGACGGAACCTCTTGGGGAACTTCATCGGCGAGCCTTCATGTGTCGCGATGCCATTTGCCCGATCACATCGTTAGCGGTGAATCCAGAAAGCCAAAAGGACTTGCCAAGAGCGTCGAGTTATATCCTTGAAGGCTTGGCGGCGCCGCTCGAGAGCGCTTTGACGCGAGGCAAAGTTCGGTGCGCCTGAATTAGGTTGTAGCGCCTACAGACAAACCTTTCATCAGGACTGTCATAGGACCATGATCGCGCGTGCCGCGGCCCGCCTGAAAGCGGAAGAATGAAACTCCCCAAAGACACGATCGCTTCGAGGCCGGTTTTCACGACATCCAATGCAGGAGTTATCTCGGCGACAAGAAGCACGCGCTTACGATCGTGCAAGCGCAGCCGCAAATGAGGATTAACGATGGTTTGGCTTTTTCCCCGATCCAGGCGGACCATCGATGCTCACATGTGCCCGTCTGCAACCATCCCACCAAGGCGAGAGAACTGAGATGCGTCCGCATCCATAACATAAGTGTGGCACTGCGGGCTGTCTCGGGACTTCATCGGTTCTCATTAGACCGGAGCATTATGCCGCTGCCGCCAGCTTCCCGCTGTGGGCCAGAGCTTTTGGCAAACGGACTGTGGTTCGAGGCCACTGGGCGTTTATCTGGGTCGAGGTCGTGATTACATTTGCGACTTAGATGAACGGAAAAATCCGATCGCCACTTCCCGTCGGACTTTCCCAGTGCCCAAACCTAGATGCGCCGCCTCCGCCACCCTCAGGAAATATTCTCGATAGAGCCCGAAACGAGTCGGCAGTCAAGCCGGTCTCAGTGAAAAGCTTCTGCTTGAGGGGGGGTATTAAAAACATGCCTTCCCCTCACCAGAAAGTGGAACTGCGCCCCTTGGGCGACTGCTTTCGATCTATCCTTGATCTCCAAAGAGCGCGAGTGGACTGACATAACTTGATTCCCTTCTCACCAGGACTCTTCCATTCCGAGCAGCAAATTTGCCACATGCAAAACATTCACCCCAGTTTCCCGCTCAAAAGCCTCGGCCTTTCTCAAGCAGACCCTTTGCTATCCGGCTAAGCTTCTCAGGTAAGCATCAAACGTCTGGATGTCGGATATCTTGGTGCCGCCCGTCCTCGTGCATCATCTCTGGATGGATGCGGGGCAAGATGTAGTCGGGGATATGTCATGCGCCCGAGCAGGTTCGACAAGGACGGGCTCTCTTTCGACTGGCGTTCTGCAGGCCCAAGGTTTCGCGAAACACCATCTTTGAGTTCCGCTCAATCACCAGGGCCGTTTCGTTCCAAAATCCTTGGCTGCGGTTCAAGGCCTCAAGTTCGGCGGAGATAATTTTCATCGTCAGATCTTGCTAAGTGCAATGGTCAAGGAACGTGTCCGTCTGCTCGTCGGGCAGTTGCTCATCGGATTGCCGGTAGAGCGGGAAACCAAGCAATAAGATAGTCCGTGGTCAAATTGAAAACGCCCCCCCCCCCCCCCCACTCCACAGATGTCGGGCAAGGCTCACGACAACCCTGAGGGACATTCGTTGGAGTTAGCCACGAAAAGGGAATGTTAATCAGCGGATTTCGGCGAGGACGAGTCGAGAAGGCGCTTACGTAATTCCTGAAGGCGCTCTCCAAACCAATTCAATAATTTTCCGGGACTGTTGAGGCCGTTATTCTCCCTTCTTCATTGAAGATCTAAAAGTCATTTTGATCCCTAATTCCACCTCAATACCCTTCGTGCGTGAAACGAAGGCTTGCCTTGCTCGGCTAAATAGAACACATTAGCAGAAATCATTGATCGAAACAGGCAAGTCTCTTACGAAAACTTCTTTTTCGGGCAACATCTCACGACGCATGACTCGCTTTCCCGCTGGGTTCAGCTTGAGCTAAGCGAAGCCAGTCGAAACATTCGTGCCCAACCAACCTCTTCAGGCCAGGTCAAATGGACAGTGAGATCACGAGTTGACGAAAACTTCACCGCCCAGCGACTGATTTGCCGTCGCAAAAGCCATGCCGAAGTTATTTAAGGCTCGGCCTGATCGTTCAGGCGGCCCCCAACAGTCACGCACAGGTTTCCGCCAGCCTTGGAAGGGGGATGCAGCCACCGGCTAAGATTCAGAGCGACGACTCTCGCACAATAGACATCACCTGCTTGAAGGGGTTGTTCCGAGTTTCGTTCCGGCCTTAAAGGATAGGCACCGAAAAAAACACTATAATTCCCTTCATTTACTGGTGAACCCGCAGGATTCGAACCTGCAACCTTGCCCCTTAGTGAGGGGGCTGCTCTATCCAGTTGAAGCCACGGGGCCACGGGTTTTTGCTTAGCGTAAAAATGCGGTGTGATCCAGTTCACAGAACGGGACATCTCGGCAGCTCTGAGGCGGGGTGCTTGATATTGGTGATGCCTGTTGATCATGGGAACGCACTACGCTGTTATAGAATACCACTTTTCAGCAGGACAAGCGCCTTTGACACAGCCCCGAAACGCCCGGTTGACCCTTCGTGATGTATACCGATGCCTGCTGGGTGTCGGAAAGACGGTCAGCCGGGTCCTGCGAAAAGACGCGCGAGGTCTCCGATTGCGACGCCAGGCGGCGGGTGTTGGCGGCGGCCAAGAACTGGGATACGTGACCCAACCAGATCGCCGGATCGCTGCATCCCCAGCGGTTCAATCTGGTCGCGGTGATCATTCACGTACGCTGTCGAAACATGGTCTTCCCCGAGGTGCTGACGGCATCAAATTCAGGTGCTGGAAAGACACGCCGTTTGCAGGCCGGTTGTGGGGGCGTGACGGACTATAATGCCCGAAAGAGAGCGCGTTTTTTACGAAAATGCTTGTTCCTGGCGGCTGTCGGGTGATCATCGCCGGGACTGGAACATTCCGAGCGACGCGTGCCATTGCTCAAGAACGCGCGGCATCCCCGTGGTCGAGATTTCATGACGTGGACGGGACGTCCGATTTGATTGCGATGGTTGGGCATCTCGCACCCGCCGCGCAGGAAGGAATGGCCAAGCCGATCCTCAAGGAGGCTATGAACCACATCGGGTTCATGGGCACAAGATTGCCAATTGGACCACCGCGCACCGTAAAACGGTTCGAAGGGTTCACGAAGGGCTGGCCAAAGCAGAATAGAGATCGAGGACCGCGCTTCTATTTCCGGTCGGCTCCGCGCTGGCGAAAGGGCGCGAGATGACCGCCAAAAGACATGCTCGAAACGGTCGCCCGAACATGGATTTCCTGTTATTATTCAAAACGGACATGATCGGCGCAGGCGGGCTGCTTTATCTGATCGATCAGGGCATTGATATTCCGGCAGATTGGCCTTGCCGGCTTTAACAACGTGGAGCCATTATTGCAGGCCTTTGCCCGCCAAGCTTGCCCGATTGGACGCCCTGCCGGGCTTGAGTCCGCGGACAGGCCAGCTGCGCGTAATTATTCCCTGAAATGATACGCTGGATGAACCCGGACCCGGATCTTAGCCAAACGCAAATCACCCTGACACCCCACCTTGTCGCTGGAGGGATACACTGCCCGCAACCGCAAGGTATGACCCTCGCCACGCTTGGCAATCGTGACGCGCCGGTCGCATCTTTTTGCACCGTCACTTGCTTCCGGGCGAGGGCGCCCAAGGGCCCCGCGGCGGGGGACGCCCTGTTTGCAAGCTGATCCGCGGCTTGCGGTTTGTGCAACTGGACAGCATTAACACAGTGGCGCCGGGCGCATTGACCTGAATTTTCCTGTTTGGGCGCGCCGCAACGCTATCGTCCGCAGGGCGCTGAAAACCCTGTATGAACGCGATGGCGCGCTGTTTTGAACACTGGACCCACGACGCCGCTTGTGATCCCGATGGGCTTTTACCCTTATTGGGGAATTGCGCGGCCAGCGCGACGCGCAGATGCTGCGCAAGCGGTAACAAAAAAACTGCACCAAACCATGATTTCGAAGGGGCGTTTCCAGACCGTGCTGGACCAGATCCGGTCAGAATGGCGGGTCGTCGTTCTGATGTCGGGTAGGACGAACCGCGCTCAAATGGGCGGGTGTGGGATTGGCATCCGTCCAAAGACCGCGCTGGAATAATCTGTGGCGGTGCAGGGCCGCTTTGCAGTGGTGCGGGGCGCGACGGCTTTCAAAAACGCTATGACCTGACAGAAGCGCGGGTGATAGACGCGGGCCTTTGCGAACCCGTGGCAGGCACCGGATGAGGCACAGACCATCAATTGGTGTTGCGCGGGCGCTGGACCGTTTGGGTTTTTGGCCCCACACCGGGCGAAACTGGCTGCGTTTTGGGCAACATTATTACCCCCGCAGGAGGCGAAAGTGTGGGTCACCCAGGAACAAGGCTGCCGGTCGGATTGAGCAGGTTCCAGATCTGCGGGCGCCGACGGCACGCCTCATCCCGCAGGCTATGCCGTCCGGGGTCTGGCACGCGGACCCCGCGATAGACATTGCCCCCACCGCGCGGGGCTGCGGGTGCTCAGCCCCCTTCGACCCTGCGCCTGCGCGGAACCGCAAAACGCGCCGGGAACGTTCTTGTTTCGGGGTTTTCGCTACCTGATTTAGGAGATGTTTCGTCCCCGCACCCAAAACGGGTTATGGCTTACTATTGTGTCCCGATCCTGCCAAGGCGAGAAGCATTTCATCCGCCCGCGTTGACATTGGGGAAGGCGCCCAACCCCGCGGACCGCGGGATTTTTTTTTACCCCCGGCTGTTGGGTACCGGCCCCCCGCCCCCTTGGCCAGAGCCCGGGGGGCCCCACCCGCGTTGGATCTTCTTTTTCTTTCCTTTTGTG
>Ga0163217_1007538_pt1 | contig 11592 bp, 6 predicted proteins | sample SynspAceP_FD_185933 | JGI IMG/M metagenome (GOLD analysis project Ga0163217, IMG submission 185933) | Saline lake microbial communities from Ace Lake in Antarctica - Synechococcus sp. Ace-P (PacBio error correction) | ecosystem: Environmental > Aquatic > Non-marine Saline and Alkaline > Saline ... | reverse complement strand
AATTATTGCCAGTATACAGCCGGCAATGGAATAGTACATGTGGTAGAGTAAGGTAATGTTACCTCCTACAGAATAATTATTAAACTCAATTAATCAATTAAATTATAAATAATGAAAAGCATACCTATTTAGTATTGGGATCTGGGCTCTGCCGCGCTATTGACTAGTTGTGGTACGGTAACCCAGGTAAAGGTTCTTCCGGAGCATTAACTCGAGCAAATGCCTGAAAAAGGGTCTATGGTGGCGCAGGTGGACATTGACGAAGTTTTACGTTTTATGTCTGGTGGTATAGCGGTAAGCCTAACAGTTACGGGCTACCTTCTGGAACGAATGTTCAAGGAAATTCCGGTGTTTCACAATTGCTACCTCTGCGCACGGGCTATTCGGAGAGAGACCAAAGCCCATGTTGAACCACCTCTTTCGGTTTTGTGCCTTTGGATGATTCTCACCACCCGGATAATCAGTCAGACCGATGGGTATTGGATGGAAGGTTGGATTTTTATAAATGGTTACAATTACCCCCCGATATAGCAAGAATTGATCTTAAAACTTTTGAAACCGCTGAGATTATAGAGGTGCCAAATAGTGCTGAATCACAGTTCTTTCCTTTTAGTTACGGAAAACAGAGTATGTGGTAGCTGGAACCCGTTTTTCGGTTCCTGTGCCTCAAGCGATATGCCATTTAATGATTACAAAGGGCAAATTTAAGAGCACTTTCTTTATTAGTGTAGATCCAGAAGAATGGTCGAATGGATATAAGTTCAAATATGATTGCCACGGATTCAAATTATGACCTATCACATCCAGGGAGGGAATCGCGACGGTTGGTTCTTTCTTTTACTTTACCTATAAACACAGAGGGGAGGCCAATACCCTATTAGAGCGTAAATGCTTCGCAAAATGATAAGGATTTTATGCAGCTATCAATTGGAAAAAAAATTGAAGAGTATGTAAACAACGGAGGTGGACAAAAAGCCAGCTAAATGTATGCACATAATGTGTTACAGTGATTGAACGCACACGGCTACTTCTACTTGATGAAAGAATTACTTACAGTAGGACCCTGCCAAAATACCGGGGGCGGTGTTTTTCTGCCAACTCCAAAAATCACCTCATGGTGTGATGTAGATCCTTCTGGGAATATATTAGGTAACGGGAAAAAACTGTTCAGCTATTTAACAGTTCATTCTTCTTGATAAAATATTGCTGCCATGAAGGCAAAAAGTTTGATGGTTGAAGCCTATGGCATTCCATTCCTAAAATTGAGGACGTGCTTGCCGGAACTGTAAAAGTGGGTCTTGGACCCATTTACATACCGAGTTTGATGGGGGGTAATGCCTATACTACTTCTTAATCTCTTCCAGAGGTGTTATGTGGAAATGGGTACTTGGGAATGTTATGATAGAAACCTACCTACTATTCTGTTGGCCACTTAATGATACCCGGAGGCAATTCTAGAAAACCATTTGGTTAAATATGGAGTAGCCATGAATAAGATTACAGATAGGTATTTGCCTTTACAGGTCCAGAATTGGACGCATTCTGCCCCAAATTATATGATATATTCGGGTGGAAAAATGGGAAACTTATTTATGGATTTCCTACCACATGGTGAGCCACCATTTATGCAGCAGGAATCCCTGCGGAACTCTTAGCTCCAAAATCGCAAAGATTTATAAACTGGCAGAAAACAAAACATCCCTATGCCCCACCTTGGGCGCAACAGATTGCCAAAGTGGTACGTGAAGTAAAGACTGTTCATGTTAAACATGTCAACAATACGAAGTCATTTTACTCCCAGGATAAACATTGGAAGGAGTTAAGGTGGGTGACAAGTCTATTTTCATATAGAAACCAAGAGCAGGATTTTGATGAGTACCAACACGGCTTTGCAATGATAGGGGCCAACACTTCGAATTGTTGGTTATGCCAGGGCAGACCAAGACAATAATTGGGAACCCAAGCAAGTTGGGTATGGCCATTCTATTGTAACCGATTTCTGTTCGGCACTGCACCAAGAGATGCAAGGTTATGTATAGCGTTTCACCAGCAAGTTCCAATCTAGAACTTTTCTTGGTCCCTTGCGATTTAAGCTTCACTTATTTTTAGTTTTTATAGGAAAAAGCGGGTTTGGTTTATTGAAACTCGCCCGCTTTTTAACAAGTTGAAAAAAGAGGACAACCATCCAAGACATTTTTTCGATTGTAACTTATAAAGACCATAGTAATGAAAAAAGCAAGTTTATTAATGATTTATTGGCCCATTGTTATTATTGGGTTTATTTGCCTTTCCTTTATGGAACATCATGCTTCGGGGGCACCGCAATATCCCGAGCCCTGGGTATGAATATACATATTTCAGGAATTCAGGGGTCTCTGAATTTTGATTTGCAGAATAGTAGACGGGACTCAATCACTATATAGGATTGAAGACCAACCCAAACCTGGTGGAAATGTGGAAATTTGATACTTTTCCTATGATTATTATCGGAATGGTAGCCTTTGGAGTATTAATTGGGCTGTTGGGCTTTTTGGGAAAAGTAGATTACAAATTGTTTTTGGCTGGTTTCTACTAATGTCTGTTTGGGAATCTTGGCATGTACGATTTTAATCAATGGATTACCGACTATGGCTCCAATTTTAGATCCACACGCCATAATAAAAGTGATTAATGAGGATGGAACGCCAATGACTTATAAACCGCCCTTTGTTTTGGGAATCAAAAGATGTTAAATTTTGATGTAACTTTCACTTCCAAGTTACTGGTGGCTATATGATGTTTGTTGGAATGTCTCTTACTTTGGAGCCTCATAATTTTGGTTGGAAGAAGCAAGAAGTCGGGTGGTAGAAAAGGAATCAAAAGAAGCGGTGGCCGCGAAATTTAAAAATTTGAAGGTATTGATGTACTACAGAATAGTTATGTTTTTATTCTTATTATTTGCAACTTCCTGTAGTATTGCCGTCCCCAACCCATAGACCTATGGGTCTGATGGATGTCATTTCTGTAGTATGACCATTGTTGATAGGCCAACATGCAGCCGAAAATTGTTACGACAAAGGTAAAGTCGTTAAGTTCGATTCCAGTGAATGTATGTTAAAATCATCTAAGGATATAGGCAATAAACAAATTATCCCTTTATTTGGTTCAACGACTACGATCAACCTGGTTGAATTAATAGATGCTACCAGATGAAACCTATCTCAAAAGTAATCGTATTCCAAGTCCGATGGGTGAATTTTTAACAGCCATTTAAAGCGAGAAGCGGCAAGTAGATGCTCTATTGACTTATGATGGGCGACTTAATGAACCTGGCGAAAACAATTAAACTTAGATTTCCCAATATAGGCGTAGCATGGTGCCAAAAATTTAAAAAGGCAATGGTAACCAGAAAACCAGGATAGATAAGTTTCATTTTTTCCACGAGGACCCTGCAGCATTAAAAAAATTTAAATGCCTAAATTAAACAACAAGTTATGTACGTCATTAGCGTATCAGATAAAAAATCAGGAATACAACAGCTTCAGGTTAAAAATAAATTGGTTGAAAACTGAGGTTTGAAATATTGAAACATCAGTTTGAAAAAGGGCGATTTTCCTGAACATATGCTCCACTGCTATGCCGCAATTGATCGTTTTGGAAGGGGAAATAATCTTTCATATCAATGGTAAATCCTATTTCCCATTAAAGGACAACAACACTTAGTTCCCCAAAGAAGTGCCACATTGGGTGTTGCCGAGGAAAGACTCCAAAATTCTGATTATTAGATAATGGAAAAAGAAGTAATCCTTTCGGTCTTTTATTGCACTCTTAAGTAATCATTTATGGGCAGAGGACCATAACGCGTCTGTTAATTTCCTTGTAAGGTAAAAGGGACCATTAAGGAGGGCGTTAGCTGCGGCAGCAAGAATTTTTGATACTCTCTAATAAAAAAAGGAACCCTATCGGGAAATTCAATATTTGTCAAAATAGGAGAAGCCCTTGACAATAATTGGCGGAAAACTATCCCGTAATTTGATGGGTGAAGATCAAAGGGGAGATTATAACTATAGTTTCAAATAATTGTTACCTAGACGGATTTGTTATTATTAACGTCGGTACCAGTTTACACGGCCAGATTATGCCGCCCAATTAGGGTAGTGAAGAAGCGGAAATTTTTATACAGAATGGGTACTGGAGAAGTTTGTTTTTCGCATTTTAACCTGGAAAAGTGCGCAAGAACGGAAAAGTATTAAAACAATAAAGTACGGTGATGCTGTAGAATGAATACAATCTGGCAATGGGCATACAGCTTGGTATTCCCAAAAACATTAGTTGTTAAAGAATAATATAGTTCAACATGTACGGGATGGCATCTACTTTGGGAGTTCTCTGACAACATAACAATTGAAAAATTAATATTAGTCCCAACAACCTTTCGATATGGTCTGCATTTTTATGTTATTCAAATGATGACATTTATAGGGACAATACTATTGAAAATAACGGGGCAGGAGTTGCGGTATGTTTTCCATAAGAATAAAAAATGTTGGAGCATACTTTTAAGAAAAATTGGGCGGTTACCGTCCTCATTTTGGGAGTGTTGTTGAAAGACAATAAATGATGCCGAAATCTTCAGGCGAAATACTTTTGAAGGAGATACTATAGGCATCAGTATTTGAAGGATCTAACAGGATAAATTATTCAAAAAAATTAACTTTAAAGAAATTGGTTGGCCATTAAGGTACGGCGAGCCTGTTACACAAACCACCTTTAACCATAATAACTTTATGCTACAAATCCTTTGATCTGTGCCTACAACAGTAATTTGAACGATAATATTTTCGAGAAAAACTGATTGGACCAACTATACCAGGTTATGACCTGGACAGGAATGGCACCGGTTGACATATCCCTATAGACCTTGAAGTGTATTTCAATATCGTAAAACAGAACCCCTGAAACTATTATTCTTTACGTAGTTTATTTATGGATATTATTGATTTTTCGGAGAAAGGTATCCCCAGTATTTACACCAGATGAATTAGAGATGCAAAACCATTAATGAAAAAAATTAAATGAATACACGTTGAAAGTTGTATATAAGAAATTTGGCAAAAATAAAGTCTTGTCCGGGATTGGAACTCGATACTCGACCAGGCGGCATTTTGCAATCCCTTGGGCCCAATGGCTCTGGTAAAAACAACGCTGATCAAGACCATTCTGGGAATGGTGATTCCTAACAAAGGGACTATTCAGTAATGGCTTCAAGATCAAAAAATAAGTGGAAGTATCGTCAGGATATAAATTACCTCCCCCAAATTGCAATTTTCCAGAAACTTTAAAGGTTTAAGGAATTAATAGCAATGATAAAGACATTCGGCAAAAAAACCCACTGATGAGCAAAAGGCTTATCAGTCTATTTGGATTGGAAACCTTTTTTTGGATAAAAGCTGAGCAATCTTTCTGGGAACCAAACACAAAGGTAAATATTGTCTTAACCTTTATGTTTGATAGTCCCTTGATTATTTTGGATGAACCCCTACCAATGGACTAGATCCATGGCACTGATTTCGCCTCAAGCAACTTATTGCTGAAGAAAAGGCCAAAAGGCAAAACCTTTTTAATTACCTCCCATTATTATGCAATTTGTTGAGGAGGTTTCCGATGAGGTTGTTACCTACCTTGAAGGTTGAAAATTTACTTTAAGGGAACTATAGCCGAGCTTAAGACCAAACGGACAAACCAATTTTGAACATGCCATTGCGGCAATATCAACTCACAATAAGCATGATAGATAACTTAAAATACAGTTTTTACGGAACCTTTTAATGCGGAGCAGATGGGAGTTATGTTATTTCCTGTTCTATCTGTTGTTGGGTTTGTATTGTTGTTTTTGAACAACGAGGCTGTTCCAAAAGCCGTTATTACCTTAATGAATGTTATAATAGTTAACTGGTGCCCCTAATAGGAACCATATTTGGGGTTATGTACTATTAACAACTCCAAGGAATTTACAGAGCCTCTTTGCACAGCCAATAAAGGTCGTCCATATTTTTGGGGCCAGTATTTAGGAGTAGCATGGCTCCTAACTATGAGCCTAGTCTGGGTTCTAGGAATTCCCTTTGCCTTATACGGCTTCGTTTGAGAGTAATGCCATTTGGGGATTTTCATTGTTGTCTGATACAGGAAGCATTTTTAACTTTTGATCTTCTACCGGTTGCTTTTAATATTGCCCTATCTAACGAAAAATAGGATCAAGTGGTTTGGAATGCCGTATTAGCTTGGTTGTTTTTGGCAGTGATATATGGACGGATTATTTTTAATGGTCTTTGATCGTTTGGAAGAATATCCCCTGGACAGTTTTTTCTTTGGTGGCTACCATGTTTCAATCCAATAGATCCTATCCAGAACCTTTAATATTGCTAAAACTGGATATTTTTCCGCTCTTCTTTAGGGTTATGACCGGAGCTATTTTTAAGCAGTTTTTTGGCACTAATTGGGGACTTTGTCATGTCCATATGTATGCTACTGCTATGGACTATTAATTCCTGTTTGGCGATTAAAGTTATGTAAGCTAAAGAAAGATTTTTAAATAGTACCTTTGAAGAACCCCTATAAAGCGTGCTTAACACTAGGTTTCCAATATTTAAGTATCATTAGCGATTTTTATTGGCGGCATTCCTGGGGTGTATTGCGGCACTTTTGTGGTAGTGCCAATACCGGTCAATTTACCCCGCTTTTAGTTCCATACACATTCCCATAAGCTCTTTTAGGCTGGGAATATATTGCGTTGACCACCTTGTATATTCCATCTTTTTTGAATAAGGATTGAGCTGCAATAGGGAAATATCGAAGGATTTTTGGTTTACACAGATTTGTTGTTGGTATGTTGCCTATTCCTTTCCCTTTCAAGATATTTGCCTTGTTTTCCATTGTTTTTTCGACCTTAATTTTTATTGCGTCCTATTGGTTTCCGCTTTTTTATAAAAAAGCCTTCCAATTTCCATAAAGAATACCAAAAGCCTTATAGCTGTGTAAAGACGGCCCTCTGGTTATGATAGGTTCCAGTCTTGGACCGTGGGCCCTAGGGGCATTATGACCGTTTTGGACCCGAATCTAATGGTATAGATTTGGCCATTCTACTTTTACCTACATTTTTTCAATATAAGGATGGGATGATTTACTTGGCGTTGGCCGGACCTCCTTTTTATCTGTTGGAAACAAACAGCAAATGATTATTTCCCACAGGGCTTTTTAGGAACTTTCTGGGACAACGGTTCTTAGGAATTGTATTTGAAGCTTTTTTCTGTCTACCTATGGATTAGGGCCAGAATTGATATATATATTTTGGGAGGTTGGGTGATTTTTACAATTTGATCGGCTTGCGGTTTGGGTATCTTGATAAAAATCGGGTATGGAAAACAGGTTGGTAGGTATTGCAGAGCTGTTTTATCCATTTTCAATTTGGGCATTCTAAAATTGGGCGGCCGCATTATTGATTTGTCAAAATGATATGCAATTGCTCCGTCAATGCCTTATTCGCCAATTTGGCTTCAACCGTTTTGATTTTACCATAGGCTATTTTGCATTGGACCCTTTTTGGGGGTCATACCTTAGGCCTGTTTCTTTTTTTATGGAACTATTTGGATTGATAAAGCTTTCCAATACAGCTATAATATTTTATTTTGATGGGCTTTGCAGATAAACCGGAGGGGGGTGGGGGCTTATTTTTTATTAAGGGGATGCAGGCCTGGTTGGGGTGGCCAATTATTTGAAGGGTACTTAAGACTCTGGCCATAGGCATTTTTAATTCCTATTGCTTGTGATACTTGCTTACTTTGGCAATCCAAGGGCGACATTCGCAAGTCCAAGCTTTAAATCACTCTTATTTCCTTTGCCTATGCTCGTATATCTGCTATAGAGCATGGTAGACATTTTTTGGGGCCCTGTTTTTGGCATCCATGCCACTTCTCCTTTCAAAAAGTTCATTCAATTTGGTGCGCGAACCATTCGTTTAACCAAAGTCCCAAAATGTTCGGGGGTTATAGTATGTTCATTTTCTCGTCTACTCTTGGTGGATACAATGGGGTTGCCCATGTATTTTCGTTGTAAACAATAATTGCTCTCCCAAAAATCGGTAAAGCAATTCCAAGTGGACTGTCCCAATTCTTTGATTATGCATTGAAAATGGGTCCAAATGTTGCGGGTGTTTTCTGATTTTGGCGCACGTAAAAAAATAACCACTAAAAAGATTAACATCCTGTCTTTGTTTTTATTTCCGATTTTAATGACATTACGTTTTAATTTAATTCTTGGGCAGATTACAAAGGTAGTTGGTTGAATTTTTAGTTGGTGATAATTATCTCTTTTTTAAATGGCCCAACGGGTGTTCTTAGTATCTATAATTTCTACTTCCTCGTGGGTCCACTATTAATTGCGCTTCCGTAATCATTTTCTGTTATTATTAAAAACCATATTGTTTTTATGCAACTTCCCATTGACAGGAATTTGACATGCCAATCTACTTTGTACGGAGGCACCATCCAGTTGTACAAGGTATGTTTTTCATCGTGCTGCATTTTTGAACTTAAAAGAGCTTCAAGAATTGAATTTGTGACATTTTGTTCCGCACCAGGCCCTACCTTTTACAATCTCCCCCATTCCTGTAGTATTTGTCAAAAAGAGTCCATTAGGCTATGATTTCGTTTAGTCTGATAATCGGCCAGAATTACTATCCCCAAATTCGTCGATATACGTTAAAAGGTATACTTCTCCTGCTCCATTTTATTTTTAAATATAAGGTTTCCAATAATGGTTATGATACTGAAAAATACGCTTTAAACGAAGTAGGTTAAGGTTATTTGGCACTCGTCTGGGCCAAAACGGCACCATTGTAGGCCATACAGAAAATGGTAATCTAGGATAAGTAACTTAATTTGATTATGGTGGGATTATGGTTCATAAGAAGAAACCATAGGCAGCACAGATCCAATTACAACTTTGGCCAATAATGGCAATGGTGGAAATATCCTGTATGTGTTTCCCTTTTAAAACTCGTTTAGCAATGATTGTAAAGCTTCATAATGTTCATTTTTTCGTTTTTATTCCCAAAACTTATCAGTGTGCTGTCCAAAAAACGTGGTTTTCGTTATGATGATCCATAATGAATTGACATTGTTGTCGGTGCTACCTTCTGAATTGCATGAAATAGCACGCGTTCTTCAAAACCGTATATGTTGTTCCAATTCCTGCCTCTATACGATTTAAGGACTTTTCTATTTCCAAATTGCTATTTAAATAACGGTGCAGCCGTTCGGTGGTTGGGCAATGGCTTTTTGACCAATACATTTTCATTCCCCAAAAATGGGAAATATGTTATTTTTCTCCACTTAAAATGTGGACTTAAATGGTTTTATAAAAACAGTCTATTGTAGTCTTTATGCGTTCTATAGAGATACCCTTGGCAAAGCCCGTCTAATTTTCCAAGATAATAGTAAGCCTTGATGATGGTCCCTGCTCAAGGCTTGTAAGGCCTTGTGTCTTTTAATAGGTTTTGTTTTCATAGTCATTATTTTCATTTTTAGAATCTAAATTACCTTGAGTGCGACACTTTTATTGAAGGGCTTTAAGTTATCCGTCTATTAAACAGGGAACCAAGAGGCACGTCAGGGGGAATGAGTAGAGTCTTAATCGTGCCGATTGGTTTTGCCTGCCTATTTCCATAAAATACTATTTGTCCTTTGGGAACACAATTTTATTGGTTTAACTCTTTTTCTAGGGCATAGCATTTGGGATGAGAATTTATTCTCCAAATGAATATGCTGGTGCAGTCTTCTTCGAATTCCCTTGTAGGAGGGAAAATGTTTAACACGGTAGGTATTTACAGCCGGTCCTCGGGAGGGGGTTGTAATTTTCACTTACTCTGCTATTAGCCTTAAAGCGATCGCCTTCGTTCTCATGTTCCTCCATCATCATTTGTATTGGATTCTGAATAGTGCCCAAAATGTTGGTTCGGCCAATGGATTTCCGTGTGTTTACTCTTGTGTCATTTACGAATGGCAGGGAAAACAATCAGTTTCTTTTTTTTCATATGCATTGGCAAGGCTCTCCGGCACATTTGTTGAAATGTGCGGTAATTTCCAAGCAGTTTCTGGGATGTTGCTCTCCGTGGACTCTGGCATAGTTGGCAAAGATATTAGATTTAAAATGGGCGCAATTGGGAACTCCAACATAACGGTTTGTGCTTTTTCTCTATATAGTCCGCCAGAAGATTAAGGGCAAGTTTTAAAATTCGATATTTTGTTGTCGTTTTTTGATCCTTGTACAGTTTCAATTTTCATTTATAGGAGATTGACATCCAGCTTATTTTTCAAGGCCACGTCTACGATGCTTCTGTTGCTTTGCAACAAAATCTTATTTTATGATTTTAAATATTTGGGCAGTTGCGTAGTTTCGCTACTTATTTCCCCATGTTTTTGGTTCATTTTAAAATTTTCCATGATTATTCAATTGTTAAAATTTATATTAGGAAAATCTTTGCCATTAATGGCAACAGCCTGAAACTCTTTTAAGTTACGGCTAGACTGTGTTCCAGTCCTTGCTGGAATGGATCATGTGAAGATCCTTTCTTCTAAAGTATAACAGCATCTGTCGTTTTTAAGGGAATAGCCTCACCCTTCTAGCACCAACATGACCGCTTTTGGGTGCTGTGATGCATTAGGCATTGTCCATACCGGACAAAGGCCTTGATTTGTAGTATTTTAAATTTTCACCTACCTGCAGGTGGTCAATCGGTTTGTTCAAAAACTTCCATGATTTCGTTATTTGTTATTTGTTCCCCAGTTTTGTTTTTCTGTTTCCGTCCATAAATTCTGGAAAAAAATTTACGTTTTGCTGATATTTTGGGTGTAAAAATATTTTTTCCATTCAGAACCACCCTTGTAAGCAGTTTTATTCTGGCCCTTTTTATCTAAGTTTTAATGTTCGGCGGTATTGTAAAATTGGACCAAGGGCCATTCAATATTGTAAAGCTTGTCAACGTGCGAAGTTCTCTTTCTTTAGGCATTTCTGGAATATAAGGGCAGTTTTGCAAAGCCTTGTCCTTTAAAGGGTGTGCCATTAAATTTTTTAGCGGTTCTGTAAAACTGCTTGGAATATTTTCCTCAAAAAGTTTTACGTCAATGGTTTTTTGAGCTGTTTTGGGATTGGGTCCCCGGCGTCTTTCCAAATTAAAAACATGTTCAAACACCTCCTTAAATCTGGATTAAGCAGATAGATAGGCTTTTTCTTCCTAATTGCTTGAATTCAGGGTTGGTTTCAAGGAAGTACAATGCAGTTCTATAAACCTTAAATTGCGCCGATTGAAAAACCGCTGGCAGGGGTTAGGGGTTAGCGCGGAAAACTGCTATTGTTAATCCATTCAAATAGTCCACTGCCCACCGTCATTTAATATTCAAAGGAAGTTGATTCAAACGCATAGAGGTGTATTTTTATTAGGGCGATTCCAGTTTATTGGTTAAAGGGAATTTAAAGGTTGGTGTTGGTTCAGCTTGTTAATTTGCATGTCAGGCGCTTCATGATCAGCAATCCCAATTTTTGTAAAAAAACTAGTTT
>Ga0163217_1087802_pt1 | contig 11593 bp, 7 predicted proteins | sample SynspAceP_FD_185933 | JGI IMG/M metagenome (GOLD analysis project Ga0163217, IMG submission 185933) | Saline lake microbial communities from Ace Lake in Antarctica - Synechococcus sp. Ace-P (PacBio error correction) | ecosystem: Environmental > Aquatic > Non-marine Saline and Alkaline > Saline ... | reverse complement strand
TTATGATCTGGAATGAATACGGACACCATTATTTCGACATTACAGTTTCTTGATAATGAAGCGCCTGTCATTACTTGTCAAGCAGATACTAGCGCACATGTGATCAAATTGTAAATTATTCCGTTACCAAAACTGCAAATTGACAATTGGTCTTCTGTTTTTTGTGCAGTTATTTTGCCGGCATTTGGCAAGCTGGTCTAGTTTCCCTTATGGCCCAAACGGTTAATACCTACGTTGCAGAGATGCAGTCGGGGAAATAAAGATACTTGTTCTTTTACTGTTAACGGTATTTGAAACTCCAGTATTGCATTTGCAGGTGTCGATACAAACATTTGTGAAGGGACTTATCCATTATCAGCTAAGTTACTATAACCAGTTGGAAATGGCTTAGGGGCTGCTACTGATACAACATTACCTTCGGCGGAGATAGTGTTAACCCAGCAGCCACGGCTAGCAACTTTGAAACGAGGTGCAAAATCCTTATTTTGGACGGTTCTAATGGGAGTATGCGATCGAGTATTGATTACCGTCATTGTTACCTTCGATTAATGATCCAACAATTGCCAATGCAGGATCGACATCGTGCCTTTGTGAATTAAAACCTAGCACTTTCGATGCCAATGCCACCTGTCATTGGAAATGGAGTTGGAGTATCTTTCAGGTATGCGCCAATTTGCCAATGTGAATTGACGACTACCGATGTGGAAGTTTTCTGACCAATACTTTTAACCTCCTTTTATTGGACCATCTCTAATGGAACTTGTGCCTCAGTAAGCGATACATCAAACGTAAAGCAGCATCCAACCCGACTGCTAAGCAGGAGATAGTATTTTTATCTATAAAGATGATGGAGTTCATTGAATGTAGAATTCTGATTCTACTAATTTGTTCTTATGTTTGGACGCCTTCATTCAGTATAGAAGCAGCAATACCGTTCAATCTCCTTACGCTCGTTCCATCAGAAACGACAGAAATATACAGTTGTTTGACAACGGATGATGGTTGTTTTTACTACGGATAGATATTAGTAACTGTTTCTGATCTTTTCTAAAATTCCTACGGGCGTTTTACGCCCGACGGTGAATGGTGTTAATGACACTTGGACATTAAGAATACAGAAGAAGAATAACCGGAAAATTGAATGATCGTTTATAACGGGAAATATGTAATGAAGTTTTCTCTTCTGCTTAGCAAACTATGCCTCCATGGATGGGACAAATACGAAGGAAAAGACTTGGAAATAGGTTCTGACTATTATGTAGTAAAGGCAACTGCTTTTTAGGAACATATTTAGTAAAACAGGTTACGTTTCATTTTTAAAGATAAAAATAAGACTTGCTCTAAATAATATAAGATGAAAAATACAATACACCAATTTAGCAATTGGTTTATTCCAGATATAGTGTCTTAAAAAAGCACAAATAACTGAACAGTATCCATGTGAATCTAAATCATTTTTTAGTCAAACCCTGCAGCAGCAGGAAACAGTGACTTCTAGACGTTTCTTTAGGTTTTAGGAAGACAGTGGGCTGGTGTAAGGATGCTCCATCCACTTTTTATGGAAAACAGGAACATACTGTTCTAAACGGTCCAAAAAATAGCAGAACGGTCTGCCCTAAAATAAGAATTCTTCTTACTTCCAAAGCTGAAACAAGATTTAAAACATGCATTAGGTGCTAAAATTGGAACCCTTGAAATGGTGCTTTTAGAAAGAGTGAAGGATTAATCACTTATGCATGGCACTTGCCCATCTCAAAATGATTATGTATTGTCTTTTGGACTATCAGCAGGGATGGTCTAACTTGGGATTTGCTGAATCTAAGGCAGAAAGTAATCACAGCTGGCGATAGAACTTTGAAGGCTTATGCTTCAGGGCAAAATCAAAATATGTTTAATGTAAATACTGGTGCCTACCTCTACATCAAGACAAATTTATTGGGTTTATTCGGCAAGTGACCTAATTGCAAAACAAGCTGGATTAATTCGAAACGACTGCCAACGCTAAACGAACGTTCTCAACTTAAAAATTTAGACCAAAATTATGGTGGATTACCATTTCGATTTTGAAACAATGACTTTAGAATTCTCTCTGCTGTATTTGATAAAAAAAAATCAGGAGTATCCCCTATTAGTTATGATATTCAATACCAACTTACATACAGCAAATGTATGCTATTGTGCGCTTTACAGAAGCGAAGATGCTGTGGTCAGCTTTGTTTGGGCTTTAAATTTAATCACTTCTTAAAGCTGGATATGCTTATGACTTCTCATTGTTGATATTCGAGAAACAATCCAGTGGCAAGCCTATGAAATTTTTATCGGAAACTCACTTTGTTCTAAAACTTTCATTCAAAAATAAGTTACAATCATGATAAGATCATTATCCTCTCCTCTCACTTTTAATTACAGGTGAAATTAATGCACAATTGATTTACCCCAATTTTGAAACACCGGTTGAAATTAGAATCGATCAATAGCACTTCGAAGAAAGCTTTGCCTATCCCTTACCAAAACGGTAATAAAATGTTTACTTTGTAAGAACGGCGTGCTTGGAAATATGAAAGAGAGGGAAGCAAAGGGCAAGAAGTATGGCAAACAAATCGGGTAGCCGAAACTTGGGAGAGGCAACCAATACTTTGAGCGGTAAATGACAATGGGAATTAACGCGGTTATTGGAACGTCTGAAAATTGGAATGGTGTATGTGTTTCAACTTCTGTGCAAAACAAAGAAGAAAATGCTAAAGGTATTGCCATGACGTGCAAAAAGATGAAAATGGCAACTGGGGTGAAACTAGAGGAAAGTAGAAAATCCCGGGGTTTGAAATTGGCGATGGATGTATACTCTTTTCATCAATCCCAGCGAAGATGTTATGCTCATTAGCATGCCTGCTGCTGAAGACACAAGTTGTTTATGAAGGATTTATTTATTTCCACTAAAAAATAGTGAAGGGAGCTGGCAACCAATTGTAAGTTAGGGAACAATATTAATTACCTTCAAAAAAGTGATTGAGTTCCGTATTTAGCAGATGACAATAAAACACTCTACTTTTCTTAGTACGGGTCATTGCCGCCGGACAAGGTGATGCTGATATTTTCGTTGCCTACCGTATGGATGAAGTTGGACCCAATTGGAGTATCCTTTAAAATATGGGTACGCCTATTAAAACTCTCCAAAACCTTGTGCCTATTTTATAATCGGGAAAACAATTCAAAGAGGTTTATTTACAAGTAACAGGGACAGCTCTACAGCGATATTTTTAACTATTCAAAAAATTACGGATAGAGCTCGCTTTATAGGAGAAGGGGAGCTTGTTAACGGAAAGTTTGTATATAAGGATTGGCCTGTAGACGGGCTTACCTTAAAATGTGTATGATTGAAAACAATCAATTAATAGATCAAAGTAATCACGGATAAAAATGACAATTTTCTTATGCGAAATTAGACCCCAAACAAAAAAATTACATCATTCGATTATCGGAAGAAGATGCCAGATATTTATGATGGGGCAAAATTTACTACTTAGATTGAAACCGGAAATCCTTAAAAAACGACTGCATTATTTAAGTGTGATAAAGGTTCTGATAGAAGAAGAACCCGAAATTGTTGTAAGACGAAATGATCACGGGTTACTTTGAAATATAAAAAAAATTACCTAAAGCCAATACGCCCTGGTTCTATTGAATGAAAATGGGGAACCATTTTCGACACTGTATACACAGATGCCAGTGGTAAGTTCAGTACAGTAATAGCGGCTAGATAAAAGGCTAAACAGCATTCGACTCTAGGGCTTACAGATGGAAGGATATTGGATGTTCAACCATTTATATGAAAAAGGAAATCGTCAAGATTTGACCACTCTTAATTCCGATTAAAAACCCACGGTTAACTTTTTAAAACCCAATTGAAGATGATTTCAGAAAACTTTAAAAAGGTGTTTTTCAGTTTAAGAAAATTACCTGTAGCATGCGGGATTGGTGGTTTGGGATGAAAATGGATTTCCGGTAGACACCTTTATACCGACGATATGGAAATCTTTACTTTATTAAAAATAAAAACAGATGTCATTTATTCTTTAGGCCATAAATATGAAACCCTGAAGGAATGGATGAGCCGATTATTTATTTAATTGATGACACAATAAGTATAGCAAATCTGACAATTAGTAATAAGTTTCCATTTTGATGATACCATCACCGAGGGAGATGAAATTATTTACACGGAATGGATTAGATTGCAAATACGAACAGAAACCTAAAAGGAGAAAAAACCTAAAAATAGAAATATTTTGGAAAAAATAGTAGCACCGATAAGTTAAGAAAGTACTAGTTGAATATTAACATTAGACCTACCCTTTTTAATCAGTTTTATTTTGCGGACAGACGATAAAAAAAATTTTTCTTATTGACTTTAATTTCTGTTCTACATTAAAGATCAATCATTAACAGGTATAAAACTTATTGGGGCACACTTGATAACGTAGGTCGAGATGAAAGTAAATCAGAGATTTTCAATACAACGAGCTGAAGTGGCTAAAAGTTTATGAAGACCGAAAAATTGCTGCTGACGAATATCAACGAAGGAATGGCCGATTAGAAAACCAATTTACAACTAATGGTACCAGTGAAGGAAGAGCAGAAATAGGACGTGTGGACATATATTTGAAATAAGCCAATCACAAAAATTCAAATCTTTTAAAAGCAGCCTCAAGAATTTGAGGCTGCTTTTTTGTGAGTGAATTATTCAGCGATACAAGTAGTTGGAATACTGCACTTCTAAGTTAATATAAGCGCATTAAAGGTGGATTAGCTCGAAGATGAATAGATGCTCACCTATCGAAAAGTGCACCTCACATTTGTTTTTGCAACGAATTTCCAAATGAAAACCCACATAGCTAATTAACCCTCACGAGAAGTTTTGCATTGAATTGCTATTACTTTCATCTAGTTTTCACATTAGTAAGGTTCTATCATAAGTAAAAAAAAAAGCTCTAAAGTATGTCACCTTAGAGCCTTCTAATATAATTTTATTTAACTTAACCATTCTAAAGCGGGCTTGCACCACCTACGATTTCTAATTATCTCATTTGTAATAGCTGGCGTTGACGAGCTTTATTGTAAACCAATTTAAGATCGTGAATCATTGTTCCAGCATTGTCAGTTGCCTTTATGCATAGCCTCATACGAGCACCATGCTCAGAAGCAAAACTTGTCTTAAACATTGATTTGTAAAACTGAATTTTCAATGATTTGGAATCAAACTCAGGTTACAAATAACCTCCTTGTTTGGTTCAAAGATATAGTCTGAGTTTGCTTGTTTTTATCACACCTTCAGATCTGCAGGTACAATCGGTAAAAAAATTTGCTCTACAATAAACATTTTGAACAAGCTGCATTAATCAACTCATTGTAAAACAACCAATATTCTATCAAAAATTGCTTGTAGGTTAAATGATTCATTGATCGCTTTCAGCAACCACGGACTTACATTTCAAAAGACAAAATCATCGTACAACTCATTCAACTTATTCGAAGCGTTGTTCCTTTGATGTTGTATTCTTGTTCGCTTATAGAAATTCATCTGCCTTCTTACCAACAGCCAATACAGTGATATTCTGCCTGAAAGCTCGTTGATTAATTCAAACCATTGTTGCTTTAATTATGTTTGGAAATTAAAATGCACCAGCTAAACCTCTATTTGAAGTAATGGAACAACTAAAACATTATTACATTTGTCACGTTGCGCGGCATAAGGGCTGCTATTGTCATCATCAGGATTTGATGATAAATCCTGCAATAATTCCTTCAGTTTTTTCAGCATGAAGGCTTCATTTGCGTTATCGCATTCCTGAGCTCTTTCAGCTTTGCAGCAGACACCATCTTCATCGGCAGATGTAATCTGGACGATGTGATGATACTGAATGTGATTCTACTGTCGTATTTCTTAATTGGCCATAATGATATTATTTAGAAAAAGTTATAACGTTCCCACAAATTCTACTTTCAATCTATCACTAACAGATTTCATTTCGTTCTACAACAATTTTTAAAATCGTTGGACCACCCAAGTTTCTTCCCAAGGCTTTGCATTCTGTTAAAAACTCAATACACTTCCATAATTGGATTTGAAATGAATTCTTAATTTCGAATCAGATTGCAATAGCAAAAAAACATCTTCTTCTGAAAGTCTTCTTAATTGAGGGAAACTATTGAATAAATTCCCGTTACGTTCACTGTAAATATTTAAGCTTCGTATCTCCATTCCCAATTCTGCCAAGTTCAATACTTTATCTTATCCATTCTTATATTCTAGTACGTTCTACTTATTGTCGATATAAACGTTGTCGTTTATCGTCTTTTGAACAACTTAAAAAATAGAGGACTAAAAATAAAAGGTATAAGGAGCTTCTTCATTAGCGTTTTGAAAATTTATTTACTTTATACTTTGAACTTAAGTCCTTAGCAACCTGATTCTAAAACATAATTTCAGATTCAGTATATACTTTTCCTGCTTCAATGCATCTAAAGTATCCTTGTTGCTTCGCTTCTAAAGAAAATCTAAAATTTCAGTGTCAAAACTCTCTTACTTATCCAAAGGCACTCTCTTAAAGGACCTTTTGTTCCCTAAATGAATAGATTGCTACCTGTTTTTCAACAGTTCATTGGAGAGTTTTAATCCTCTGTTTCAAAGATCTCTACGTCTAGCACCTTTCTCAATAACAGCACTTGTAGTGGGCATTCCCAAATCAGATCCAACTTAGAAGAATGCTCTAATCACGGTAAGCGCTTGATCCAATTTCAAAAGTAACCTGCCACTTCTCATTGATTTAATTAGCAGCTCCTCCAACAGTGATACAGGAAATACCTACGTAATCGCAGACGAACACCCGAAAGGGAATAAGTAGACTCCAAGGAAAATCTGACCATAGTTATTGAAATTACGTTTGGTTGGAATATTATGGCAGAAACGTCACCAGCTTGAGTTTCAATAATAGGTAATGCAGTAATAGAACCGCACCTTTTTCTTTACCTACTAATGAAGAGAGGTAAATCGTTTCATTTGAATGCAATCTCATCAGAAGAGTTCAATTTTGCAGGGAAACGCCTCCAATAATCTAGAGTGTAAGTAAAATACATTCACCAGGATATGCTTCACGACCTGAGAGACGTCTCAACATAGAAGATCCTCACGATAAGCTACGCTTTTTGATAATCATCAAATACAATTAATGCAGGACGTTCCAGGATCTCTGAAGTATTCTGCAATTGCCATACCCTGTAAATGGAGCATAAAACTGCATTTGGAGCAGGAATCAGATGCATTTGCAGCTACGATAGTTGTATAGGCCATTGCTCCAGCGTCTTGTTGTAAAGTTTTTTTACAATTCCTTGCAACAGGGTAAACCCTTTTTGGTCCGTAGCACGTAAACACAGTAACTGTTCACCTCATCGTGGAATTTCTTTTTGCGTTGATAATAGTATCAATTGCTACCTGATGTTTTACCCGTCTCTGACGGTCACAATAATCAACTCACGCTGACCTCTTCCTACTGGAATCATTTGATGTCAATCGGCTTTGCATTACCTGTTTTGCAATGGCTCACTTACCGGCTGACGATTAAATTACACCAGGTGCTTTACGTTCAATGCATTTCAAAAGTATTCAACCTTCTATTGGTCACGACCATCAATTAGGTGTCCCTATGTATCTACTACTTACCAAGCATACCTTCACCTGTTTGGATAGATGCAATTCTACCTGTTACGTTTTACATATCACCTTCTTTTACTAATGTAGACGAACCCAATTAGTACAGCACCGATATTGGTCCTCTTCTAAGTTCAATACGATCCCATTAATCCATTGTGAAGTTCAATTAGCCTCCTCCAGATTGGAACTTGAGACATACCGTAAATTCTAGAATACCATCTCCTACTTGAAGAACAGTACCTTACTTTCTTGTTAGATCAGCTTCGATTTAAAATTCCTTGCCCAATTGTTGCTTTAAGATTGCAGAAACTTCTGCTGGTTTTAACTTCAGCCATTTTATATTGTATTTTATTATATGCTAATTTATTGCGATTTAGAAATTCTCTTTCTATCTATTAAGTTTATTTCACACTCTCGTCCCAACTGAATTGTTCGCCCTTCTCAGAATGGTTCCACCAATAATAGACGGATCGATGGTGTTCAACAAGGTTCCACTTCGCTTAATTGATTTGCGATTTAAGGTCAGCAGCCATTTTTGATTTTTAAATCAGGCGGAAAGCACCTTCAGCGGTATTACATGACTGTTGCAATTCCCTTTTCTTTTTTATAAAGATTGACAAATGCCTCGGTCAATTCACCTAAAACTTTTGCTCTATTCTGACGAATCACTAATCCATAAAGTTCATAGTTAATCCATCCACTTTTACCATTGAATATAGCGTTAATAACGTCCAAACTTTTTCTCCATTCAGTTAAGATCGGCTTTTTAACATTAAGTGAAAGGTCTTTACTCTCACCGATTAGTTGATGCAACATCACCTATTCAGCGTTATACAATATCTAACAAAGATTGCTCTTTGCTAGAAGCTAATCGACTTGGCATAAAAGTGGCAGCTACTCTTGGCTCTTTCATCTTTTCGATTCAGATTAGTTTTAATTTTGCATTTCTTCATTGCTTCCTCAACAAATATATTTTGCTGATCTTTTTGAAGACAACTCTGCTTTAAAATTTTCTCTGCTACTAGAAATTAGATAATTCAGCAACTTGAGTTTTAATCTCTGCAATAGCAGCAGATTTCTCGTTACGGTAGCTTCTTCTTGACGCTGCTATCACTGTTGTCAGCTTCAACAGTTGCCACGTTCTTTGCTCTGAGATAATGCTTTCTTTCACTTTTCACGAAGCTTCTTTTCAACAATTTATCTCTTTCCATGCGAGCTTCAGCTAAACAACATTTCGTTTGCTCCTTTCAAAATCTCTCATTTGATTCTTTGCCCTTTTCTGCTGCTTTCAAAGCATCTTCAATAGACTTTCTCCTTTCCTTAATTGAATTAAGAATTTAGAAGGCCAAGCAAATTTACCCGAAGTACAAAAACACAATTAAAAAGGCGATCTTGTCCCAAATTACTGCCAAAAACTTTACTTGAATTAACATATCTTTATTTTAAAAAATATTTGTTCTTTCTAATTTTTAAAAGTGAGCCTTAGCCAACCGCTAAGAACTCACTTTAACTTTTTTTTAGCCCTAAATACAACTAAAAGACAAAACGATTACTGGCAAATAATGCAAACACCTTCAAAAGTGCCGCTGCAACGATTCATTCCCGCTCTGATATCACCGTAGATTCAGGCTGACGAGCCATATGGACTTCAAGCGCTGAAGCACCAATTTACCAATACCTAATCCAGCTTCCAAAATTGCAGCAATTCCAGCACCTTACACCTGCTAAAACCTGCAGCTGACATTTGGCTTCTAAAAAATTTTGCTAATTAATTCCATTTTTGTAGGGAATCTTATATAATTAATAAAAAAAGAGACCAAATTATAATGATGTTTTCTTTCAACCGCAGATCCCAAAATAAATGGCTGCTATAAAGTAAACACATATGCTTGGAGAAATGCAACTAAGCAATTCTATAAAGTATAAATACCATTAAACAGGTTAGAACCGATTCCGATTCCGTAACCTATTGCTTTCACTTGCTCACCAAAGATTAAAAATCAAAGCGGACAAATGCTTAAAATAATAATGTGTCCTGCCAGTGATGTTGCAGGTTAAAACGCACCCATTTAATACAGCTGGCTTAATAAAAATTCCAGCGATCTCATGGAACTTAAAATTAATTTAAATAGCCCACTGGAAACATCTGGAGGGGCCAAAGTATGGTCATCCAATAATGTTTATTTTTACCTTTTATGTGTGTAAATAAAAACTACCCCTGCCAAAACAATCGTAATACTTAATGTACCTGTAATGTTAAATCCCTCCTTTAAAAATGGAATCAAACCCTAATTAAAATTTACTGATCCAAACAAAGAAAAAATACTGTCAATAAGAACGGCATAAATTTATCAGCGTGCTTCCAATTGATGGGACCGCCACCTCATCCCTCTGATAAATTAAAACAACGGCTCCAATAAATGACTTTGAAAATCCCTTTTGGTTTGCACCAATCCCTCTTTTCTTATACCCTTTGAAACAGTAAAGAAAACCAGAAAAATAATTGCGATAAGTTAAAAAAATACCCAGCCGATTGGTTTTTTGTGATTGAAAGATCTAAGAATACTGCTTGGTTGTGCAATTTCACCTTTTTCGTCGAAACACAACTCCCACCATTTTCTGCAGCGTAAATAAATGTGCTCGTGGGACATTACAAAACCATCGTGCTCATAATAATGAACCGAAGTTTAGTTGCAGTATCCTCTGCATGTTGTTTCATTGTGGTAAAAATGAGAAGATGAAAGGGTTAAATCCCTTTAATCTTGTTTTCAAAATAACAGGCAAATAAATATTAAATCGCCAATTAAATGTATTTCGTGGGGATCTGAAATTGTGACTGCATTATCATTTCTCCAGCTTGAAAACTATCCTTTTCACCCTCTGAAGAACTTGCCTTCAACCGAATTTAAAGCAAGGAAAACCAAACTAAAATTAAAGGCGCCTTCTTGATTAAGAGCTTGATTTGTATTAGACTAAATTTCATTATGTATTAAACGTTTAAGGTCTGGTTTTTTCGACTGCAAAAAGTACCGTGAATAAAAAAAGGATTTTTAAAAAATAATAATGCGATTTTATGCATATATCTAACTTTCTTCCCATTTTTAAATAAGGGAAGAATTGTTGATGCTATACTCAAAAAGGTATAACAAAATAGAGTAGCATAAAAGGTTACAGCCAAGGGGGAATTTATCTGCTCTATGAACCATATCCACCACCAACATAATTTGCCAAAGCAATAAAATAATTTTTGGTCATTTAGACCATAAAATAAGTAATCAAAGGAGTTGTGTCGATTATCATCTTGTTTCATCATCAAACCATGGAGTAAAGAAGAGGTGATAAAATGAGGAAAACCATAGAAAAAACCCCATTAAAGGACTTGGTCAATTCCCAGGGACCTAATTTTTGAAAAAAAGGAAAAGTACTGAATAGAAAAAAAAGGCAAAACACCACTAAGCACTGCTAATTTGAGGAATAAATTTAATCATATCGAATAAAATCTTGATTAAAAGTAGAGGCGGGCTGAAAAAACAACCTAAAATTTGATCCCACCAAAGTAAATTACGGGGGAGTTTTCCATCGCAAAAACGCTCAATCAAACTCCTCGGACCACCCAAACAACTCCGACCCAATTATTAAGTAATGGGCCATTTTGAATTTAAGCCATTCCTTGAAATTATTTGTATAAAATCGTTAGCGGTTTTTTCCTTGCCCTTTTCTATCATCGAATTTTTCCCAATTTGCCTATTTTACCCACTGCGCCATTTTTTTTAAACAGTTTCCTGAGAAGTATTTTGCCCCTGGCCTCTAATTTGCCCAGTTGTAAATTGGGGTATTTAAAATTTTGGTCTCCCCAATCCTCTTTTTCCTTTTTTTTTCCTTTTC
>Ga0163217_1057753_pt1 | contig 11594 bp, 9 predicted proteins | sample SynspAceP_FD_185933 | JGI IMG/M metagenome (GOLD analysis project Ga0163217, IMG submission 185933) | Saline lake microbial communities from Ace Lake in Antarctica - Synechococcus sp. Ace-P (PacBio error correction) | ecosystem: Environmental > Aquatic > Non-marine Saline and Alkaline > Saline ... | reverse complement strand
CACCGGCATCCTTTTTCCGAATAACATTCTCCTACCAATTTCGATCCTAATCGACCAGAGATCAAGCCATGATTATTTTTTACATGAGTTCGATGCATGTTCGTCTTGCTCATAGTTTGGGATTTACTTTTGATTCCAATTTGCCAAGGATCATTTTTCTGTTTAATCCTTTGGTTTACCAGTTTGAAAAAATCTCTCCGTGAGGTGCATTTTGAATATCAGGCAGACCCAAAGGTGTGGACTAGCACTTATTCTAAAAAAAGAATATTCAGGGACTTTTATTGCAGCTATCACCAAAGGACCAATGGTGGCACTTTATTTGGAACAACTTCAATCAATTTTTCCAAACAAAAAACGAATTATAATGATGAGCAAATCACAATCCGCAATCGGGATTAAAGGCCCAGATTTTTTTCTAGCTTATCCCAATGATCGCAATCTTTATTCTTGTGTTTTCTTGTGAGATCACAAACCCAACCAGAATGAAGGTCCAACTCAAATGGCTGGAAAAAAAGAGTCCAACCATTTGGGGGCTCAAACCTTTAATTTGCCAGAATTTCTGACTCAGCGGACAATTTTTATGTTAGTAGAACCCAACCTAACCCTCGGAGGAAAGTCAGGTTGGAATCAATACTTAGCCCAAAACCTCCAAATATCCTTCCCAAGCCAGAGTCCATGGGGAATCGAGGGGACCAGTGATCGTAAGTATTTGTAGTAAATACTATGCTCAATTTCTGAGGGTGAGAAACTCTTCGTTGGCATTCGGTGGAGGAGCAGGATGAAGAAGCAATCCGAGTAGTCAAAAATTCTTCCAAAACTGGGAGGCAGGAAGCAGGCTCGATGCGACTTGTAAAGAACTAGAATGAGACTTCCGATTCGATTTAAAATTGGGTTGAGGATTCAAATGATCCTGTCAAAATTGGTTTTGAAGAGGGTAATGAAATTCCCAATTAAAAAAAAATTAGTTTTAAATTAAGGTCTTAGTTTTATTCAAAAAGGCATGCAGAGTACTACTGTTTGGCCTTTTTTGGATACTGATAAACCAAATTTATGTCTACAAATTATGCAAACTGAAAAAGAAAAAAAATGAGATTTTTTTAGCAGATTAGGCTTTTTTCGTCTGCGAGTCTGTTGGCATTTCTTCCTGATGCTTTAGCCAGAGTTCTGCTAATGGACCTTGGTTTGTATGACTGAGGCTAGATGAGCGTCTCAATACCACCCGGCGGCATGGATGGGATGTATGAATACTTTGGTAAAGGAATATGAAGTATTCCCCAAGTGGCAAAGGATAAGTGGATGAAGGCACAGTAGTTGCCACTTTTTCTGGTACAAAAAAAAGACGGTTCATTTAAACCGAGTGGAGATTTTTGAGAGGCAATTGGGGGTTATTGTGATGAGGAAAGCTGTTTCGCTGATCAAATCAATGGAAAAAATGGCTGCCAGAAAGGTGAAGAGTGAGCCTGGGTGATAACTCGATGCGGAATCCTTATTCGGTTTAATTGGTATCAGCTTCCAACCATTAATATTCCTTGTTGAGGCCGGTGTTAAAATTGTTGTTCTAAAAACTTATTCTTCTTTGATTTTTCTCCTTCTACTTATTCCAAAAAGTCTAAATAAGGGTGGTGAAGTCTGGACCAAAGAGAAGCTGCCAAAGTAGAAGTTTGAATTCATTTTGCCGCAGCATACGATCCTTCACTTCCATTATCCCAAAATAGGATAAATCACCCGCATAAAAGTGAATCAAAAAACTGTGCTCTTTTCGATAAAGAAATTAAGGCTTACTTCACGACTGAGTGTAGATGGAGCGAAATGAAGTGTTCGGAAACCTAGCAAATTCAATCAATCCTTCTAAACTTGAATTAATTGCTGTCCAATTGGGTCATTGATCCCTTGGACTGGAGTGCTTTTTAATGCCGATTCAGGAAAGTTTTGCGTAGGCCCATATTCATAGTTCCCGATCTCAGATTCTTGGCTGACTCAAGATGATTCTTGGAGTTGCTATTTCAACCTGAGTATCGGTTTAACGTTCGACTACATTTTTTAGAATACGGTTTGACCTTCGCAGGATAAATTGTGCCCATGGATAAATTGCCAATAAAACTGCATTTCATTTTCTTCACAAAAATCCATGATTTCTGGTATCAAAACCTTCAAAAATCCCTGATCTTTTTTGCGATGGATCGGTGGACATAGAATGGAATTCAGTTTCCTCCTTCACCTCGTTTTCAGCTAAATGCAAAAACTCCTTTCATTCCATCGAAAGTAGGGCCGACTCTATCCGATTTTTATGATGACGTCATATTTTTCACGTTTGAGTTGATGAAGTGCAAGAAATAGATGAAAAGAAAAATATCCAAAAAACAGTTAATACAGTAAGGATTAAAAATTGCTTTAAAGGAAGGGATTTGAAATTGAATCGCAGTGTCTCTGATAGTGCGTAAAACATGAAAAATGTGTAGATAATTTCGTTCGATGTAGACTTTCCAAGTAACGATTGTGCTGAAATCTATTTCCCGATCACTTATCCAAAATCCTATTGCTCATCTGAGAGGGCAGCCTGATTTGAGAAACACATCATTCACCATGAGGAAAAACTGAATACGGTGAGTGAGATCACTCTCCGGCTATTGCTCCCAAAATACTCCTTTGCTGTGAAGGATCTTTATGGTGAGCCAAGAAGGTCTGTCTTTAGCTGTTGGACCAGGCTCCAGAAACGTCAAAAAGAAATAGAATTGCGGCCAAGGCTAAAAATTGATGTACTTAGAACTCCGGGCAAAAAAGCAATGCTTTGATACGATTAAGCTGCGTATCATAGAAATAAAGCCATAATCTTGATTTTATCCATATTATTAAAGTTTAAAGAATTGAAAGGAGATTTTCATGATTAAAAATGCTTCAATTTGTATTGAAATGTCTAATTGCTTAATTAGCTAAAGCTAGACTCTAAGAGTCTTTTCAAGCAATTTTCAGGACATTTTCAAACGTATAAATTTTTTAATCTTTTCTGACCAAATATCTGACACCTATTGAAAAATCGAATACTCAATCCTTTTGAAAAAATCTATTCTTTTTTGCGCCTAACTTGCCACATTACTTTTCTCTGTTTGGAAAAAGTAACGGGAAGAAATTGCTAATTAGCGAAACTTGGTCCGGAAACTGATTTTAAAATTTGGATCAAAGCGAAGGGCCTGATCTCGCTGCAATGGTAGAAGGTGGGAAAGGATTGCACATGAATGGCAAATTGATCCTTGGAGGGAAACTGGCACTTTCATCATTACTAGGGCCAGGAAGGATATTGATGAATGGAAAGGGAACTTGGAAAGTAAGAAAGATCAATGATCATGAAATTGATGAATTGCCAAGAAAAGTGGTTTATGATTATTGTAGCGATTTCAAGATTCTCAAGTTAATTTCACCTCGAACGGAAGTGGCGATGAAAGTTCCACTGGGAAATATTTGCGGTAAGATCACATTGACTTACCAAAAGTAATTCGTTTTTCTTTTTGGCAGTTTAACAGTTTGGCCAGTTTGCAGTAGGTAGTCAACAGTAAGCAGTAAAAACGATCAGGATCCTGATCGGTTTTTTGTTTGAATTAATATCACTGTCTTAGGGTCATAAGTTGTTTTTAAACAAAAACATTAACTTGATTGGCTGGGAAGCAAATCCAACTCCCGTTTCTTTGCCTACCGCTTACGACTTCCAAACTTCCCACACCAAAATTCCTGACTTCCAAACTTCCCCACATCCAACTTCCCACTTCTCAATTCCATCTTATCTCCAAAGAACAAAGCATCAAGAAACAGCTTATTTGTTCCCGAACCAAGTGCCTCGAAATTTGGGCTATTCAAAAGAAATGAATTCACTCTGCCTTGGCCCTGTTTTTGAAATAACTACACTGGCACTTAGCTTCAACTTCTTCTAATTTGGTTTTGGGAAATTGTAGCCTCCCAAAATTAGGGCGTTGGGCAGTATATCGAACGGCGTTCAAGTATTTATTCTGAACTTGGGCTTGATGAAATACTGTATTTGCGGTAAAACGGGGTTATTGTTTCACGCTGATTAGCCATAAGCAATCGGTGTGTTTAAGTCTAAGGTTGCATATAGATTGCTCCGCCAACTTCTTTTAGCTCCTTCAAAAAGCCACTTCGATCTTCCAAAGGCAATGTGCTAGGGATCCTTTTTAACTTCTCCCTTCCTAGGATCACTGGGCCTTCCTTTGTCAGTTCAATTCGATTTAAACCAAAAGACTCGCTGTCTCATGGAAATGATCGTCCACCACGGGTTTTGCCCAATCTTTCAAATGAGCGGACCGTTCGATCGGATAAATCACTGTAATTTCAGATGGAAGATTAAAGTATTGTAGCAAAAAGGTTGACTCTAGCCATTTTGATTCAGAATTGACTTTGGTGATTGGGCATTCCCACTTGGACTGTCTAGTTAAAAACCAGATTTCTCCGGCCTCTGAAGATGAAATGCCCTGGACCAAACTTACATCAAAGGCTTTTGGGTTTTGTTGATTTTGCGCCAACAAGATTTCGAACCTTAAGTCCAATACCTTTCAGGTTCAATCCTGTTTTCACTGCAAAATACTTGTTGATTTGGTGGATTTTTGAGTTGTTTTTGAAGTAGTCGACTTACTTTTTTTCGGCTTTTTAAAACTTTGGAATTCCCATCGGGAATCATTAGCGTTCCTGCTTGGAAAATCCTTAGCGCCAACTTGAGTCTCTGAACTGAAAGGGACGATTTTATTGCTCCACATTGAATTCCTTTCTTTTTTGCAATTCAAAGAGAAGCTTAGGCGCATAAGTAATCAGACCTATCAATCAAGTAAGCGTATGCTTTGTCTGTTTGGAAATTCAAAAGTAAGTGCTTGGAAGTCGCGTTCAATTAATTCTTCCTGATTTTACTCCTGGGGCTTTTGGCAAAAGGCATCCCCGTATGCATGTGCCATGTCCAAGCCGAGCATCATAAAAGACTGAGTCTGCAAATTCTTTTTACTTTCTTTCAAACATGGTTTCTAAACCATGCGATATTGAGGTTGTTGCAGGTAGGAAACGAGTAGGACTTCCCCTTTTTGAAATGAATTTAGCCTTCCTAAATTAAACATCGTTCGTATTTCATAAACTTTGATCTGATGGATCCATCAAGAATTTACAAAAAGTTGTTGTTACGGCTTGCCATCAAACTCGTCTCCGAAGAGGTAATTCTTCGCAGCATTCATTCTGTCCTTCGCTACTGCTGTTTCAAAAAACTTCACGACGGGTAATCATGCATAAATACCCGATTGTCTAACGGCCGCTTCCACGTGGCTAGGGAGCTTCTGACATTTGATTCTGATCGTAAAAGCAAAGCTTATATTTCGCCTCGCTGGACTGGATTGCAAGTGTCCACGGCTACTGGCTGCTCAAAGACCAAACCCCAAATCCGCCCTGAATATTCTGGATAGGTTAGAGCCATAGCCGGGGTAGCGTTATCAAAGACTTCTTTGGACAATAAAAGGCTTCCTATTTCTCTAGGTATTCCGGCGATAAGTATTTAGCAAAAACGACCATTGATTGTCATTATAGTTTTTCTTGGCACTACCGGGGTTTCTCACTTCCAAAAGGCTTGGTAAGGTTCGAAAAAGTAAGTTACTGTTTGTTCCCCATTCATGGAAATCTGTCGTCACATTTGGGGTACCAGCTGATGATCAAGCGATTTTTCGAATGAGGATTCTGGATGTTGCCAGCGGCAACCAATCCCGATTTAACAAAACCAATAATGGGTTCGTCCGACCTGCAGGCCAAGCTTCGTTATGCTCTTCGATCGAGTGGATCTGCTACTGGAGGAAAGCCTTTATTGCTGTTTGCCCATAAAGGCTATGGCGATTCCGGCCGTCAGGATTCACGGTGGATCAATGTGGACAATGGAATTTTCTCTTAATTATTTTTCGCCAAACACTTTTGACGAGGCTAGAATCAATAAGCGGAAAAGCTCGCCGGCTTCTGCAGAAGAAGGTTCGTTGCCATGAACCCCATATCCAAGATGGATGATTTGCTTGGCATTTGGCTGACATCCGGCTTAGGCTTGCGAAGGGTCTGCCAATTGGAATTTGTTTAACGCGGATCGCTTCCAAAGTTGGAAAAGATTGGCAGTCGAACTAAGGTCAATATTACTTTTTAGGTCTACGCTTCGTTGTGTAAAGCCAATCGTAGTGATTTGCGCATTCGGGCTTAGTGATCCAGTTTTTTCCAAAATACTTCACGATCAAATCATAGCCGGGTAATGGCCAATCACCGATGGATAACCCCAAAAATTCTTCAGGGTGAAGGAATGACGAGCAAATTTTTCTTCCGGAAAAAAAATAGGGATGACTTGGGCGAAAGGGCAGCCGCAATTCAATATAATAAAGACAATAATTAGGGAGTAGGGATTTTTTTTCATAAATGCTATTTTTGGGTGAAAATTAAGAAAAAAGAAATGCCACTGAAACCAAAAATCATTTCAATGGTTTTTTGATTCGGGGGCAAATTGACCTAAAATTTAAAGTATTACACATCTCAACCCTAAAAAAACTAATATGAATACGAAAAAGATCATTGCTTTTAGTTGGAGTGGGCTGCTGAGTACCGCAACTTTTGCCCAAGGAAAAGATTCCACCCACCGATGAAGCCTGAGGCCACAGAGTTTTACACTCCAATACCTCCAAAAATCACAACCGGTACTCAAAAAATAATCTTCCTCCTTCGGATGCGATTGTTCTTTTTGGACGGCTCAAGCCTGAATGCTTTTTGTAAGTGGCAAAAAGATGGGAGTTCACCAGCTGGTGGGAAAATCGAAGATGGACGCATTTCATTTGTGCAAAGAGGGAAAAGGGGGATATCAATCCAAATTAGCTTTTATAGGAGTTCAGTGTCTCCAATTAGCTAGAGCTTGGAATGTGGACCTGCGCTTACCTTGTAAATTAATCGAGTGAGAAGGTCTTAGCGGCGAGTAGGATAAATTTCTCGGATTTTTCCTAAATGGGAGAGAAGTCTAATGAAGTTGCAGTTTTGGATAGCTATGTAAGTAAAGACTCCGTATTAAACGGCATGGAGCAATGCATGGAAGGCATTTTACAAACAACATATCCGCTCAATTGACTCAACCCAATTCGTTCCTCCGGCGAGAATGGAATTACTACGATATCATCTTCAAAGCACCTCGCTTGGACAAGAAATGGGTATGGTCACTTCGCCCTGCTATGGTTACTGTTTTTGATTAATGGGGTTTTGGTACAAAATTAATGTGATCCTTAAAGGTTTCCTACGGAGTTACATTTGGGATTCCAAAACTATAAAGCCCATGGGCTGGGAACTACCGATCAAGCTTCAGGATCATGGCCAATCCGGTTTAGATCAGGAATATTTGCGGGTACAAGGAGCCCACTGTTTGATTTACGATTTACTATTTTCGGGAGATTTACGAAAATCTAATCTGGCTAGTTAGACTATTTCTCGATTATGCTCTTTTTGGCAATTCAATTTGATCCCTTGCCAGATTCTCGATCGGAAAAAGGCCCAAGATTAGTGTCATCACTATCTCTGGGACTTTAAAAAAAGAATGGCCGTTAAATCGTAAAATCTGAAAATCGTACTTTGTCCCAAATGCCCATAAACCTATAAACTAACAACGAAAAATGTCCCTCAAGAAGAAAATTATATACAAAATACCAAATGCCATTTGGCGCGGGTATGAGCATGCCTTCAAGCCTGCAACCGAGCCGGTGATTTCGGCGCGTTTTTTACTCGTTAGCGCTCATACTTCCCTCAGCATCGAACTCAACTTACGGCGTCATAGGCTGTTAAAAGGAATGGGTTGGTTCCAACATGAATTGCACATCTTTAAAAAATGCCTTCATGTAATTGTGTGGTGGCTCTGGCTGATGTCGATCCAATTAACGTGATTTTGGATCTCATTGCGAACAGAAGGACGGTCTTCAAATTCGATGCGTGCCACTTGCCTCAAGCAACTATATAAAGATTTTATCGAAAGATGCTCGAAGGATCCGGAATATCCGATATTGTTGATTGACACGGCCGGAATATTCATGCATTGCCTTTGACTATGGCTGCTCCTGGTTTCGGCTGGCAAAAATGGTCACTGAAGAAGATGTCGAAAAACAATTGCCAATTACGATAGAAGAAATGCCAGATTATGGTAAAAGCTCAAGAGCGCCTATGGCAAACATCCTTCAAGTGGCGTCAATTGGACAGCTCGCTCGCGCGGTTCGCCCAATATGCTGAGCGAATCGATTACGTGAAATTGGAAAGCTTGGACAGATAAGATTAGTCAAATGCTGGGCTTACCAAGGCTGGATTAAAGGCCGGTCCAAGTCCTTTCCAAAATTCAGCTCCACCGGCTGGCGTGGATTACAAAATGTTGGCTGGGTCCAGCTCCAAACTCGAGAATTCCAACCCGAATCGTTTTCCACTTTAATTTCCGTTAGGTTCTGGGATTAATGCCAGGCGTTTGATGACAGGGACTGGGGAGTCCATGAGATTTTTAGTGATTGACTGTATGCGAATGGTGAGAGGTTTCTGCACCCAAATGGCTCAGTGATGGGCTTCAGGCTGGGACAATTTGACCTATCCTGACGTATGCTTGCTGAGAGCGTTCCGGGAGTACGGCTACAGACGGTTTACGAATACGAAGGCTTCAATATGCTTTGGAGCATTGCACAGGAATTGATGGCGGCCAAACTATGCACTTACAGAGGGAATTGCCTTTATCGGAAATAATGCCACCTTTCGCGCGTACGTCAATCGTTGGTGGCTGAGAAAGTCATTCCTGAGACAGAGAATACAAATATGCGCCGTCCCGAACCCAATTAAAAGTAGAGGAAGTGGCCCATATCAAAACTGTCGGAAGATGCACTACTGGTCTTGAATGCAGTTGATTTTCTTCCGAAGCGGGTAAAAAGCGAATTGACCCAAACTTCTGAAATTCTGTGTGCCATTTCTAGAGCTGGTTCTGGTTGCTGCGATCAATGCCCAAATGGGAATTATTGGCATAACAAGGACCGGAGAGAAAGTTGTATTGGAATGCTAGAGCTAAAAACCGCAATTCACTTCTCAGCTTGCCAATGCCTGTATAAGTGGGCTCTCTTAGTATCAAATGGATGGCAGGCTCAACGAAACGCTATAGTTTGATTTATGAAATTATGATTTTTGAATTTAGGAGGCCTCCGAAAGCAGAATTTGGGAGCGCGTTTTATTTTTGAAGCTTCTTGACATGAAATTTTCTTCAAAACTTAATCTGCATCCTTTTTTTCTTAGGTTTAATTAAATTCCTGCAAATCTACGCTCGATAGGGGAAGGTTCGAAGGGTGCCGATTCAAATCGATCCCTACCGAGAGCAAGGAAATTCAAATTCAGAAGAAGGCAGCGTATTTGAAGTAGGAAAATGGAGTTTTACTTTCCAAATCAAATTTTGACCGGGAGCGAGGGACTTAACGAGGCTATTGCTGTAAATGACCACCTTGCATTACGCGTGCAAATCAATCCAGAAAAACGAACGCATTAATCCCAGCCCTTGGTAACGCCTTCAAGTTATGTCGGATCAAACCTATTGAAACTTGGATTGAGTTACTATTCAGAGGTCGGTTTTCATCGGTATTTTTCCTAAATCAGTGCTTGATGAGTTAAGGAATTTTTTTCAGAATGTGGACTCCACCAGTTTTCGAGCGGAAGTTTTACCTGGAAAAGACCGGGAGAAAGCTTAATTTGCAGGTTGACATTTAAGTTTCAGACCACACTTTTGCGATTTCCGCTCAAAGATTTTGTGGGAACAAATTTGATGTGGCTGGCTGGAAGGAAGAATTGCTCAAACTCCATTTTGAGAAAAGTGAAAATCGGAGAAAGTACGAGGGGTAGAACTTGGAAGTGCTGAAGTAGGGGGGCGGCATGACAGCAAAAATGCTGCATGGTGATTCTCCATGCAAGGCATCCACCGGAGATTCCAGGCTATCTGGCAGATGAAATCTTTGTCGAAACGATTTGTGAAGATTCCCCAGAAGGGCGAGAAAATTTTAGATCAAATTACAATCTGTAATGCATTTGCCACAAATGAATCCAGGAATGGCATAGCCAATTGGTCATGGCAGGGCACATGCAGGAGGCATTGAATTCTCAACCGACGATTGGGTGAAATTTCAACCAACCAGAAAACCCGAGCTTTTATCAATTTTTATGTGGAAAATAAGGTCAAGGAGTGCAGTTGGTGGGAAATTGATTTTTTCGCAGGCACGCACTTTCACGGCCTTGGGAGATATTTTCTACACGATCAACGAAGATTTGCGAGGGGAATTCTCCGGCGTGTTGATTCCAAAAAAACTGGATCAAGCGAATCTGTCGAAAAGAATCCCCGGCTATGATCCCAATATTAGACCAACGGAAAAACAACGAAGCGAAAAGTGTTGACTTCCAATAGACTATTTTTTCTTTGTCCACGGAGCGGAGTCGATTGACTTTGAATAGGAGATTAATACTTCCTAAGAGATGTTTGATCAGAAAGAAAGCGTGAGTTTAACAGCAAGGGAATTGATGAGGCTGTTGAAGTTAAAATAGCCCTCATTTTTGTTTACTATCCGTCATTGCGAGGATTTAGCAGTATCAGGATGAAAAGATATCATTTCATTTCCGAAGCAATCTTTCCCAACCCAAAGGATGTTGTAAAGATGCTTTCCAGTTTGTCGAGTTTTCAAAAAATATGTGACGGGTACAAAACCTCGAATTGAAGCCGAATGCGGTCTTTACTCCACACAAAAGTCCCTGCGCAGCCTCCCGGATATTTTCAATACTGCCTGAAAAGTGGTTCTCCACCCAACTTAGTATTGAAAAAGGTGTTTTTGGTTTCTTTGTCCCTCTCATTCTCTAATACAATCAGAATCTCAAATCCATCAGGGCCGCTGAAAAGCAACATTTGGAAGCCCTTTCTACTTCTCTCCGATGCGGGATCGGAACCAGAAGTGCGACAAACTTACTTTCGCGATGCGCAATCACGTAATAAGCAGGATGTGGCGAGTCACCGAGATCCATCCGATCAATCGTCACCGGCACTCATAATCCAATCACATCCACCTCGATCTGTTAAAGGAGTAAGCGTCGGGATCGAAGTGAGACCCCAAACACCCATTTCGACCCTCTCCCTCTAATTAAATTTTGAACCAAAAGTCTCCAAGATTGCCAGAGTTAGGCGCCGATCCACTGTTTCCGTAAAGTAGAACTCAAAAGCCTGTAAAACGATAACAATTGGACCTTCCATAGAGATGAAAAGCCGAACCCGTCAAAATGATTTCGCCAGTGAATCCTGAAAGAACCGTGGATCGGGGTAATCTGGGGCGATCGAGCATTATGATCATAGATGATGATTTTTGATATTTGATTCCCGCCTTCAGCGAAAAGGCTGGCCCGCAAGTGTAGCGGCCCATAACAGCTCTAGCGCTCTAGAAGCCTCAAAAAGCGATGGGTTATTTCCTGGCGTGAAGCTGGTTCATTTTGTATAGTAAGGGCATCGATTTTTGATCCCTTCCAGTCGTCAAAAAAAAAATATGGTGGCATATCCGTATAGTTGT
>Ga0163217_1068814_pt1 | contig 11595 bp, 13 predicted proteins | sample SynspAceP_FD_185933 | JGI IMG/M metagenome (GOLD analysis project Ga0163217, IMG submission 185933) | Saline lake microbial communities from Ace Lake in Antarctica - Synechococcus sp. Ace-P (PacBio error correction) | ecosystem: Environmental > Aquatic > Non-marine Saline and Alkaline > Saline ... | reverse complement strand
GCTCCAGGTCGAGTGAGGCATTGATCACCGGATCGAGGCCCCAGGTGCGCGTAGTCGCAGGAGATCCTGCTGGCGAGGTGCGGATGCGCCAGGGCATCCACGTAGCGGCTGAGCACCGGGCGTGTCGGCGATCGGCTGCCACGGACCCACCTGGGTGACAGCGGGGGTTGAGATCGACGTCTGGCCACGAGGCGCCAGGCACGAAAAAACTCACCGGGTGCGGGTTGAGGCCTTGGTGAGATCAGACAGCTGCCGGCCCCTTCAGATCGAATCTGGCGGGCGCCCACTTCCTGAGCTCATCCGCCAGTTGCCAGCAAGGCTTGGGGCCTCGTCAGAGCTGAGATCGGCGCAGGAGAGCAGGTCACGTCCCCGCAGGGCTGCAAGGGCCGGAACGGGGCTGGTGGATTCGGAGGCTCATGGACCCCATTCCAAAAGATCCCTTATCCGGCGATCAGGCGGGCCCCGGCGTCAAAGTACCGGGGCCTTTCGTTCCCTTGAAAAAACCAGCCCAGTCAGCCGGCCACAGCGGCTGGTTCAGCCTCGGCGGCCTGTCTTCCCGCAGCGAGCAGCCCCCGGGCAGTGGCTGGAGGGGACAGCAGGGTTTTCTAGATCATTCGCCCCTCGATCACCTCTTTTTCGAGGATCTTTGCCGGCGCATGTCATCGGAGCGCACGGGACGCTGGCTTGTCGTTGCCAGAAGATCGCTAGGGCCGCTCATGGGCCCGGCATCCACCAGGCCCGCGCACCTCCTTGTCGAATCGCCTGCCGGGCCGTGGCATCGCTCACAGAGGCGGCGCGGGTTGGAGCCGCCGCCAAGAAAAGCGATTGCCACCCTGTTTGTCGTGGCAGGGGCCAAAGGCGTGTTCGCTCATCCCGGTAGGTGCCCACCATCTGTTCGGCGATGTCGTGCCGCGCAGGTCTTGCCGGCGCCGGTGTCGTGACTTCCACCAAACCACGATCTCCTCAGCCGAGCACCTCCCATCAGTAGACCACACCATGTGGACACCACAGTCGAGTGGCGATCTGACCTTTCAAGTGCGTTCTTCCTTGGAGTGAGGGGGGAAAGGAACCGTTCTTCCTTGGGGCAACAAAAAAAAAAAAAATCTGCAGCGTGTTAACCCGAGGGCGTCCACTGCCCCGGGGCCGATCGAAGATTCTTGGCCACCTGCTGCCACGGGCATCAGGTGCCCCGCCCCAACGATGGCGTGAACCCACTTTCGTGGAACGCCACCACGCGCTTCTCTCGTCTGGAGCACCCTGCTGCGCTTTCTCCTAACCGGCCACCACCCCGCTCGATTCGCCTCATTTGAGATCTTTCTGCTCCACCGCCAAGGCGCATAGCCGCGTGCCGCGAGCAGCCGGCCGCTTCTGTTTAACCAGGTTGGCCAGATCGGCGCCCGCAAAGCCACTGGTGGCCTGGGCGATGCGATCGACGATCGACAGCCTCGGGCCAGCTTTCACCTTCTTGGCATAAGATATACTAGAATTCATCTTGGCGGCCGGAGAAGATCGGCGACCGATCGACCAGACCTGGCCGGTCGAAAGCGGCCGGTCCGCAGCAGCGGCAGCATCCAGCGTTTTCGGGCTGTGTTTTGGCTGTGGCGGCCAGCACGGATCACCGCGGTATGTCTTGTGAGCAGCAAAGGCCAGTCCATCTCGGTTGTTTAGGCAGGTGGTTGGAGGGTCTTTGCTCGCGCTCGTCCGTTTGGCTCCGCCCGACCACGCCCCATCGTAGCCGGAACGGGATTTGGCCGGATCGCATTCGACGTTCGTCAATGAAAAGGATGATGCAGGGGCGCTTTTTCTTGGCTTTGCTCGAACAGGTTTCAGCGCACCCGAGCGGCGCCGGGCGGCCGACCAAAAGGTTCGACGAATTCGGGAGCCCGAGATGATGCATGAAGAAGGGAAACTTCGGGCCCTCACCGGCCACCGCCTTGTGAGAGTCGAGTGTCTTGCCTGTGCCGGGGAGGGCCCAACCAAGCCAGCACCCCTTTGGGGATGCGGGCACCGACGCCGTGTAACGCTCGGGTTTTTGGGAAAGTCAACGATTTCAGCCAGTTCAGCGCCTGGCCTCATCCACACCGGCCACATCGGCTGAAGGGTGACGCCGGCGACCTCCTCATCGGGCCACGTAGACCCGGGCCTTTGGATTTTGGTGAAGCCAACGCCCCCGGGCTTCCGCCCGCCAGTCCATCTGGCGGTCGCGCGAAGAACTGCAGCACCAGGATGAAGACAGCGGCGGCACCAACCCAGCTCCAGCAGCGTGGTGAAAGAAAGTTGGGGCCGCTTCGGCGGCGCGGCGGCGAATTACAACGCCCTTCTGCTCTCACGGCGCTGGGGGCAATCCATTGTCGACCAGAGTCGGCGGGTGGTCGCCAGCACCGAGAGGGGCTTCCCTGCCCGGTGCATTGCTGAGCTCGTAGCAGGAATTTGGAACCTGTTGCTCGCGCACCCGCTAGAGGTCGCACTCGGGCGCACCGCGCTGTCGACGATGGCGCCTAGCTAGTGTACAACTGCCCTCCCGAAGAAGAACTGAGGTCGCATGAAGTCTAACGATAGACTTAGGGGACCGCTCTATCTCTGAGAGATCAGAGCTTGATTGGGCAGGAAGTTGCTGACAGCAGCAACACGCGCGAAGCGTATCAACACGGAGGTTGATTGATCCCGAATCCGCCGGTTGGGGCGATTTGGTCGTCCTGGCGGAGGGCCATGTGTCGCTGGCCCGGGCTTGGAATGGGGGCCAATGTCTAGGCCTTGAGCCACGCGGCCAGCCCGTCGGTCGGGGGGTTGAGAAACCCGAAACGTGATCTGCTTCTCCCATTTGTGTGGTCGCTATGCGTGAGCACCGAGTTTCGACAAAACTTGCCCGCACGCTTCTGCGCGACAGCCTGCCGGCCTTGCCCTTGGCCGCCCATTACGCCCCGATGGAACCGAGTGTGCGGCCGGAGTCAAGCCGGTGCTGAGGCCTGCGCCAGAACACATGGCACAGGTCGGTTCGCAGCTACCTGCTGCCCTTTCTTGCGGAAGTTTGCTGCACGGGAATGGTCCAGGATTTCCATGGGCGCCACCCCGGCGATCCCCAATGCCCGCAGCAAAAACCGTCCGGCAAACCAGGCCCTTTCCTTCCGGGGGCCGCCTGGGCGCCATCGACACAAGACATAGAACACATAGACTAGAAGCGGCTGAGGCTTTTGATGAATGGAAAAGGCCCGCCCGTGGCCGGGCGCAAGGGCAGCCCTGGCTACCTCCGCCGCTCCGCGACGGGCGGCCGTTCTGGGCTGGCCGGCCTCTGGGACCGTTTGGTCGGAGGAGCGATGGCAGATGAGGTGCGGAAAAGCTGTTGCCGCCCTCACCAACACGCGAACCGAACCGGGTGGTTGCCCCGATCCATGGGCCGCACTTTGGCCGGTGATCCTGCCCGCCGGCTGGAAAGGCCTGGCTGGCGCCTGCCGATGGCCCCGGACTGCGGGCCTGGAGCCGGTTGCTGGGCTGCTGGGATCGCCCAGGGCTGGGAAGCGCTGCCGTGGGCGCCAGTTTCTCGCGCCCTTGATCTGCTCGGCTGACCGCTTTCTGAAGACAGGCCCCAGAATGGCTCCACGTGGTTCGAACGGTCCGCTCGCCTGATCCTGCGACTGAACACCTGGCTTCAGGCCCGAATTCAAAACGCGCGGTCAGCCCGCATCCGCTACGCGACTGTTCGTCGCCAAAAGGGCAATCGCTTTAACCGGAAACTTGCGCCTACTGCTGTCCTGCTGGTGAGGCGGGCCGATACGGTCTAGTCTAGCCCTACCCAAGACCCTGGCGCTGGCTAGTGGGGCCCTGGCCTCAGGCCTGACCACGTTGCTCCTGTTGCTCTCCCTGGAAAGGGCACACCCGGCCACGGTGGCCGGGCCCATCCGGCTGGGACGCTCCTACCGCTCTGTTTCGGACTTGGCGACGCTCGTCTCCCAGTGGGTCCTTGTTATTTCACACCGGTGGTTGAACAACCGAAGCGGTTTCTGCCGGTGATTGGGCTCTTGATGTCCATGTTCGTGGCCTGGAGCCTGCTGCGGCTGGTGGGATATCTGGGCCCGAAGAGCGGCGGATACAACGCGCCAGGTGGCTGAAGGGGGCGGTGGCCGGCTATCTGCTGCGGGGCTCACCGCCGGGCAATGCTGTTGACCGTGCTCGGAAACGCGTGCAACCCGGCAGCTTCAGCAGTTTAACAACAGAGAACCCTTGGTCTGGAGCTGCCCAAAATCAGGCTGTGCAGCCCGACAACCTTTGCCAGAGGATTGCTGGGAGCTGGATTTTGGTTGCGTCTTCAACTACTTCGCCTTCGCCACAATCACAACAGTCGGCTACGGCGATGTGTTGCCACCACGTTCCGATTTCGCCCAGATCCCAGCATCGGCTTCGGGTGTGATTTGGACCTTTCTACCTTTGGCGTTGGTGATGGGGCTGCTGATCGAGCCGCTTCACCATGCAGGACAGACCTGATTAATTCCAAACCGCCGGCAGCGGCTGCGATCCGAAGCCCAATCGCTAAGACAGGCGAATCTGCGCCGCCGCCACCTTTGAGCCTCCAGCAACTCGCATGCCTTTCTGACAAACCAGGGCCAGCCTTCAACCACAGCTGCAGGGCCAGGTTGACGAGCCACTCGAGCTGGCTGATTTCTCATGCTGGCCCCGAGGCGAAGGGCTACGCCGTGGAAGAAACAGACCTGCTCAAGCCCGCGAACGCGAAGAATCCCGCGCAGCGCCAGCGAATTGCAAGCAACGGGCTATGGTGACGATGCGCGTCGGCCCCTGCGCAATTTCATTTCCCGGCTTGAGCGGCCGTTGGGTCAGCGGTATCAGGCCCGGCCTGGCGGGCCGGATGCTGCCGTTCCTGCTGCAGGCTGCGCTGGGCCAAGCATGGGCGCTGACCAGCAGCAACAAGCCCAAGGCAGCGCCAAACGCCAGACAGCACCTGGACGGGATCGGGGCCAGCTGGGACGGTGGAAACCGCCCGCGCCGGGCCCCGCCCTGACGAGGGCCTGGCCGGGGCCCAGGGCATAGCTGCATTTGGCCGCAGACCATGCGACTCAGCCAGACTCCTCACGGGCACATTTCCAACTTTCCGCAGCGTGGACAGAACATCGTCGAAAAATCGGAGGGCGAAGGGTCAGTGGGAACGCCAGGTTTTGAAGGGGTTTAGGTTCAGGGCCGGTCAACCTTCGCCGGTTTCCCTGGACACAGCAAGGCGGCGAAAGAACTCCACCAGCAAACCCGGAGGCATGGCCCGATCCAGCTCACACCGGCGGTTGAGAAGAAGGGAGGCAGACCCGGCAGAAAGGCCGCCATAGCTATCAAGCTGAACCCGGAAAGGGCCAGCACCAGGGGTCCCGCCTCCAGAAAAAACGCATCACGGTCAGGTATCCCACCAGGCAAACACCACGCCGGAAAGTCCATGGCTGCCGCTGGCCAGAACAGCCAGACCGGAATTCGCCATCAGGTAGGTCCCGAGCCAGACGGCCATGTACCTCGGGAACGGCTTTTGGCCAGCACCAGCCAGGAGAGGGTCAGAAAACAGAGGCCTGTTCCCCGAACAGGTGCGCCGAAATTCCACTGTGACTTTTGAAGGGGCGCAGCTCGGTTTCAAGTTGGTCGTCGCAACACCTCATTCCACTGAGGGATTTTTGGATGACGAGCAAAGCATGCAAGCGGGCAGATGGCCCGTTCGCTCGATTGAGGGGAAAATCCCCTCTCCTGGCCGTCCCTCGACAGCTCAGCACAAGCATCGATTCTTTTCTGGATGGCGATCGCTTCAGGGTTATCGCAGCGAGAATGGCCGCATCGAGGCGGGCATCCCTCAATCGATTGGACGCGTTGGTTCCGCAATGGCTGGCGGGATGCCTCCGATCGATCTGAAGCCCGCCTTCGGGGGCGTTTCCTGTCCTTTTCTGAGCGGAGGAGATAGCCATCCTCTGGGCGAGGAATCTGGGAGTCCGCGCCATTGCCCGGGAGCTGGGTCGCTCCGCCTCGACCAATACTGCCGAGATTGCCGGCCGTAATTCCTCAACACGCGCAATGCGTTGGCCTATCGTGGCCCACAAACGGCCACAGTGGCATGCTGACGTTCGCGCCAAGACGTCCCAAAGTTGCCAGGCCTCGCGGGAACGGCGCACCTGCGTAAGTATGTCCAGGAACGGCTTTCTGGGCCAGATCACCCGCCCGAACGGGTGATGGTCGTGCCGGGTCTGTTACAAAGCTGGATCGGCCGGCAGGCATTGCGTTCGTCGTCAGGACCGGCTTTGGGCGACCTCCTGGAGCCCGGAGTCAGATTTCTCTGAAGTACTCGGCTCCGTATCGATTTTCCTGATGTGCGTCGATGGATCTCTCATGAGCCGCCAGAACAGATATGTCCTACCAGGGCTCTCCTATGATTCAGGGGCCGCTGGAGCGTTGAAACGGAGAAACTTGTCGCGTGCCTGGCACTGGGCGTGCCCTACGTGTTCTCGGCGCAAGGGCGCCAGGCAAGCGGCAAGGAACCTTCCCTGCCACCCCGTGAGGTCATGGATCTTACCCAGCGGTCCGGACGGAGGTGACGATCGCGTGCCACATTCCGGGGCATGGGAAGCGTGATTCCTTCTCAGTGACCGGGGCTCAAAGAGTCAGCGATTGGTATAACTGCTGTGTGTGCCGAGAGCGTGCAGCACCACGTTCACCCTTGCTGCTACAAGCGTCTGCCCGCGTCTCACCAGGAGAAACGAAGCACAAGGAATCAAGAAACGGCCCCCCACTGACCCGGAGGCATGGTGCAGGAGCGTATGTTTCGCGATGCGATCGCTGCAACGATCGCCGACGACGCTATCCTGACTCCAGCTGCGCAACCCTCCTGCTGACCTGGGACCAGCGGAGCTGAGAGATGCAACAACACGCATCAAACTATACCGCAAATTGGCACAAACAGACCTGAGTGATCTCTTCTGCGACCCGAACATAGCCCCTGCCAAACGGCGGCAAGTCGGAATAAAACACCAACGCGTCTGCACGCCGGGCCCAATGAAGTACTTCCCATATAGAATGGCGGTATCGATTCTGTCCCGGACCACTCCCGACGTTAGAACGAGCTTGATGCCTGATCGCCCTGGCACATCTCAATACACGACGGTCCGCTAGACTCCAACCGCTCGGATTACCATGGGAAGGCCCACCACTGCTGAGGCCGCTGACAATCAATACTGAGGGCTTTGGTGAAATCCTCGTTATACTACGCCGAACGTGTGTTCTCGCGCATTCGGGCTGGCGGATCAGGACCTAATCTACAGATCTTGGTGCATTCTGTTTTCTCCTCTGGAAACCCACATGGTACCAATACTGGGCTTTTGGGACTGGCCATAGGCGGGATCCGTCTTGTTGAAAACGGGATCAATTCATTAGGTTGAGCCACGGGGTAATCCATTTTTTCTCCGCGTGCAAACGCCGGCATTCGGCTGCGATGATGCGGGACGTCATGCAAAACAGTAGTTGCCGACGAAGCGGTGGAAGCCGCCTCGCAGGGGGGGGGGGGCCCCCGGGGAGGGGGGGGTGGGGGGCCCCCCCAGGCCCACCCCCTCCCACTGTTAATTGGTCCGTGCTTGTTTGTTTGGCGCCCTGTTTATATCCGTTGTATTTATAGCCTAAAGCTGGATTTCCGAAAAGAAAAATTAAGAGTGATGCCCCAGACTAGGACGTGCATAGACCGGTTAAATTATCAAGGCCGCCTATTGCACGCTACTATATTCCACCCCTAGAAGCGTTGTTGCGACGGTACCGCGTGGAATAGGGTCCACCACGGTCAGCACGCCGGTAAGGAACAGGCGCCGCCCCCCAGGCTTAGAGCATCCGGCAGATTCGCACCTGAGCCACGACAGATTTAGAACAGCTGGAAAATATGTTTCCACCATACTACCTAAGACTCCGCAGGCACAGTTTAACAGCTCAGGAGCAGCACGGGGATCAGGGGCCGTTCATGGCCCAGCCGGGCCATGGGCCGATCGAGTACGCAAAAGCGAATATTCCGATCGGAGCGTGCATGGAGCCATGGTGGAGCCATTGTCGTCAATGGAGAGGCCAAATGGAGGCAACCCAAGGCGAGAAGGCCGCCGACTACCCCGGCCTCCGGCCGCTGGCGCGTCAGCCACTCCCATGTCTGGTGCGGGCCCTCGCGTGAGCTGCTCTGCGAGACCCAGCTGTCCTTGCAGCTGTGCTCGAAACCTTCCATCCACCCACCTACTACCTGCGCCCGGACGCCGTAGCACTGGATTGGCTTGAGCCCGTGCCCGGCCGCAGCTTCTGCGAATGGAAGGTGTTGGCCATTAACTTCGACTCGGTGCGTGGGAAAACGGCAGCGGATTCAAGCGAGCTCTCTGGCACTACCCCGAGCCAAACCAGCGGCCTTTCGCGGCCCTGGGCCGGCTGGTATTGCCCTCTATCCAGCCCAGATGGGACGGCTTGCTGGGGTGGATGGAGAGCGGGTAACGACCCCAGCAAGGGAGGCTTCTATGGCGGCTGGACCCAGCACCGTCAGCGGCCCGTTCAAGCGGAAGATCCGCTCCACCCGAAGCTGATCTGAGCGTCAAGGGTGTTAGTATGGACTGTGTCGGCCGTAGCTCCTTTAGGGGGCCGATTATTCATCCAATACCACGTCAAACTGTTCAAACCTCTGGCTTTCGGCCTGTTGGCTTAACAGATGACAAGTCTGTCAAAGAAGCACCCTTTATGGGTTTCTTCGCCCAAGTTTTGGCCTTGATCGCAGACTCTGTGAGACGATCCAAACTTTGAAGTAGCACAAACAATCTTTGAGTGATACTCTTGAAGTAGAAATTAGCTTTCAAAACAAAACCTAAACTTTTGAGTTAGAATCATCTTTCCAGAGGCCAACTAAAGGCTGAAGGATTGAAGATTGAAAGCAAACTTTGAGTGAATCGATCCGCAAGCGTTGGTTTCTTTGTTGATCGCCTGACGTGCTTCCGCTTCAGCACCAGGGCTCAAGCCAAGAAATTTGTTTTGTAGAGAAGCTTGCCCTCCAGGCGGCAAGCGTTCTCAAGACCTCTCAAGGCAAAGCTCACGCTTCTTGGTCACTCTCAATGAAGCGTCAGCGGATGGATGGTTGCTGTTCCTTTTCCTTTTATCCCTCAAGACATGAAAACCCAAGACCAAATCAAAAATCTGGCCAATCCACGCCTGCTTTCAAGCAGGCCAGAAGCCGGGCTCGAGCCAATCGCCCCGATCAGCCCCTGGCTCGTTAGCTTCCCCATCACATCAAGTCAGCTGTTGAAGGCGGGATCTGGCTCGGCCCCAGCTGGCGCCGAGTTGCTAGGGCGAGCGCTAAGCCTGGCCCGCTTGAAACCTGCTCAACGGATTTCAGGCTGTCAGTGCTTCCGATTCCAAGGGCATGAGGCAAGCAATCCGGAATTCTGGACGCACCGTTCAGGGTGCGTGGGCTCCGGTTAACACAGGACGCATTTGCGTTGATGGCAAGCGCGGAGGGGTAAATTCGGGAATCGGCGAACAGAGATGGTGGATGTATGTGGATAGCCAATATCTGCTGTGAACCAATGAGGATGGGGCTGGCAGGCCAGCAGACTGTGCCATTTCAATGGCTCCTAGTCATGCGGAAATTCCAGCCTTCTGTCGATGGCGTAGGAGCCCTCGAAAATTGTGCTTGAACAAAAAAGATACAGATGACAGGGCCTGCATTAGCAGGGCCATCACGACGAATTACAAAGCTCCAGAACAAGGACCTGCCACCAACCAAGCGTGAGAGATGATCCAGCTGGCAACGACGCAGATATTGTTGAGGACGAGATCCTGAAACTCAAGAAGTGCGTAATACCAATACTTAGGCTTGTAGCTAGGTCCAGATTCGAGTTCAAGGCTGCTGCGGATATCGCTTTCAAGGCAAGCCCAGGCATGGGCCAGCGAAGTGAAACAAGCCCAGCAGAAGGGCCACTCTCGGCTTGATCACCAGAAATAGAAGAATCACCGGGAAAGAGCCATCAAGGGATGCGAAGGAATTTGATAAAAATCCTTGCTGGGAAAGGGCATCTTCAGGAATAGTTTCACGCTCACCAGCGGCCGAAGGTTCCTCAGGTAGAGGTCCCAGGTTTCCATTGTGTTTGTGTGAAAAAAGCATGTCCCCTTGACCATGGGGGTACTGAGGTAAATCGCGATGACTCACACCTAAAGCAAACCAACCAAGCGCATTTCATACGCTGGAGGCGGAATAGCGATTGATGACCGCAATCGTGCATCAAGAAAAGCAGCGACCCTGAAAACAGAAAAACATCAGCACGAGCAACGGTGGCGTCAGCCAGATCGAGCACCCTCGCCACATAGATCACCGCGACCCCACAGCAGCCCATAGGGAAACGAAGGGTATTGGACGATTATGCCAAGGGCCCAAGTCATTGCTCCTCACATAGGGAGCCAGATACAAAATCCGACACGCTTCACAGCCTGCTGGAGCTTTTCAACTTGAAGCGACTGTCCACCCAGCGATTGGCGCGATTTGGTTTGTCATTCAACGGGAGTGATCCAATAAGGACATCGAAGGCAGGCTTGACTTGTGCCGGTTTCAGGGCTGAATGGAGCGCGAAACAGGGCAGCAGAATGGCAACAAGTTGATGCGGCAGGCAGGCCAGTCTAGAATCCAGCCAGGGGGGCAACGAAGCGGTCGGTGGCAATCAGTAAGCGAAACTATATTTGTGATTCATAGCAACAAGACGATGGATGTACGATTCGGAGAGTTGATCGGCTCGAATCGAGAGATTTGAAATCGACGACATTCAAAATTGGCGCGCGCCCAAAGAACCGCCTCCAGGGACGCCAAGAACCCAGGTGGTCATTGGGGGTTCCATTCAGGCTTTTTCGTTGATTAGGCGCAAGCAAGCTCCGCAGGCAGGCCCTTTTGGACCTAGGCTGGTTTAGCGCATATACCATGTTCGGTCACTTGCCATGGTCTATGAAATCGGGGATCTCAGCTTACCAGGCCAGCCTGTCGCTTGCCCCAGGTTATTGAGCTCTACGGAACCGAGGCAAAAAATGTGAAGTTGCCTTGGAAAAACAGCCGCGCTTGCCTGTATGGTTTCCGTTGCCCACGTTTGTGAGGGGCAAGGAGTACGGGGCTTCGATCATTGGCAGGCGGCCACAAGCGCTATCAGTGCCGGAAGCTGTTCGTCATCAAAGCCACCCTCACGGCCGGTACCCATCGTTGGGAAGGCAACCAAATAGGTTAACCTCTGAACCGACCTGGTTCCGTGGCCTTTTGCGTTAAGCCTTCGTCGCCAAAGCCAAGGAAACAGAAATCTTCCTTCCCACTAGCTCTGAGGGCGTCATCTCGGTGTGGTAAAAAATGAAAAAATAAGTCTCCGGAAACGGGCCATGAGGTTTTGCTTTTCAGAAAACAAGATTCATTGCAGCAAATGGAAAAAGACAAACCGTGGATGGCGGGCCTACTTTGGTTTTCCTCAGAGGAAGGGTTGCAGGTGGGATTTGGGATTTGGCCTTAAACCTTGGGCGGGGAAGGGGGAACGCTTGTGGGGCAAAAAAAGGCCCTTTGGGTTTTTCCCATCCTTTCCCTTTCTCCTG
>Ga0163217_1023540_pt1 | contig 11596 bp, 10 predicted proteins | sample SynspAceP_FD_185933 | JGI IMG/M metagenome (GOLD analysis project Ga0163217, IMG submission 185933) | Saline lake microbial communities from Ace Lake in Antarctica - Synechococcus sp. Ace-P (PacBio error correction) | ecosystem: Environmental > Aquatic > Non-marine Saline and Alkaline > Saline ... | reverse complement strand
CAGTGAAAAACTTTATCTCATTAGGGACAAGTCCTTAAGGACATTTCCACATAATGGCGATGATTATATCTAGCCCAAATTATAAGGAAGCGATTCAAAGGTAATATCAGATCTAGTTCCTGAATTTATGGACTTTAAGGAGTTAAAATTCCATAGTCAACCCGATGTCTTGGGGGAATTAGTACAATAACCACTTAAAGTTAAAAACAAGTAATAATTGTTTCTGAACACTTAAAGCCAAGATTGATTGGCTTTTAGTTAACCGATGACCAAATTTCGTACAAACCAATAGATATTTACACAGGATACAAAAAACACTCCGCTTTGTAAGGATAGCCCCATCGGGGCTTCCATAAAAAACTGGCTACCAGCTATAGTGGAGAAAAAAAAAATGCCGCAGGCTCATCCGCACACGGCCCGAATTTGCTTAGATATTAAGATTGCCGTCCTAAAAAGAAAAAAATGCGCAGCCCGCTTGCAGATTATTGGATGCCTCCTTAGAATTGGAAGAAATAATATTAAAGGGGATTCACCCCATATGCAGCCGAAATTTAAACGGATATATTGGGACAAGGATATGTTATCTGGCTGGCGAATGCCGGGGGCTGGATATATAGAACTGCAGAGAATGGGAACAACTAATTTAGATCTAGTAAAGGGATCCAAGCACCAGTGCCATGTCCTTACCAATCTAAACCACGTGTATTGGAAATGCACGTAGGGAAAGTGGAATGGAGTTCGTCCATGGCGTAGGGCCCAACTACCAAGAGAATAGTAGATATTTTATACCGTTTTGAACTATGGCATATGGCTTTATAGGACGATTAAAAGTAAGGGGGTTCCATGCGCTATAATCTAGGGCAGTCCGTTGAAGAATTGGGCGATTTATAATCCTGAGGAATCGCGCTTGACCAATAGGTCATGACATAGACAATCAAAGTGGCCTACATGGTCTAGAATCGGGGTAGCTCTTGGTGAATTTGGTATGGTAAGTGGCCTCCCGATGAGATTGAGGTATTCCTTCTGAAAAAATTTTATGTTTGTTCAACGCCCTCCGTCCGATCTTAACCAATTGCAGGAATTGCACTGTATCAGAGGGACAATTATGGTATCTCATGTGCAGTTATTGGCCCGAAAATATGGCATTCCCCAATACCGCCCTAGCGATGGACAGATTTAAAAAGTCTTCAAAATTATAATGCGAGAAAAGTAATTCTATGCCGTTTCCAACAAGGGCAATGTTATTATGAAAGTGTGGAAAAGGATATGTCAGAAGAGAGCGAAAACTTGTTTGTAAAGATTAGAACGTAAGAGGAAGATTGTGAAAGTGCCCATGAGGAATATCCGGTAGACGAAAAATGCAATATTAAACCTAAGCATCGGTAGATGCAGAGGGATCAGGAAACTATGCGGTCCAAGCCCGCCAATTTAGGGACAGTTAAAAAAATTTCCCGGAAAAGGTCGTCGAGGATTGGTAATTCCCTTGAATATTCAGGGACCATATGGACCAAACCCATGCCATAGCAAGGAAAGGTAGTATTTGGAGTTTCAAACGCACCTTTAAACAGGCCGAGAAACATTGCGTTCAGAGCATTCCTGAAGGAGAGTAGAAAAGATCAATTACGACAATGAAAGATGAGGAGGCCATAAAGATACATTGCCTATGCAAAACCGAATTCATTGTCCCAACTGAAACACTGACTTCAAAGAAGTGCTTTGAAAGGCTCATTGGTGAAAGTTTCCAGTTTTCCTGAGAAGCGACACCAATATGAGGATTTGAAGAATTTACAGGAAGCGGCTTAAACCTCACCATTTCAATTGTGGGCAAGCGGAAAAAAAATACGATTAAGGGACGTATGCGGGCTTCCCCCCCATATCGAGCGCAGTTTTAAATGCGACAAAAATACCTGCTAAACCCAGAAAAATGTGGTTCCATCATGTTTGGGTATCCCTAGTGTGGACGCTAGATTATCGGTGTATTTGATTACCAAGGAATCAGTTCAGGCCAAACCCGATGACCTAACCATGCCTTTAGCAGGGGAGGCTGGTGGTGCCGTCGACGCCAATCGGCAAGAAAACCTATTTAATAAAGGCGAAACTGTGAGCATCTCAAATGTTGCTCCCCTCGGAAATGCTACCATAATCGTCTCCCAATAACAGAGGAACGGAAAAAAGATGTCCCAAATTTTGAAAATTCATTGTTAAGCCGACGATAAATATGAGGAGATAAGGGATTTAGCAGACGATTCGCGTCACAAGCCAGGGAAACAAATGGATTATGATGGAGCCATGATTGGAGTTAGATTTCAAAACAATAAGCTCTGGTGTATTTCAAATTAAGGCCTTTGTAGAAAATAAAAGCATAAAGTTCCAAATTATTTGGAATCTATCCACCCCAAAATATGATTTGAACAAAATTATTCCACTTTCAAAAAAAATATAAAATGCATAAGAAATTCAAATATTATTGTTCTTGATAATAATCTTGTACGGCCTTTAACGACCTAACAGCTATACCCTATTGATGTTATTTCACACAGCATTCAAGCGGTTAAAAATTTGGAAACTCCGTAAAAAGTGGGAATAAAGTCTACCCACTGTAATTCCTCCCGGAGGGCTCAAAGGGCCTATATTGGATATTGACTGAACTTTAATTTCTACAAAAGGGAAGACAGTGTGGAGAAGCTTTCTAACGGTTGATGAAACAATTTCCAAAAAGGACATCAATGTACTTTTTAGGGGCCGGACAAAAGTTACTCCATTGCTTGTATGGAATATTTCGATATAGACAATATTAGATGTCGCAAAGCGAACGAAACTGCCGATATCAACCTGGTAGTGTGGCCAAACATTGGCCGTTTCTGGCTTGCCTTGTTTACCCAATTAAAGAAATATAACCAGATTGTCTTCGAAAAGCGCTGAGAATTTGCCGTGCAAAAATCCGTAATAAGTACGGGCTTTGGGGCTTGACCAGACGAGCATACAGGTTCCCATTTTAAATTGGAAAACAAATAAACTTCTTTAAAAAAGGACAGGAATCGCCAGCGATGTGTTTACCTTGTTTGAATGGGCAGACCATATGCTTTCTGTTAGCAACAACGGAGCAGCAGTATAAGTTATGCGTGAGCCTTATTGATGCCGCCTTCGGTGAGCCTATCCCTCCCCTGACCCAGGAACAAGCGGATACATACTTTTACCACTACCACCAAAAAAGGAATTTGACAGATTTTGGCCAATGAGCGTGGTAAACCTACCTTTAAGGGAATTAGAATTACCACGATGAGTGGCGCTTAGGAGCTTTTTACTTCTGGCCCCAATCGCTATGTGGAGATAAAGAGCAGGTTTTGATTCTCCTCTCGGGCTTGATATAGTTTTGATCCCAATGAAACAGGGCAAAGGTAGGGGACCAAGATCCAGCTTGGAAATGAAACGCCTGATGTAAGGACGACCGAAAATTAATATGCACAGTCCCCTGCTTTAAGCCTGCTGCCGATATAATTTTAAATCGGCAGTCTTACAAATGCTGACAGAAGTTACAGGTGAAGCTGTGGAAATATATGGGGCAAAATGTAAACCATATTATATGAATTCTGTACCATATAGAACATCCGGACAACTGCAAATATATGGTGGTACTAATGACCAAGGTATCGGAAAAAAATTCTGCTACAGACATATGACCCTGGCAGAGCATCGATAAAAAATTAGTTAACACGATAATCTTTTAAGCAGTCAAAATCTCGCTGCCTTGTTTACTTTGCCTTTTCATTGGTATCCTCCAAAACCATCTCCAAGAGTGGAATTAAATTTAGGTCCCCCCGTTTTTTCATTAGGTTAGCAGTACCGCTAATTTTAGGCTTTATATCCTTTCGCTTTTAAAAGGTGCTTAAAATAGCTCTCGGATTCGCAAGGACCTTATATGAGGTTCTTTAAATTTCCTCGAAATTGCAACTGCCTGTATGATGTACTTCCGCCACCGGATCAATTCCTTGTTAAGCTGATATATCCAAGATTATTGCCAAAAAACTCAATGGCATGTATACGCTGCTCTGCCGTACCTTTAAGATGGCGTTTAAAATAGAGGTCTACATCCTGGGGAGGATATTTTATACCCAAAAATTAATATTCGTTGTAATTGCCTGTCAAACGGCAGTTCCAACAAAATGAATAAGCCATTCCTGGCTTACATTTTCCTTCCTTGGAACTCGGTTTTTCGGCGGTTCGTTTTATTACTTGTATACTATTTGAGTTGGATTACGAAATTGTAACTTTTGTAGACATGGCACTCCGTTCTAAAATCTTTATCCCACTTAAAACGTCTCTTTATTTTAAGAGGGAATACTTCCAATTTTAGGTGTTTTAAAAGCTTCAATAGCCTCAATTTTTAACCGTATGTTCCATATCTCCTGTAATTTTAGCAAAGTATTAATGCCTTTTGAGAGCGAACTTTTCCCTATAACCATGACCACGTAAGCCGGGCATGCGTCGGATCAATGGGCCTCCCTTTCTTTCCTTCAAACCCCAAATATCGATGATGGGTCCCCATAAATAGGTAGGAGCTCTCTATAGCGATTCTCCTGGCTTTCCTTAACCCGATTAATCTAGAGATAATGACAGCTATAAACTGCTTCGTATCCATAGCGTATTTAGCAGCGGCAAGGATAGCCCACATTAATTCGGACGACAACGACAAACGCCTGCTGCTCGTCAAGCGTCCGCAGTGGTGCTGCCTCGGTGCTCGATCACGGCATGATGAACACGATCCTCAACCTCGGCACTCAACCATATTTCGACCGAAGGACTCGCCAAAGCACCAAGAACGAAACGGGTTACTGCCCTTGCGACGCCAGTCGCACCGCCTGATCAACATTGTATGGACGTACATCGCATTGCGAGCTGCTCGCACAAATAGTTACAAGAGAATAGTTCGTTTTCGACACTAAGTGTCATAGAAAAGGACTACAAGTCAACCGATGGACCACCGATGTCTCTCATCGCCGCTCCCGGCTGCGTAGGATTGGTAGTGACGCACAATAGCGGTCCATCAAAAGATAAGGCCGGCCCACATAAAGAAACATATCCTATAGACGACAGAAGTCCGGAATTTCCATCTTTAACTGGAAACGACAAGGGTTGCCGACCAGAGAAACGGTCCCCGCAAGTCCGTCTTAGCTCTAGGTTTCTGGCGGGCTATCGTTCCAAACCGACCCTGGAGCAGTCATGCCCCTACACTTCCACGGAATACGCCTAATAGGTGTCTTCGGTGCCACAAGTTCCGGCAACCACCAAAATACCAAGGCCGACAACCCTGATCGGAGGATCTGAGCTCAGCAACGTGTCCGCAACTGAGAGCCATGCGCGCGGTCTTACGCCAACAATGTGGCGACGATTCGGGGCAACCGGCGTCGGTATTATTCGATCAATTTGTTCACTCCCGCTCACTCTTACCGACACCGAAAACGGGGATATTCATATCAAAAATAAATTCTACGGTGAGAAAGATTCCCCTCAAACCGATCAGGGGCTCATGCTTGGGCGAAGGGTGGAAAAACGTTGTAGTGCCGGCTTTTAAATCCGTATCACCCTCCGACAAAAAAGACCGCGGCTGCGGAACGACTTGACCAAGAGTGGGTAACCCCAAAGGCGCGCTTCACCAAGGAATCTGTTATGGAGAATCAAACAGACGCCTCCGAATATTCCGCATAATATAAACCAGAAATTGGGGTTACATCGAGATTCTTATCGATTCAGGTAGGAACGGCCAACAACCAGATTCATGATTGCATATCCAACGGGCAAAAGCAACGGGATCGCCTTCCGTTCAAGACGTGCGCCATTGCTATACGATGGACATTAGAGAAGGCATATGATCACTTCGAAAAAGGTATATGCCGAATCCTCCGCGATCCCGACGCGGACTGGCCTCACTGCCTAGTGTCCGTTTTCGGTGCAAACCGAGACCGCAACACGGCAACGCGCGACGTGTTGTTGCCGCACGGTGTTGAGAGGTGTGGAGCGGCTTTTTAATGACCTCAACGCCTCAACACACAGGTGACCACTGTGAGGATCAGACTCTTCGCGGATTCACCGCCGGTGGGAGCTCAACGTCGAAACGTCACGTAACAGCCAGTGTGGAATATGAATCGATGTCCTCAGTACTATCCCGCCTATCCGGCCCTAGAACCCTACCTGAATTGCCCGAAGAACGTAACACCGAGTTTTCTTCAAACACGGGGGCTGAGGTAGGAAACGTTTCAATAGGCCAAGTCGATGCGTTGATGGTACATTCTTTAGTTGCCACCGAACGTTGTACTGGGCCTCTCCTTTTTAGAGCCACAGCTCGGAGGGTTGCCTTTGAATCGTCAACAAATCTCGGTTAAAAGAGGTGGGATCATGATTCATTCCGCGTTTAAGCGTGCCATAATAAAAAATGGGTGACAACGCAGTTAGAATCAGGTGTTCCAATAAAAGAACACTGATTATAATAGAGGAGGACAATTTCCAACCGTTTATTAAAAAAAGATAAGTATAAGCCGCCAGCCCTGTAAGCTATACTATCTTTAGCAACAACTCTGTAAAGTTGGGTCTTCTTTTTAATTTTCTATGGGAATGGGAATTTGAGAGCAATGTCCTGTTGCGGCTATTAAACCGACTGTTTTAAGGCTTGCCGTCCAACAAGTTTAATTAAACACAACTAACCCAACTGGGACAACAATAACAGAAATGAGCCCACAAAATCCCCGAAGCAACCCACCAGTAAAGATTTACCTACGCCAAAATCCCTAACAATACGCTTGTAAGGAAAACTGCTATTAAAAGGAAATAACCGCTCAACGTAGAAAACCAAACCAAAAAAGGCGGTTTAATTCATCTTGGGTCCTGAAATAAAATCTGGAAGGCATATCACGTGTATGATAATCTACCAAGCTTCGCACGAGACGCTTAGTCCCTGACACCGCATAGGCTTAGTAATTTAGATGTAATAAGTTTTAAAAGGGGATCGGCCTGGGATGGACCGACTGGGATACCTGAAAGGATTAGTTTTTAAAACTTCGTTGTTTCCATGACCACTACCGTGTTAAGCAAACAAGCAACATAAAAACAGGGCGGCGGCAACCAAACAATAAATCCTCCTATGATATATTGGTCAATAGAGGGTTAAAACCCTCCAAATATCCCCGCAATAGCACCGGCAGCCAATAAGGCGAATTGGTACTCGTTTGGCCTCCACGAATACATTATATGACCAAATTTGCCATTACCCAAAAAAACTGGGATTGCAGTCAAATAGTCCAAAAAATAGCCACCCATACATAAAGGATACAAGATCAGTCCGTCTCTAAATTAAAATTTCGAGGGCTAGGGCGAATACACTCAAGAGAATAACAGAGGCCGATTAAAGTCCTATCTACAATTATGTTAACGGAGTACTTTCGCAGACGCCTATCATAAAAAAAAAGACCCCAAGACACATTATAGCTGTTTAAAACATAGCCCAATGCAGTGCCTCTGAAGTAAGTTCGGATAGGAAAAAATGAGAATTAATAGTAGGTTTTACAATTAAGTAAAACCGTATGATGAGGAATATATTAATAAGTAGAAGTGTTTGTCAGTTCCTCTTCTTTTAAACAAATGCCTTAGAATATAGGTTTTTAAACGTTAACAATTGCAATTAGGTAGTTCAATTTTATGCGTTATAAAAAATTCAATCAGTGCTCCTATCTAAAACCATCCAGTAGAAGATTGAAGCCAAAATTACATTGGACGTCATTATGCGAAAAATTGAAAGTGAATATATAATAGATTTAGTTACAGCCAAATGTACCCGTTCTCCTTCAATACTTTACGACAGCCTAACCAGTCCCTAATGATTATGTTTCACCTCCTGCATCATCTATTAAGGCTACTAAAATATAACGGCATTGATCTATCTCCCCAAACCAGTATAGAATTCGAATGAAATGTTCCCACGATCCAACCTTCTATTATAGCCTGCATCCGGAAGCTATATTGTCCAGTGTATTTTACAAATTTATGATGCAATTCAGGTCTCCCATGATATCCAACATTTGTTTGGAACGGCCTTACTAACCAATTTACCATTGAGCCAATAGATAATAATACACATACAAACTTGGTCCACAGTTGCCGCATGAGAACCAAATTCTTTAAGGCGTTCTCTCATTGGTATCCACCCCCCACTTCCATATCTTTTACCTACCAAGCCACCTCCAGTTTTCATCATTAGAACATATATTTGGATCTCATTACAGGAACTCTACTTATCGATATCCCAATAACGATCCGACATTCTGGTATTGCTTCGTTTGTTGGACTTTGCTGATCATTGATCGCATGTCCTCTTTATTTCCAAGCGTTTCTTTTAACTTCTCCCTTCTCAATGACCTATGCGAGGACAACAATACCGCTGATTTTGCAACTGGGCCGCATACATCATAGTAATTGCCATTAATACTTGCATATTTTGCATTTTCCGGATTGGATAAGTCCACGAAGCCAACTGCCATTCTTATTTTTTATCAATTAACGACTTCCAAGTGATGAGCATAAGTTTTTTCTCCAAACTTTCGTTGCAATCTGTGTACCAGGCTGGCTGAGGTTTTAATTTGCATCACCTAAATAATGGGCAAGTTTTTTGTGCCAAAAGCCATACCAGAACAAACAATACGCCACAACATTGTCCAATTACGCGCATTTTAAAGAGAAAAAAATTTACCCATAATAATAAAATAAAACATGTATTGTTAAGAATTAAATACGAAACCTCATGTAAAAAACCTTACTCCATAAAGAACCGCATCGAAAGATATCCATATTGCGCGTTGGATGTCTTTAAATTTTAAACTTCAACAAAAAAATGAATAACTTAAAATAATATAACGTTAATTTGTTCATTAATCTGGATAATTTTTTTTTTGGGCCCCCTTCTGTTAAAATTTAATACCGCCTGTTCTAAAAAAGGAACCACATCACAATCTAAATAATAAGTCATGAAGTGGTATTTATATATTACGTTACATAAATAAAAACAGTTTAGCTAGTTTATAGATAGGCAATCTAGTTTAATTCATTGACAGTTTTGATTGCAAATGTAATTTAAATTAAGAAATTACAGGTTGTTATTGTATTCGGCGTGGACGGGTTGGCGGAAAAAAAAACGACGGTTGTAAATCAAATTATAAACGAATTGCCATTTGAGGAAGTGGGGGTTATTCCCAAATTCTTACTATTGCCCGACCTGTCCCAACTTTATCATATACGAACGTACCCAACGTAAAATTTCGACCATCCCCGCTGCCATTTGATTTGAATTATGTGGGCAAACATTACAGGATCTAAAAAAAAGAATCCGATTCATCAACCTGTATATTCTTTTTGTTAAACATAACCGTAACCACTGATGACTATTCTAACACACCTAGGAAAGGTAATGATCGTGGAAGGTAATCTTAATTTAATGACCAACCCTCAGATAAGAGAGGATGTTCACATTTAAAAAATATTTGTTTCATGCCGATTCTGATAAGCGATGATAATGGCGTCTAAAAAGGATATAAGCCGAACGTGGCCAGGGATTGATGAAGTTTTAGCAGGTACCAAAAACACCTTAAAAAGCCTATTGCACAATCCAATTTATAGGAACCGCTAAGAATGATCCGATTATTATTATCCGAACAATAAGTACAATACCGTTAGCGGTAGATATCTAAGGGACCATCTAATCAACGAAAAATTAAGTTAATCACCTATGGCGATCAAAGGGATAAAGGAAAAAAAATGGTTTGGCGTGGTTACCAATAGTATGTTTTTGGTGCTTTCGGTTTTTGTTGTCTGGAGTTGTTCTCGATACCAACTCCCTTCTTTAACATTGGGAACTAAAAAGCAAAATAAAACAATCGAAAAACAGAAAGATTTCTTCATGATGAGATAGCAAGGATAAAATAATAATAGAAAAATTGTCGGGATCCGAGGAGTTGAAAAATTTGCTAGGAACAGTTTGACTATTTGAAAAGAAAAAATGAAGGAAATTCTATTTAATTGAATATGGAGGACAGTCTAAAACCAAAGGATGATGAGTAGCCCAAAACTCTTACCGATTCCCCGAGATTCTTCAAAGGCCTGGAAGGCAAAAAATCCAGTACGAGTTGCAGGCCAAGATTATAATGAAAAGAATTGGTTTTGGGAATCGCCCGAAGCATTTAAAAGTAAAAAAACCCTTCACCCATTCAGAAGACCTGAAGGCAGATCAACAAGAACGGAGCATTAAAAATCCTAGCTGGCGGTATTGGACAGGGAATATACGCAGGAATGCAATTGGGCCAACCAAAATGGGCCTTGGAATCCATTGCAAGGGAGCCGAAAGTATCCAATTTAACGATTCCATCCGAAGAAATAAAAGATTCATGAGCTTCTTAAAGAATTGACCTTTGGCAAATAACCATTTATTCAACCTTCAATTTCTATCTTCCGCCTATTATTAATCCATATTGGGAGGTGCCCAAAAACAAGAATAAACAAGGTTTATCTCAATATAGATAATCGATTGGTCATTGCGCAGAAATGGCAATTGGCAATTCAACCTCAAATCAAGATCATAAAATTTTAGGGGGGGATATTCTTAATTTACAAACACGCCCAAAACTTTAGGGTGATTAGATGTTCCCTTTATGCAAATGCCGGAAGCCAATCTACCAACAACACTGGCCTATTGCACTTGCCCATTGCAATGAAATACTTGAACCAGATTTAAATTGGACAATCATTCCGATATCCTTAAAAACCATTCCGTAATTACTTTTAAGGTTTCCGTTGGAGCATTACTTCTTTTGAAATTACTAAAACTTAGCCCTTAGATTATTGTTTGGAAACCCTGGCCAAAAAGGAATTATGAGCTTATGAGAGCAGTGTCCACATTATAGCCACACCTACCTTTAGAAAACAAAAACCCTTATTACGTGACTATAAATAGAATATGTTGCGCACTTACTTACCGAAAAGGAAGTCGGCAATTTAGGGAGCAGATATGGTAGATTTAAATATTGCCCTATGGACGCCAGTCTTTCATAAAGACAATTGGAAGTGCGAACGTTATGTCAGAAATTCCAATTACTTGATCTTTAAAAAAACGAGAGTTATTTTGCATAAAGGTAAGCGATTGCCCGCTGATGGTGCGTTATTTACCATAGAAAGCATCAACCATCAAACTTGCAATCCCAGAAGCCCACTCGGATTTATTGTAAAAACAAAATTGAAAAAAAAAAACTGAGGAGGTTTTTTTGTTCAATGAAAGAACAACATCATTCAAAAAAAAATTAAAGAAAGCGCAGCTAAAAGGAAAACAAGGACAGGCTTTTTGTCAATTAGGGCTTGGAAAAAAAAGTCCTTTGTTGCCACCAACAAGTATGCTTCAGAGAAGATTAAGATTGGAAGGATAAATTGTTTAGAATTTTATATTTACCCTTGTTAAAAAAAAAAAAACACCCAATTTTTTTTTGCCCCCGAAAAAAAAAAAAAAAACCCCACTTTGAAGGGAAAGTAGAGATGGGGGGTGTTCGTAACCCAAAATTCCTCTCTT
>Ga0163217_1022193_pt1 | contig 11596 bp, 7 predicted proteins | sample SynspAceP_FD_185933 | JGI IMG/M metagenome (GOLD analysis project Ga0163217, IMG submission 185933) | Saline lake microbial communities from Ace Lake in Antarctica - Synechococcus sp. Ace-P (PacBio error correction) | ecosystem: Environmental > Aquatic > Non-marine Saline and Alkaline > Saline ... | reverse complement strand
AAAATGGAAGCAATTTTTTCCCCTGTATGGCACCAATCATAAGTTCAATGGATTTATGGATTATTTCTATGTAGGCATCATTGCTTAATTCAGTTGGTTTATTCGAGTTCATATAAGCGCCATTTCAACTTGGTGAAAAAATCATAAGCCTTCTGATAAAGGCCACTTTAATTTTAGGGGAGAGCAAGCTTACCCCAGCGAGAGGGAAAAATATTTGGGTACGGGAATTAAGATCTTGTATTTTCACAAAGGCATTCAATTGGCTATTCCTTACAAATTGGGTTATCCCAAATTGTTTTGCCGTGACGGGGTATGTATGAAATAAAGGGCATCACAGAGGACGCCTCGGCCAGTTAGTCAAAACTGGGCCATGTGGCCATGCTGGTCCTAAACCTAAATTTTTAAATACATCAAAAATAGATAAATTAAAAGCATTAGGGCCTCACCATTTGGTGAGGCTTTTTTGCATACCAGCCTTACTTGAAAGATAGATTAGGGATATAAGCGGAAAATTGCAACATCTATTTTCACCGGTATGAATGACTTTAGTTTAATTTTATCCTATATTGTTTGGAAAGAAAGAATTATTCGTGAATAAAACAACGGCGTATTGTATGGCAGACGATCATTTCCTTGGGAAAGGGATGGAATTCGTGCACTTCTGGAAGGAAAGATGAAAATTATTGTAGTTATGGTGAGGTCTCCAATGGTTTGGAAGCTGTTCAAATAGGTATTGCGAAAAAAAAACCTGATCTCTTAATTATTGATATCCGAATGCCTAAATGAATGGCATAGGAAGTGAGAGGAACTAAAAATCGGCTTCGCCCCACCAAAATGTATCATTACTTTCCATGCACGATTCGGAGGAATATTATCCTTAAATCGGTTAGTGCCGGCCTTAATGGCTATTTTATTAAAGGGATACTGGAAAACAGGCAATTCTTAAGGCAATTTCCACAGTGGAAGCAAGGGGAAATATTTCAGCGGCGGACATTTCCAATGTTTTTTAGTAAATTAATTTGTTGAGCTCAGGGCAGGCCCAAGCAAAGAGAGCCATCACCCATAACCAATGGAAAATAATACCCCTTTGGCATAAAACCAGTAAGGAGCTCCAATATTTGGGAAAACTTGTACTATCCAGGACTTACCAACAAAGCAAAATTTCAGAAAAACTTTCCAAAAAAGCAAAACTTACCATAGAAACCCATCGCTTTAATTGAATTGCGAAAGATGGAGTTGAACAAATCTCATTGGCACTTGGCCAAGAAAAGCACCAAGGAAATTTAAGGTTTGGTATAAACACCCCTTATTGACAAATTTCATTTACTTACTTAATTTTAGTAGTATGACTTTTTTTACTGCCTAAATGTTAATTTGGTATTTATTATAATATTATAACATCAACTTTTATTGTCTTTTCAACAATATTCTGCTTAACTATTATCAATAAATTCACTACGATATTATTACTTAATTCCGGGTAATTTTTAGATGATTATTAAATGGCTTCTTTTTAATACCAAGGATTTTTATGGCAGAAAAAGAACGAACATAAAACTATTTGCTCCTATTTGCGGAGTTGGATGTGGAATTTTGGTGGAACAGGGACGCAAAAGGGCAATATCAGCGTTGAAGAGACCCGGATTATCCAGTAACAGGGAATTGCTTGTTCCAAAGGAAAGAACCCTTAACTATGTGGCACAGGATACCAGCCGATCGTTTTATTTTGTACCCGGAAATGGGTGGAAAGTAGGAACCACCCTTTCAAAGAGTTTCCATGGGGATACGGCCTTGGACAGGGCTGCTGCTGTTTTTCAGAGCATAATTGAAAAACATGGTCCCGATATGTAGGCTTCTCATTGTTTGCGGAGTCAGTGTCTTACAGAAGAGTATTACTTTGGTAAACAAAACTGAACCAAAAGGGCCTTTATTGGCACCAATAATATTGGCATACCAATTCTAGACTCTGGCCCATGAGTTCTGCAGTAGTGGGTTACAAAAAAATGCTAGGGAAGATTCAGTACCTATTTCCTATGAGGTAAGAACTTTCGATTGTTTCTAATCGCCGGGCAATTCCATGCTTTGGGGCCACCCCCATACTCTTTAGGAAAGAATAGAAAATCACAAAGAGAAACAATCCCGATGAAAAATAATTGTTGTAGATCACGGAAAACGCAAACTTGGTTGCTTTCTGCTGATCTGCATTTACAGATTTTACCATGGAACAGACGTAATTCTGTTCAATTGCCATGGCGCGTTGGTTTGATAGAAAAAGAAAAAAAAATTGATAGGAATTTTATTAAAAGAGCAACACTGTAAATTTTGATGCCGTAAAGCAGTCTGCTTTTTTTCAACTTTCTTTAAAAAAAGGCAGCTGAAACTTTGTGGTATTCCTGTAGAGGATATTAAAAAAGCGGCAAATGTAATTGGCATGCAAAAAGCTTTCATAAGCATGTGGACCATGGGATTAAACCAAAGTGTCATATGGGGTCTCTAAAAATGTTTTCTTTATTGAACCTGTCCTTGCTTACAGGTCAAATTTGGGAAAAAACCTGGAGCTGGACCTTTTTTTCGCTTACAACGGGACAGCGAATGGCCATGGGTGGTAGAGAGGTAGGTGGCAATTGGCCAGTTTATTTGGCTGCACATTAGGGAATTGGGCAATCCCAAAGCACCGTAAGGAACGGGTGACGGATTTCTGGGGAGGAAAAGAAATAAAATCGGACCCGGATTATACGGCCAAACAGAGATGTTCAGATGCCTTGCGAAAGTGGTAAATTGAAAAGGCAGTGTGGATCATTTGCACCCAACCCCATTGTAAGTTATTGCCCAATGATGCACAGGCTGAACGGGCCTTAAAAAAATGCCAGTTTGTAAAGTTGGTTCAGGATATTTCCCATAATTCCGAAACTACAAGTTTGCAGACCTGCTCTTACCTGCTGCGGTTTGGTTGGAAAAGGATGGTTTACCATGACCAATTCCGAAGGCGGTATAAGTTATCTCCCAAGTTAATCGATGCACCAGGGGAAGGCTTACCAGATGCCGAATTTTATTGGGAAGTTCGCCCAAAAAAATTGGGGTGGGTATCATGGATTTGATTTATAAAGACGCCACGTGAAGTATATGACGAAACAATTTGCCTTTTAACAAAAAGGCACGAAATAGATATTATCGGCGACTTTCCCATTGAGCGATTAAAGCGGGGGGAAAGTAGTTTTCAGTGGCCAGTTCCACATAGCACCACATGGTGGGGGTACTTCCCAGATTGTTTACGGATTTTCAATTCTTTACCAAATGACAAAAATCGCACTTTAACGCCCTGCTTCACTATACAATAAGTCTGAGGTAACAAACCCCTGAATATCCCTTAATACTCAATACGCGGAGGGTAAGGATCAATGGCCATTACCCGTACCAAAACGGGGAAAGTTAAGCGGCTACTACCCATATTCCAGATCCATATCTGGAAAATGAACAGGTTTGCGCCTATTGCGGAAATTAAAAAGATGGGATATTGCGGTCATAAAGAGTAGAAGGGGGAACGTTCGAGTTAAGTAAAGGGAATTTCGACATCCGTTGGAAAAGGTTAGTATTTCTTACCCATGCACTTGGGCAAGGTGCTCAACAATGATTTTTGGAAGGGCTAATAATTTTGACCAATACCTCGTTGGATCCCGTTTCAAAGAACCAAGATTTTTAAATATTGCTGCAGTAAAGTCACGCAAAATATATAAAAACCCAAACAAAAAGATCAATTGGATAATCGGGGCGGAGCCGCGGCATATAGATTTATTTCAAACCTATAGGGAGAAAAATGAAGTGGATGAGCTCCATGTATTCTCCAAAGAAAAAGGATCCATTTTACAATCGGGTATTTACTCCCGGAATATGTTGAGTGAGAAAAACTCTCTTGGGAAGCCTTGGAAAATTAAAAGAAGGGAGAACTGCAAAAGTTGGATATCACTCTTACATTTCAGGGATAGGCCATATCTGAGATAGATAGAAAAAAATAAAAACCATAATTGGACGACAATGGTTTTTGAAATATTCCTATGATACTCTATTTATGGCCAACAGGTAGTTCGTGCTTTTGTTGCCAAGTGAGGTGCCCAAATAAATATTGCCTGCGCCGCTTTTACGATGAGAGAGGAACGAAGTGACGCCGATTAATTGCGTAAATATCTACAGGATACAGGGCTGCCGACGGGGAAACAACATGTGGTTATCGTTGGGGTTGCCTTTTGGGCCTAGAGTGGCCGCTGCCACTTAAAGAATAGAAATGTTAATATCAGCATTCATCCCAACCGTGCCCCCTAGATTAATGGAAAGACAGTTGCGACCGAATTGCAAGTCGACTATTGGCGGAAGATCGTAATGACCGGGGATTAAAGGTTAATTATGACAATGAAAGTAAGTACCCGTATTTTGACGGAAAGGGATGACAAAAAATTCCCTGTCGTTACCCTAAAAACGGGGAAGGACTATAAAGTGCAATTTGCTATAGTTTTATGCATAGGTACACGCCCCAAACATTGAATTGGCAAAACATTCGAGCTTAAAACCGGAAGGGGAAGTGGTGGGTCAATGAATATTTACAGGACCAATGATCCCAATTTTTGCTTTGGCGAAATTGCGGAATTAAGAATGCCTTATTTTGGAATAAACCTCTGCGCCGAAAACAACAGCAGATACGGCGGCCAAATATATTTTGGGAGGACTTAGCAGTATCTATAACGGATCAATCTTAATGAATTATTCTAAAGTTCGAAAAAACCCTAGATCTTTGTAGTCTGTATGGGTGAACGCACCCATGGATGATAATAGTTATGAAGAAATAATCCTGATCGGATGTCAGTAAGGAAATATTATTAAGAAATGCATTGTTAAGGATGATTACTTTAAAAGTGCCATTTTAATGGGGGGATATAAAAATGGAGTTTGCCGCAGTTTTAAGAGACTCATGGAAGAGGGAAATTGAACTATCTTGAAAAGCGAAATTAAACTGCTTAGAGAACAATCCAATTCGGTTCCCTTAAAAGGGCCAAATTAGTTTGGCTCCTGCAGTCAAGGGTCGGGGAGGGCAACTAAAATAGAAACCATCAACGGAGGTTGTGAGGACTTCTCTAAACTCTGCTCAGAAACTGGTAGCCGGATTAGGGTGTGGAAGTGTAAACCGGAGATTACAGGATATACTGCGCAAACAATTTTACAAACTGTTAACTTTCATAAAACCTATAATATTATGAATGATGATTTACATAGAAATACATGATCAAAGGGGGTAACCTCTCCCAGGAGAATTAAAGGATATCATTGCCATGTGGAAGCAGGCGGGTTGGGAAAGAGGTTGTTTTTTGGATCCAGACAAGATCTATTGTTTCCTTTTGCAAAAAATGCCAAAGAGGAACAATTGAACAAATATCCCAAATTTCAATACAGATAAGTTGCTGATAGAAGACTATCAAAACATGTAAGTTCCTATGTGTCCGCGGGATGTTTTTGATTATGACCTTTTACTGGCTAAAAGGTTCTACCTATCTGTATATTTTGGAGGGTTTGATTATCTTGCCCAAGTTGAAGAATCAACATTTACCGATCCAAAGCAAACGTTTAGTTCATTTTTTAGGGCGGTAACCAAAACTTTATAGGCTTTCTGACAATGAGGATTATTTGGTACCCTGAACGTTTTAAGTTGCCCCACTGAACAAAATCTTGTTTACTATCCCGGTTCCTAAAATTTATAGCTGGGACATTAATACAGTGCCTAAGCCATTGAGGAAATATATGTTGGACATTGCGGATATAGATTGAAAAACTATTTTTTGTTCTCAATAAAAAAGTTGGGACACCAAATAATAAGGGACTATTGAGCGGGAAACTGGAATTCCCTATATTAAAATTTCCTTATTATTAGAAGGAATGAACCGCGATGGGTTGGATCAATATTGGGCTGGGGTCTATATTGGAAGAAACAATAGATACGACCTTTGATTCCTAAAAAAAACTTTGTGGGTTTTTGTTTAGACAATAGTATTGGAAAAAATTAGTATTACTCCATGGAAATCCTTCAATCAAGGGAATTAAAGAGTTGCTAGAGACCCGAAACTGGGAAGCGTTTTTTGGGACAAAAAGGAATAAATATTCGTCATTCACAATTGGAAATGAACTGGCATCTTACCTGTAGATTGATATGGAAGCCTTTGGAGTTAAAAAAATTCTTGCGTACCAGCTTTGATCAGAACGACATAAGTATTATGGACTTACCTTTGGATAGCAATGAAACAGCGTAACGAACCCCCATTTCTCCCTCCGTTATTATGCAGAAAAAATACCCAACCCCACTATAGTCAGGGATTTTGCAGTGAGGCCTACTATAAACGTATTGCATTTCAGAAATTTTGACCCCAATACCCAAAGAATATCAAGGTGTTATGCCACAAGACGTAGAAAGATAAGAACTTCCGGGCCTTTAATGGAAACTAGTAAAAAAACTACTTCGATCAGTGGAAGGGTTGTAACTAAGAAAGAGGCTCCTAAGGTTTACAAATGTTGACCAATTGAAAAGAAGTCTATCAATACCTCTTGTTTCACCCGTTTACGATGAAGACCCTATGGGATGCTAATTCACAATTTTCCTGTTTGGAACAGCCATTTTAAGACCTGCCGAGGATTATTGTTGTTCTGTTTTGGGGACCCTAAAGCCGATTTGAGAAAATGGAAACTTGCAGATATTGTAAGCCTGATATGATTTTGGAAGAAAAATAATTTGGATAGATATTTATAAAGTTTTACATTTCAGACCCAGTATTTGTCAATTGAAACCAATTTTTATTTTAAATCAAACACTGTATTTTAGATATTTTCCAATGAATTTACCTAAAGCTTTCAGATCTTATCACCGAAATCGAATTTCTGCCTAGCCACAAATCCTGACTAAAAACCTATTATGAAACTAGCGCCTGGACCAATATTTAAAAACTCCGTTTTTCGATAATTTTTCTTGAATAACCTGATCTTTCCTTGCTATCGGGAATACAAAATAGATTGCAAAAAAACACATTTTTACTTTCCAGATATACACACAATTATTGCACTGAAAGGTTCAATCCCTATTGTATTATTAATTACAACCGAAAACCAATCATTAAATACTAAACTTTTTGATAGTGGTAATACAGGCTAAAGTAGGCATGTTTTTAAAGTCCCAAAACACATTTTAAGGACTAAACTGTCGTTTGTACAAATGCCTTTTGTTCAGTACAAAGAGGGTGTTTGTGGTCAGATATAAATTGGTTCATTCCCAGTCCTACACCAACAATAAAATGCAGTTTCACACAAAACAAATAGTTTCTGGTTCCTTAATAGAGAAAAAACAGCTTGGCAATATATTGAACTCTGTCCCGTTATAGGTCTTTCCTTACAAGAAGAATAAAAAAGTATTTAACTGCAATTATAATTATAAGGGGCAATATCATGATAAAATCGACCGCAAAGCTGGTTTACGCTTATCCTTGTTGTTTAGTTTTAATTCTGCGGAGAAGTAAGCATCGCTCAGGTAACCCAGGAGTTTACAAAATACCAATTTTAATTCCAGCGGCAGCAGCCATTCCTTCAAATCGAGCTCAATCTTTGCAATTTGGTTTGACCGAATCTTTCGGTAACGGATTTGGGACAGGTACCTATACCTTTTTTTATTGAGGCTCCTTCTAAATTTTGCCAATTAATGCACTACTATTTACTTAAATCGGGGCAGATATTACCAATTGCGTTGTTGTCCAGATCCTGGAAATACCTTCTAGGTTGCAAGTAACCCTTAGGTTGCCGCCCCAAATAACCAAGGATATTATTTACTATTTGAAAATATAGGGGAATTCAACTAAATTCCGGCGCTACAAACTACCAAACGGTTAATTGAATATATTTTTTAAAATGGGAATGCCAATAAAAATAAAATGCATTTGTATTATGCCCAAAATTTGGCTACCGGTTTCTTTCACTCCATTAACTGGAGGACGGGGTAGACCCAACAAAAGTATGCGCCATTAATTGACGGCTTCAGAATATAAGTATAACTGGATCCAATATAACCCCAAACCAGAACTTTTGTATGGAAAAGGATGTAAACGAAAACCTGGGACGGGCCATTGCCAATTCCCAACACGGAAACCCTATTGGTTAAAGTCCACTTTCCCTAATGGAATTAGCAGATACAGACGATAACCTCCTTTACGTTATACGGGGAGTCATGTACACAGATCAGTTACCCCGCAACCATTACAGTAAATGAAATATATGCAGGCCAGTATTACCGATGGAACGGTCAAATGTTTTTGCTTACACAAAACCCCAACAATTTTGAGTACCTCGGGATGTTTGCTGTAACACCAAAAACAAGGTACCACAAACCTATCAATTGCGTTATAAAAACGATTCTGGGCCCATGCCCTATTCCCGGAGCAACAAATAATTTCCTATCAAACCTACCGCCTTATCCGTAACTACCTCGTTTAAAAGAAGAGTTACCAAACGTCCTAAACGGGTTTAGCTGTTTTAAAGAAACAACCTGCCGTCCATTATAGTAAATTTCTGCGGTTTTAGGTGGTTACTGCCACAAATCAGAATAACTGTGCGTTAAGTGATCTTCAATTATTAACTATAAATAATGGGGGAAAAAACAACTTGGAACCTATCAATGCAAAAAATATAATGGAAGTAAACTGGGGCAAATAAAGTGGAAAGCTACCCTAGGCACTTTATAAACGCAAGGTTCTAACCTAAATCCAGGCATTCAAGAATTAGAAGGGGTTACCACTGTTTCAAGGTGCCAAGCTGCCAAGGTATTAGTAGTGTAGCTACAATTACTTTATACAATTTTGGAGTTGGAAGTATTACAGCAACCGAAAACGGTGTGTTACAATGCCGCCCCAAACACAATTTACATTGACACCAATGCAACTGGCTCCAGGAAAGTATTTCCTATAAATTGGGAACGATTTAACGGAAGTTCTTGGACTACAATTCCGGAAGCCAACATATTGCGGAATTACCAGGCTAACTGCCTTACCAATCGTACTACCTTTAGAAGACAAGATAGTATTACTATTAAACGGGGTATACCTGTTCAGATTACACCAATTGAAATAGTAATTACCGTTCTAAGTTTCAAATAAATGGCGGAACAACAAGTACAAATTCAAACTATTGTGCAAGGTGAAAATCCCAATTCCATATCGTTAGCGGCGGTACGGCTGCTGGCCCAACATAACCTATCCAATGGCAATCTTGAAACTACCGGTAATTTTACCAATGATAAAATGGGGAAACCACAATGCTTAACTATAGCTTTTGCGGTTGCTCCAACGGTCACTTACAAAATATAGAAGACAAACTATTTTAATACCAATAATTCCAAAATATGTTTGGAGGGAATTCAACTGAGACAACTGTTTTTGTTAAACACCTTGAATTACCGGCGTAAATTGGTTAATAATCAAGATGTTTGTGCTGGACAGGCAACCAAGTACTTTGGCTAAAATGTATCCAAACAACTACAGCCGCAGGAATATAACTTATGCCTGGAATCATTCAACGGACCAACGGTTTGGTTTAAACTGGAATGCTTATAGCCTCTGGCAAACAGGTGCTACTATACTCCAGGGGGTACTTGCAGTATCCACCCAAATATAGAAGGACTGGAACCACTACACTGAACGGCTAAGGTTTTGTCCAACTATACCAACGTGTTGGACCATAAAATGTAGCAGGGCACAATTGCCGGTGGAGAGGATCTTGCGGAACCAAAGCGGTAGCGAAGGCGAAAAACACATCAACAATTTTCTGTTACAAACGGTACAGCTGCAGGGGTAGGGGTGAATTTCAGTGGTATTTCTTTCCACTGATAATGTAATCTACACTGTAATATCAGAGAAAACCTGTGGAGAGGATTTATACTTTTCCTCGGATTGGCAACAAATCTACTATTTTAGAAGAAATGTAACTTCTACCAGTTTAATGGAAAACCTGTTGGAAGCCTCAAGGGTCTTCCTACATTGGTGACTTTAATCTCACTTTCGGAGGAACAATTTCCCAACACAAACGTAGTGGCGTCAAGCAATATTCCACCAATTACAAGTACGGCCCAACGCACTTCTAACTGGAAAATAAGTTTATACTTGGCAAAAAATTTCGCCAAGGATGTAATATTAATTAATACTACTTGGTCCGATATTGCAGGTGCCAATCAGTCTTACCTATACAGCCTGTCACACCAATGAATTGGGCAAACCTTATTTCAGAAGAAAGGCCACAGCTTACCTTGCAAAGTTACACTTGTGAAGTAATTAACACAAAAACCGGTAATAGTTTGATTGTAAATAAATTTGACAATGCAGCCTAAGCATTAACATCCACCTTTCTTCTGGGGCAGCTGGAAGTACGGAAAAGTTTGTTAATTCCGGGAGACCCTAACCTTTTAACACCAACTTCCAATTGATTGCCTCAGAACTTTTAAACCTACAATTGGGCCAGAATTCAATGGACAAACATCACTTTTAACGATATTTCTGGAGCTACTCGGTTTCATTTGATCACCAGTTGTTTACAACAGGATATTTTACTATAGAAGAATAAAGTACCTCAACCTTAAATGGTGTTCAATGTATTTGTGACCAGTAATGTTTGAAATAATAATGGAGGCGATTGCCACGGAGGGAACCATTGGAACAAAAAATGCTTAACGGCACAAATGGAAACCAATGAAGAAGTTATTATGCGAAGGAAATGACCTAGCATAATTCAAGAAAACTGGAACCCCTTTCAAACCGGGCAAAACAATTAAACCTATTCCAATGGTATGCCAACGGCGGCATTGATCTCGGGTTGCAACCGGGAACAAAGCTACGAATTCCACCGGCCACCTAACATTTACGAAAAGCTTACATTAGAACTACTACTAGTACGGATATTCCGAGTGGAATGGTAAAGTGGATAGGCAATCCAGTTTGTAGTTCTTTGGTGCCACAGGCCAAAAAAATCTAGGGGAACTCTTATGGACTATTTGTTATAATCCATGGCCCCTACGCTATGGAAACCCTAGTGCTATAGAAGGACTTTCCCATATTTAACTTTTCAATGGTACGATTCAAATGATGGACTTACATTTAACCTTATTTAACAGGTGCAAACCAAACCCTACCTATTCCCCCTGCAAACGGCATTGACAAGCGATAAATGGTACCGCAGGGATTATTACCAAGCTTTTACTTGGTGCGACACTTTTGTTTTTGCGGGACCATTACCAAGAAAAGTAATGTTTATTAGGAAATTTTTGTTAATTTTTTGATGTAGGACGGAGGCACCATTTTCAGGGGAATCAAAAAAAAAATTATGTTTACGGCATATGATCCCGGCGATATTTGGGGCAATTTTTTTACTTGTTTAATGGTTACGGGGCCGATTGGGTGTTTTTTAAAAAAATATCAGTTGGTACTTCTTCTGTTGGGATTAATAAGGCAACCTTGGGGAATTAATTTTAACGGAGCGGGGGTTCCAAAAAAAAAAAACAAGGTTAGGGGGAATTCCTCCTCTTTTTTCCTTT
>Ga0163217_1045274_pt1 | contig 11597 bp, 19 predicted proteins | sample SynspAceP_FD_185933 | JGI IMG/M metagenome (GOLD analysis project Ga0163217, IMG submission 185933) | Saline lake microbial communities from Ace Lake in Antarctica - Synechococcus sp. Ace-P (PacBio error correction) | ecosystem: Environmental > Aquatic > Non-marine Saline and Alkaline > Saline ... | reverse complement strand
CCCAATGGGGCCAAGGAACTCCATTGGCGGATGTTGTTCACCGCTCTCCTTGAAGGCGTCGTGCAGGCATGAAGGCCGCATCCTCGGTGAAATCCCAGCTCATGAAGGTGCAAGGAAAGACGGTGCGTTCAAGGAAAAAGCGGTTCAAGTAAAGACGGTGGGGCAAGAGGAAAGAGAGTCTTCTTTTAGCAGCTCCCACTGCATGACCTTTACTGCCTTCCCCCCCGACTTCGTCAACCTCTCGGCGGCGATTCGTTGGGCTCTCCCAGTCCAGAATTCCATTTCAGCAGCACCCTTTTCGGATGGATTCCCTCTCCCCTTCCCACCCAGGCCCGAATCCGCTGGCGAACAGGCTTTGGTGAGGGGCGTTGCAAGGCCCCTAGGAGATCTGCAGCTGCCCAGCCCCTCACCGGTTGGCGCCGCGTGACGGGACGCTGCCGCACGACAGCAGCGACCTGGCGTCAGCACACCGGTTTTGCTTTGCGTTGGTCACCGAAATTTTCTGAGCTACAGCCGCTCCAGGGCAACGACTCAGACACGATGCCGGGCCTTGGCTTCCCTGGCCTCAAGGCCAGGAGATCACTGGTGCGTCTGCGCTGCTCGCTGGCTGGAGGCCCATCAAGATGGCGTCGCTCCACCGGTGTGCCGGGGAAAGCCACCGAACAGTCGTCCCTGCCAGATCATCGCTCGAATTGCGCGCCAGACGGCCGTGAAGCGTAAGAAGCCAGAGGCCTAGGCGGCTGGGCCTGGCCTGCCACCCAGGGGAATCTCGGCCCCCGTTCCAAGCCAGAATCGGCCCGCTCTGCTCCGGTCCCTGCACCTCCAGCACGTCCAGCAGCTGGCTGCGGCCCGTTCCGGGGCTGAACAGCCGCTCGGGACGGTTACCGAAGCCGGAAACGGCGCCGAGAGCGGCGTTTCCGTGTGCCGGATGGGAGCAGCGACACACAGGCCAGAGGAAGCCGCCGCTGCCACTCCAGCGCGAGGCAACGGCAGAACTGGTTCTGGGCCGCTTTTTGGCTGCGCGGTAGCCATACCAGGCCGCCGGCTTGGTTGTCACCGATGCTGCCCACCCGGGCCGAGAGGCTGGCGAAACAGCACCGGCTCGCTTGCGGGCTCAGCAGCGGCTCGATTTCGCCTTTGCCAGCAGCAGGGGCCCGTAGGCATTGACGGCAAACAGCTGCTCAAGGGCCTGGCGTTCACCTGGCGCAGGCCGTTTCTCCGGCTGCAGCCGCTGTTGATGCAACAGCCTGCGGTGTTGATCACCAGTTCGCAACGAGGAGCGCAAGCGGGCCTCGAGCGCCAGAGCGAAAACCCGCCTCCAGGCTGGATCATCGTCAGGTCGAGCGCCACGCTGCGCAACGCCTGGGCGGGGTCGTCCGGGCCTGGGCACCAACCCTGACGGCTGGCGGCCCAGAGGCGTCAGGCGCGGGGCCCGGCGGCCCAGTTCAGCCCAGCAGGGGCCCGAACCCGATTGCCGCCGCAGCCGACCACCAGGGCGTCCCCCGCGCAATGCCGAAGGCCGTGCGGCCCCGTCGGCACTGGGGTTCAGGGCCTGAGGCCATTGATCCAATTCCCCGCTCTTGGATGTTCGCATGATGGCGGGATGGCGATGCGGGATCGGCGTTCTGGAAACAGCGGTGCATGGGGCCGAACCCCTCCGGTTTGTTCGAAGAAACAGGCGCCATCGGTCAGCGTTGGTCCCCGCACGCATCGAACCGACCCGCCAGCCTGCTAGGGGGCCAGGACCTGATCATCTGTGCCGTGGCCATGGCCGGTGTTCCCTCCCGCTCGCCTCGCCAGTGGAGCCGGCCTTGGCCGGCATTGGTCTGCCGCTGTTGAGTGGCACCAAGGGCATCGACCTGGAAGCAAACAACTCACGCCTCCAGGGTCTGGCAGCAGAATCCTGCGACGTATTGCGCAGTGTGGGTGCTGAGCGGACGAATTTCTGGCCACCGAGCTGGAGCGAGGGCCTACGGCCGCAGTTGTTTTGGCTTCCTGCCCATGCCGCCCTTGCCGCTGAACTCCAGCGTGAGCTCAGTAGTGATTCGTAGGTTCGCCTCTACACCTAAACAGCGATCCGGGGGGCACCGAGTTGGCTGAGAGCCCTGAAAGAAACGTGATGGCCGGTTGGCGGCCGGAATCTTGGCGATGGGCCCGACCTGGGCACGAACGCCAAGGCCTCCTTGCTCACACGGGCGTTCTGCCGAGGATGGCCGTTCCTGCTGGTTGGCCATGGCGGTGCCCCGCACCCTCTACGGATTGGCCGGGTTGGGCGATCTTCCTGGCCACAGCCAAACAGCTCTTGAAAGCCGCCAACTACCGCTTCGGGTTCGCCTGATGGCGCAGGGGGTGAGCGCAGCCGAGCGCCAGGGAGACCCTCCAGGCCACCGTGGAGGGCCGATGACTGCCAAGGCGGCCATGGCGCTGGCCCCCGCCAGCACATCTGAGTCTGCCGATCTGTGAACAGGTGGTGGCCTTCGTCGCAGCGGGCTATCCACGGCCGATCAGGTGCTCAGAATCCTGTGATTGGAGCGGGGAGCTCGGCCAGGAAGAAGCGATGAGAGCCGTTCCAGACGGGGCCACTTCCGCCGGCCGTGACTGATCAACGCGTTCGCCGAAAACCCCCCATGGAGCAGGCAATGGGGCGGCGTGGTACTGCTCGACAAAACCGGCCTCAGCAGCCTTGGCATGCAGTCGGTGGGCCTCCTGTTTCAAAGGCAATCAGAAACGCGCCCTTTCCTGCTTCCATGCCGCCCTAGAGACCCTGGCCCGGGCCAGGACCTGCCCCAAAACCTGATCAGCGGCGTGGGCCCTGCGCTGGTTCACGCCGAGCTGTGAGGCTGCCGCTCTGCGCCATTGCCACCCTCGCCGCCCACCTTGGGCGTTGGCCCACTGGAAGCGATTGGCCGGGGATCGGCCAGCTGTTTTCAGACCCGCAGTGGCGCCTGACGGTGCGTTTGCCACCCCGACCACCCCGAGGGCGAGGGCCTGACCAGCAGATCCAGTGCTGGTTCCGCCGAATCTTGGTCTTGGCTGCATCGCCCCTGGAGGCCTTGCCCCTTGCCCCAGGATCTTCTCTGCTTTTCTCGGGGTTTTCCCTGCAGGCCAGCTGGCGCGTCCGGACCATGGGCTATTGGGTCGCCTGCTGGCTGAAGCCGCCGACCTCGCGAGCTGGATGGCCAGCCTTCGCGCTGGCTCTGGCCGGTGAGCTGCGCGCCGGCCTTGTATTGATGCAAGGCTGCCCGAGTGGCGAAGAACGGCCCGCGGTGATGGGGAAGCCAGCCGACTACCAACTCCGCTTCTTCGCGCCTGGCCTGGGCATCAGCGAGGATCCGGTCCACCGGCTCAGCCATGCCCTGGTGGCCCCGTGGTTGGTGCGCCCAACGCAACGCCGCCAGGTGGTGGGCTGGCAGGCGTCAGCCAGGGGGCGGAATGCTCTGCGAACGGCTGTCTTCAGGGCATGATCCAGTTGACAGGCTCGGGCGATTAATTTGGGATGGGCGGTCCTGATAACTGGCTGCGCCGCTGGGCGCGACCGCCGAATGGCCGGCGGGTGCCTTCCAGGCAGCTGAAGCAAATTTTTACTTGGGGCTCCCCTGGGCGTGTGTGCCATTGGTGTGGGCTTCCTGGCCCATCGTTCCGCCCTGCCCCGCCCAATCCCGACGACCGCGTCTTGATGCGCTGCTGCCGGGCCGTCACCGAACCTGCCAAAGATCAGGCCGTCGAAGAGCGCCGCCTCGAAGCCATCGAGGCCCGCCGCCGCCGAGCCGCGCTGCCTTCTGCTCCCGGCCCGCCAGATGGTGCAGCAACCCTGGTGGAAGCCGGCCCCCGGTCAGTCCGTGCCCCTGAGATCGGCGTGGCGCTGTGTTGCGGGCAGGTCGGCCAGCCTCAGTCTCACGGCCACCGGTCCTTGGGACGCTGCGCAGCAGTGACGGAGACGTTTCTGCTTCCAAGGGAGACCGCCAGACACCGCTTGGCACTCGCGGCCCTGCCAGCGGGGGCCAACGGCCTCTGGCTCTCCACCACTGCTGGCTCTGCCCTGCTGGTCAACGGCCAGGCCTTACGAGGGCCGGATTCGCTTTGCTCGGCACGGGCGATGGCCTGGACTTCCGGTGAACCATCGTTCCTCTGGAGCGCTATTTGATGTCGGTGGGTGGGGAGCGGAAATGCCAGGCTCTGGTTTCGATCCAGGCCCTCAAGGCCCAGGCGGTGGCGGCCCGCTCCTACGCCCTGGCGCATTATGGCCAGACTTGCCGACCCCCACTGGCATCTGGGACACCACCCCGCTGGCAGGCCTACCGGGGGCTTGGCTTCGGTTTCACGGGACCGCACGGCCGAAAGCGGGGTTGCAGGCCGCACGATGGCGCTCATTCCTCGCTACCAGGGGGGAATTGTTGAAAGGCCTCTACGCGGCGCCAAACAGCCAGGATCACCGTGGCAGGCCATGGTCATCTGGGCGCCAGGCATGCAGCCAGGAAGCGCGCAAGAAAAACCTGGCCCTCAGTGGCCTGACCTACAAACCAGATTCTCGCCCGTTACTACCAGGCAGCCTCCCTGGCCAGGGACTCCAGATCGGTGCCAGAACTGAGCGCCTCTGGCAAGGCGGCCCTGGAGCGCAGCGACCAGGCTTGCCGCCAGGGCAGTTAGCCCCCTGATCCACAAACCGCCTCGTCAGCCCAGAGCGCTGGGCTCCGTTTTCAAGTTGCGTCGCCTCTGCTCCCGCCACGCCGAAACATCTCAGGCAGCAGTTCCCCGCAGCCCAATCCCTTCCTGCCCTGGGGAAACCCCCCGCTGAAGTGGAGCGCCTGGGCGAAAAGCCCAGTGCTTCTGCTGAACAAAGTATCCGCGTCCAGCGGGAAACACGTGCTGCTGATCACCCAGAGGTGGGCTGCGCAGAACGATGGCTTGAGGCGGCCGACTGGCGGTCTGTGCTGGCCGTGGAGCAAGACAACCACCGGGCTGTGGTTCTTCAACAGTTCTTGCCCAGGCTGGAGCCAGCCAACCCCAACCGTCACCTTCAGCTCTTGCCCCGCCACAGGGGGGAAGCCTTCCTTGCCCGCTGGAGCCTGCCCTTCGCGCCCAGCTTCGCGTGATGCGGGCGCCCTGGCCCTGGCTGTATCAGCTTCAGGGCCCAGGGCAGCGGTGGGAGACCGCCTCTACCTGGCGACCCACTACCGCGAAGGGGCGAATCGCCCTGGCCTGGGGGGATCCCGCCGCCGCCGGAACCCCTCCGCCCCCCCTAACAACCTGCTTTCTGCCGTGAGTGGTTCCCTGATGATTCGGCCGGCGCCAGGAGCACACATGTGGCCGGCTTCAGCAATCCAATGCGGCTCGGCTTTGCCGGTTATCTGTTGTTGACCGAGCCACTCCCAATCTGGACTGCGTTGAAGGCCCATGGACCCTGGGCCCTGCTTGAAGCGGTGGCCACCAAGGTTCCGTTGATTTTCACGGTTGCCAGATCGAAAGCGACGGGATCTTTTTGGAAAGGAAAGCGGCGTCCAGCGCCCTCCCCAGTTCCCATCCCATGATCGATTGCGCTCCGCTCCCTATATGTCCCACCCCATCGCTCTGGATTTTCGGCAAGACCGACTTCGGTCGCTGCCGAGAAGGCTCAACCAACGCAATCGGCCGCCGTGGCCAGCTATCGCGAGTTTGGTCCGGCCCATTGCCCTTCACTTTACACGCTCTGAGCCCGAGTTGCGCCGACGACCTTTATCCAGGTTGGCCTGCTTGGTTTGGATCGGGCGCTGAGCTTTTCTACCCAGCCTGGGGACGCCGTTTCAGCCTTTGCCCGGCAGCACATCCGCCGGTTGCCATCCTTCATTACTTGCGAGATCAGGCGGCGCCGATCACGGTTACCCAGGCGCCAGCAGGAACTCGAAGACCGCCTTGCGCCAACTGAAGCGGACCCTGGCCCATTGCAGGCCGGCCGCGAAACCCAACGCCACGGAGATCTGCCGCCGCCTTTGGGCTTGGCCTTGACCCAGTGGCAACGGTATTGAGCAGCTTCGCGGTACCTGGCCAAGACCGGTGTCTCTTGAATCTCCACGGGATTTGCAGTGGCCGCTCCAGACCAGCCCGCAAAAGCGCTGGCTCAGGGGCCTGAGGAAAGGAGGGCATGGCGGTTCTCGAGGGGCTCGATCCCGGCCTGCAAGCGGTGGTCAGGCGGGGCGTCCGGAGGGCTGCAGTCATCCGAGGCAAGCCGGCCAAGCGATTGAATGTCAGTCCGATATGACCCGTTCACCCGCGCCGCCGCACGGCTCTCGTCGAGCTCAGGAGCCGACTGAAGGAATCAAGCCAGGATCTTAGTTTCTGAGTTGACGTCCATCCCGCGGCATCTGTTGCTCCAGCCGTAGTTGATGGCCGCGCTGCCCCAGCGCCAACTGCCGTTCCAACCGTCGTCGCCAGAAGGTGAGCATGCGCAGCTTGCGCTCTGGTAGGGCCACGGCGACTGGCCTCGGGGTCACTGTTGCTGCCGAGCAACAAGCCGAAGGAGGGGAACATGGAAAAAGGTTTCAGACCAGGACGGGTCTACGACCGTTCAGCGGTTGCGGTGAAGGCTTGAATCGACCTGCTGCCATTATTCAACCGCTAGTGAGATCCCTGGTCTGCGCGCAGCCAGATCAGTACAGCCGGATCGATCAGCACAGAACCAGTCTTTCGGTGTTGGATCGCTGAATTTCAGAAACGACTTTGCGTCTCCAGGGGGATGCCGTTCTTTTCCCTCACCGTTGGCCCTCTCCGGCGCCGCCGTTCTTCAGGGTCGCTCCGGCCCAGGCCTATGCTCTCGTGATGGCGGGCCAGTTCTGCCCGCCCCCTCCAAATGGCACCTCAACAAGGGTGCCCGTTGCCTCCACTCCAATCAGCGGAGGAGGTGGTTCGGGACCCGGCATCTTGTCAACACCGCCACCGGGTTTCCGCCTGGGGCCGGAGACCGGCCAACGGCTCGACAATGCCACCTTCACCTTCAACGCTGTGAAATTTAAGCCTGCATGCCACATCACAGTATTCCCTGAAGATGCCAGCCGCCTGGGCGGACGCTATTTGTGCGCCGGCCAAGCTGACGATTGCCACCATCGTGATCATCCCGGGGCGAAGCGTCGCCTGGGAGTTCGAACCGTGGTGCTGTTCGCAACAGTTTCGAGGACTCCCTATTTAGGCAACCAACCTGATGGAAGTGAAGCCGTGGCGGCCGCGGCCCTGCGAACCACCGGACCGGGTTGATGCCACAAGCCGTGATCATGCTGCGCCAATCAACTGGATTTCGAAGATGCCTGGCAAGCTTGTTGATCCCTCCCAAGAGCCGGGCCGTTCTCTTCCACCACCCGGCTGCCGGCCCGTGCATGCCAACGGCCTGTTGCGGGGGCGCAGCGCACGGACCCGTTCCAGATGGCGGTCATCGCTGCGGAGGATCCCGAAGACCGATGAGCCGACACTGACATTGGCCGTACCTTGATCAGGCGTGCTTGCTCCAGGCCAGCACCTATCTAGATATGTTGCCCAAAATCAATGATGGGCAGGGTGCTTCTCCCGGTCGGTCGGTGGTGTGGCCCTCGGTGATGCCTATGAGGCCCGTTCTCCAGCCACGATCTCAGCAGCGGTCCACTGCATTGTGGCCGCTTCACCAGCACCCCATCGCCCACCAATTCGGAACCCGTGACGTCCCAGGTGAATCAGCTGGCCCAGCCCGCATGCTGGATTCGCTCTCGACAACATCGGCACCTACGGCGTGCGTTTTTGATGTCAATCTCGATCTCAAGCAGCGGCCCTACGGAGTTGGTTCTCAGCCATCGACAGCTCCTGGAACAATTCACCCGCCCTTTCGCGGTTCGATCGGCATCGAAAACCAGCGAGGGCTCGCGAAGTTCACGTGGGCATTGCAATCCGGGGGAAAGACCTTCTCCGGGGGTTCACTTTCAAAACCATCTCCCCCGGGAACTGTGAACAATCCGCTGAGGTTGAGCCTGGTTTATTCCGGCTGATGCCACGCCTGGCCACATTACTCAGTGTTGTTCCTGGCCTCTTCAGCTCGCCCAGCCTGCGTCAGCGCGAGCGCCCAGGTGGAGGTTGCCCGCGCCGAAGCAGGCCAGGCCAGCAGCAGCCGAGAAAAAGGGACAGCTCCTCCAGCTCCCCCGGCCGTGGCCGGCACACGCCAGGGACCGCCTGTCGTAGGCCCCATGCCCCCGCACCCGCGCGGCGGCCAAACAGGCCAGATCAGCCAGCAACACCCAAGTGTCAACCCTCCCGGCAAACTCCCAGGCCTCCCCCCTCCTGCCTCTGGGCCCGTCCGGCCGTCAGAATCCCCGCCTGGGATGCCAAGGCCCTTACCACCCTCTACCCTTGCCCCCGGCTGAACCTGGCCTGCCTCAAACAAACTCCAGGCCCTCCCAGCAAACCGAGGACACTCCCGGCATCACCCCAGTCGTTGCTGGTCGCGATATCAGCAGGCCGCCACTGCCCCAGCACGGATTTTCTCCAACCAGATGAATGGAGCGCTAGATCTGGCGCCGCCGGTGAGCAGAAGGTAGGAGCAGTTTCGTGGCTGAGCTGAACGACCGATACGAAAGCGCTTCAGCCTCATCTTGCCATTGGATCGTCTTGCGCAGTTTGATCCAGCTCTGCAAGCGAGTGGGGGTATCGCAAACGGGCGCCGATGCACTGAAGCGCTCTCAACCATCTGATTCAGCAGTGAGGAAGACTTCTTCCGAGACTGAACGACAACCAAGAAGCGCTCGTCTTGCATGAAATGGTTCTCTCGATTGCTCCTGGCCAACAGTCACCCAAGCCCGAACTCGGTGTTCGACTTCGACAGCGGCTAACACTCCGCTACGGTGCTGAGGGCTTGCTAGTCCGGAGACCACGCGAGCGCTGATCCGCAGCCTCCTGCAGGAATCACGGGGCAGAGGCTCAGGAATCGGATCTGCCGGATTAGTCAAGCAGAAAATCCGACCGCTTGCCGGCAGAGCCTGATCCGAGAGCACAGGGGTCGGTGCGGAGCAGGAACCCGCTGCGCCGTTGGCCCCGATCGATCTGGATCAAGCCTTGCTGGCTACAAGGGAGCATTGGCTCAGTCTTTATGGCACCGAGGCCAATGCCGGCGGTGATGGAGGCCTCCATATCTGGCTGGCCCAGGAGATCTGGCCCCAGTCCGACCAATCCGATGGCCGCCCGTTCACCTTGCGTCGTGGTCTGAGCAGTGATTCTCGGTGTACATTCCCGCCTGGCCCTGCAGGCCGGCCAAGTCGGAGTCGGGTGCATGGTGGGCTGCCGGGATTTGTGGAGGAATCCCTTCAGCACCGAAACCCTGACGCTGCGGATCCCCACCCTTGATCCGCTCAGTTTTGTCACCGGCTTCCGCCCCGCCATCGCGGCACCTCCCTTCCAGACCCCTGGAGCACACCATGACGCTGCAGCGGGCGCCCTGCCGTCAGCCTTGAACCTGCCCACCAGACCGGGCCATCGCCTTCAGTCTCATTCAGATCAGAGCAGGCTTCTACGCGAAGCCAGCCCTTGGGGACATCACACATCCGACGCCGGCGCAGCGCCGATGCGATGCGCCCCGCCTTAACGAGGCCTACCAGTTTGCTGAAGGAGCTCTACTCGCGCTAAAGGGCCTGAGTGCCTCATTGGCTTCGCATCTTGGTCTTATTGTCTAGTCTTGACCTGAGTCTTGGTTGAGTTACGGTGATTCTAGCGATGGCGGCCCTGGCGTTCTTATTTCGCTCTCGCCCCTGGCCTGCAGCCTTCAACTAGCTTGGTTTCAGGTTTTGCAGGCCTTTCGCCAAGTTTCGGGTTTTGGTCAATTGGTGAGGTGGATGCTTTTGGTTGCTGGTCCCTGTTTCTGCCCCCAGCGGATTTTGCCTGTCCAATCCGGTCGTTGGCCACTGTCCAGTACTAAACAGCCCTTCCCTAAACCTTTGCCAGGAACTGGAATTTGCCTAGTTCTTGGCGCTACCTGCTAAAAAGCAGGTACGCAAGCTGATGAGCGCCTTCGCCGTGCTCTCTTATGTCCAGCACCGCGATCAGGACGAGGGGAAAGGGAAGTTGGTGAAACTCAATGTTGCGATCGAGAGGCTTGGCCAGCACTGGCCGGATCGCGCCGGGCGCCCAAAAGTTCCAGAATCAAGGGTTGCCAGTGCCTAAGACTCCGATCTCATCGTGTTTTCTTGATAGCTGACAGACAAGGGGACTGAAACGCGCCGGTCTTGTTTTGTCCCAGACTGATTGCGGACTCGAAGGTAGACCTGAGAGAACTCGAATCATCTGGCTCGGATGGTGCTTTTGACAACTTCTTGAGCGTTTATGCCGTTTGGTGGAGGCCGCTTTGCAGGTGGTAACGCATCCAAAATTGGCGATTCAATTGACGTTTTCTTCATCGGTAAAGCCCCGTGGAATTGTTCTCCCGCTTTAATAATATCTTCGGCGAGTTTTTGTGGTGGTTCCGGAAAGATATGTACATGCCCGATATCATGAAGTTAGGGCGGTTAACAATCGCAGCAGATTGCGCTCGAACTAAGGGTGTAGGACATGAAGCTTTTTAGGGTTTTGGTCGAAAAGCTGTTTAATTGCCAAGCTGGGAAACGCTGTTCATTTCTCTTGCCAATCGAGAACATATATTTTCCAGGGCCAGTTGAGCCACCTTCCGATCGCGTAGATTCGTATAAAGCCGGAAAGGATGTGACCCTGTGCGTGGTTTGGCTCAAGATAGTTTAAAATCATTCCCTCACGCAGAAGAGACGCATCGCAAAAAGGTGATTTCTGGGCGCCAACCATGTCACAACTTGCATGGAGTAAGACGCCGCCCAGTTGGATAGCATCCGGCTCGTTTCTCGCTAATTCCATCGACTTGGGCGCGAATCTTTGCTGCTTTGATTTTCAGCAATTCACTGCGTCAGGGCGTTCGATGTCTTATGAGTTGAACTGTTTCGGCATTTCACCGATTGCACAAGAATCGCCGCCCGCGCCAGAAGATGGCTGCCTCTTCTAGCGTCACGGAAGGAGCCCGAGGTCTCACCCGGGTCGAAAACCGATTTGACTCGAATCTGGTCGATTGTCTTGCTGGGCCCAAAAGCCTGGATGTTGTGCTTCCCAAGAAGTTGGGCAAGCCTCACTACCCTTACGGGACTTGATTTCAAACATATCGAGTAGGCGAAAAGCACTTCCCAAAACTTGCAGGGCTCTTGCTGAAAAGCAGGTTTTGCCGCATCACCAATCACACTTTCCGTTGGCTGGGCCGGCCACCGATATCAAAGATGAGGGCATTTTTATCCAACGCCAAGTGCGATTTGGGAATTCCGAACGGGCCAAAGAAGGGAATCAGAACGGGCTTCCTCTTTGCCGGAAAATTTCATTCCGGGAGGTTATCCCACTTTGCGGGCTCTCCCACCATCGCTTAAAAAAGGCTTCCAACCATTCTGCGGCTTCCGCGCTAATGGACCGCTGGTTGCGGCGGTTATTCACCTGAATCAACGCCACCATGTTCAGCCGGGAAACCGCACATACGGCGCTTGGATCACGCTCTAAGCCAGTTTCCCAAAAGGACGCCCGAAATCCCGCCCCGGATTTGGGGGGCCCTTGATTCTTCCTCTCTCCTGTTT
>Ga0163217_1013153_pt1 | contig 11597 bp, 5 predicted proteins | sample SynspAceP_FD_185933 | JGI IMG/M metagenome (GOLD analysis project Ga0163217, IMG submission 185933) | Saline lake microbial communities from Ace Lake in Antarctica - Synechococcus sp. Ace-P (PacBio error correction) | ecosystem: Environmental > Aquatic > Non-marine Saline and Alkaline > Saline ... | reverse complement strand
TTGTTGAAGAGATTGTTCCAGTTGCGAAATTGATTCGGTTTTCATTGAGCAATTATCTTTATGGCTCCCTCATCTTTCCATTGTTTCGGTAATTAGATAATTTTTACTTACTCTCTCAGGATGCCCTCTGGAACGCATGTTCTCGGCCTGTTTAAAGTGGCGTTATAGGAAACTCCCCAATAACTACCTTCCTGCCTCGGCATGGTTGCGTCCATATGGTCCCTTGAATATTCCAAAGGGAAATTTACCAATCCCTCGACGACCTTTTCCGGGAAACATCTTTTTTAAACTGTTTCCTAAATTGGCCGGCCTTTGGACCGCATAGTTTTTCCTGAATCCTCTGCATCTTACCGATCTTAGGTGTGTGTATTGCAGTTCGTCTAACCGGTATTTCAATGGCGCACTGTCAAGCCCTATCCTCCTTACGTTCTATTCTTTACAAAACAAGTTATCGCTCTCTTCGTATGAGCATATCCTTTTCCAACGTTCATCTAACATTCGCCCCTCTGCTTCGCAAACGGCATAGAATACCTTTTCCTCCTTATATTTTTGAGACTTTTAAATTTCATCGGCCTAGGCGGTATTTGGGATGCCCAATATTTCGGGGCCAATAACTGCACATTGAGAACCATAATTGACCCTCTGATACAGTTGAAGGCAATTTTCCTGCAATTGTTTAAAGATGGACGGAGGGGCGTTGAAAAAACAGTACACAAATTAATTTCAGAAGATACTCAATCTCATCGGAAGAGCCCCCAACTTACACTACCAATCACCAAGAGCATCCCCGGGATTTTAGACCATGTAGGGCCCTTTTTGATTGTCTATGTCCATGACCTTATTGTGATCAAAGCGGATTCCTCAGCGATTATATCGCCCAATTCTCCAACGGACTGCCTAGAGTATAGCGCAATGGGACCCCCTTATTTTATCGTCTTATTAAAAAGCCATATTGCCACTAGGTTCAAACCAGGTATAAATATCTACTATTTTCTTGGTAGTTTGGCCTTAACCATGGAAGAACTCCATTCCAACTTCCCTACGTTGCATTTCCAATACAGTGGTATAGTTGGTCAAGGGACATGGCACTGGTGCTGGATCCTTACTGATAAATTAAGTTGATTCCCTTCTCCCTCAATTTTATATAATCCAGCCCCACGCATTCGCCATGACCAGAATAAATACTTGCTCCAATATCGTTTCTAAATTCTTCCGGCTTGCCATAGGGAGTGAACTTCTAAATATTATTTCTTCTCTAATTAAGGGAGGCTCCAATAAAAAACTGCAAGCGGGCTGCCGCATTTTTCTTCTTTTAGGACGCCATCTCTATATCTTAAAGCAATTCGGCCGTTGCCGGAATTGAGCACTGCGGCATTTTTTGCGCTCCTCACTATAGCTTGGTAGCAAAGGTTTTTATGGAAGCCCCCGATGGGGCTATCCTTAACAAGCGGAGTTGTTTTTTTGTATCTGCGTAATATCTATTGGTTTGGAGAAGTTGGGTCCATGGTTAGCACTAAAGCATCAAATCTATGCGCTTTAGTTTTCAAGACGAATTTAATTACTGTTTTTAACTTTAAAGTTGGTTACTTTACTAATATCCCAGCATCTTTTGGACTATGGATTTTACTCTTAAGTCCAATAAGAAATTCAGGAAACTAGATCTGATATTACACTTTGAATCGCTCCTTATAATTTGGGCTAGTTATCATCGCATTATGTGGTAATGTTCCTTTAAGGACTGTCTAATGAGATAAAAAGTTTTTAGCTTACATATTATCACTGCTGATAATAACCATTTGTAAAATTCAGGACTCCCAGGCCTCTTTCGTCCTCGGCCTGTAAGGGATCCTATAGAAACCTGGGGGGGGGGGGGGAAAACCCCTTTTTTTTTTGTTTAGGGGGGGGGGAATTTTCCCCCAAACCATTAATCTACAGTTCTAAATACTTGTCCAATTGATTACTGCTCAAGGCGGACGTTTATATTTTCGAGTCCCAAAAAATTCCTCTTTGGCCCGTAAAGGCCAAAATTGTTGTCCCAAATAGAGTTTTGGTTGTTCTTACTAAAGATCGGTTATCGAGCTCTAATTATGTGGCGTGCTGAACCCCTGGGCAATATTATCTGGAACATGGGGTCTTTGGCGTTGACGATATACTTGCCATCTGTACAGAAACCACGAATTTCCTTGTGGGTTTCCGCGGATGTCCTTCTTATAGGAATCCGATTACAATCCTTTTATTTCCTGATTGCCTAATTTTTTTGTCAAGTGTGTGAAAGGTATACAAAAATAGAAATAGCAGTAAAATATTTGTTTTTCATGTGATACAGCTGGAATGCAATGATTTAAATCAAACTGTTTAATACCAATTTTTAATGGCAAATAATATTTTTTGACTATTAGTTTCGTTGGCGTAAACCCCAAAAAAACTATGTACAAATGATTTGGAAATGGTGGACAGGAACCGAATATTTGCTGGATATAGCTCATAATTTAGGGATTAACAGGAAGAGTAACAATATAATGTTTTGGAAGTTAAACCAAGCCTAAGCTCCCAAATTAAAAGTTGATGACTTTACACAACTGGTTTCCTGCCTTCATTTTGGGAAATCGTAATCCTTGAAGGGTTTTAAAATCGTGGAACTCAATTTAGGGAGTACCCTTAACTTTGCCCTAAAATGATCCTTAATTGTTTGCAATAGGAGTGTCGTGTTGGGATGCAAGGAGCAGCTATTTTAAACAAATTTTCATCAAGTCTGTTATTAGCGTTATGGTCAATTTCGATTACAAAGGCTTCTATTCATTAAATAATTTGAGTTACGATTGTACATCGCTGGGGGATATAGTGTAGTACCCTTGTACTTTATCATTTGTTTTTTTCTTCCATAACTGGTCTAGGCGTGAGTATTCCTTTTCGCAGGAACATTTGGGGAAGTATGTGCTTTAAAACATATCACCGTTTTAAACTCAGTAAGGCTGCCTTCGGAACACCTAAAGTAGCTAATGGTAAGTTTCCGGCATACCAACTGGAACAGTGTTTTTTTTCGTCATCCACAAATTTCAATAATTGATCAATTCCGGATGATGATGGCCACCTTGTTGGGCCTTGCATCAGTAAAAAGGCATGCTCTTTCTGTTTGGAGGCATAGGTAGAATAAAGGGTGATGTTCCCAACTTTTCTTTATTTGCAGCGAGGGTGTTCAAGAAAAATCATCGTTTCTTAGCGAATTCCCAATACAAATGGCGCCCTTTTACGCGGCCTTGTTCGGATCTATTCCATGTTGGATGCGCATATCTCTATAGGTGTTCATAAAAATGGACGGAACACAATGAGGTAGGTGGTTAAATTTAATGATAGAATTCCCATTGAAGTTCAGGAATACCGGCGCCTACTCGAATAATTCCGCTCCCAAGTTCCCTAGCTCCCAAAAATAGCCAACCAGCCATTAAATCGTCGGTCTATAGTGCGTTGTTATTGCAGAATATCGTCTGCTGTAACACCGGCACAGTCAAAAGATATGGCTTCGTATTAGGGGCAAATTCGGTTCAGGTGTTGTCTGTTAAGCAAAGGTTACAGGTTCGCCAATGTGCCGAAGTAGTTAGTAGTCTATAATCTATGTTTTCTATCTACACACAAAAATCATCATTATATCTTTGAAGGTCTTCTTTGGGAGTTGTGGGTATTTTTGGTCAGGTTCTGCCAAGGTATTTATATCGCGGCCTGTTAGAATTATTTTCTCTAAAAAATTCTTTTATAATAGGCCGAGTTTTGGGGTGAGTTAGTAATAAGTTCCCGTAAACGCTGTTCTTTGTTTTTTTTTTTTTTTTTTTTTTTTTTTTTTTTTTTTTTTTTTTTTTTTTTTTTTTTTTTTTTTTTTTTTTTTTTTTTTTTTTTTTTTTTTTTTTTTTTTTTTTTTTTTTTTTTCTAACGTTGTATTTTCTTTCTCGGTTGTTTTTCAATATTCGGGGATCATTATTTTATCTTTACGTTTTACTCTTCGGAATATACGTGTACCAAAGCTTTCCTCTGGAACCGTGTAGTGATTTCTTTTGTTACTTGCCTCCTTAAAGCTTCAAGGCAGCTAAGTAATATTTTCTATTGTAATAATAGCGAACCTAACCAATAGTGGGTTTTCCCAATTATTCTGGATTTAGTGTTTTAAATTATCTAAGAATTCAGGAGTTAAGTGTTTATTATCTGCCACTGCCTGTTTATTTGGTTGTTCAGAGCCATTACGTTCGTAGTTTTGATATGCTTGGGTAAACAAAAAACTATCTTTTTTAATGTTTTTTTGGATGGAAAGGGTTGTTTTGGTCTATGATTTAAACTTGTCTTAAAATTTTGTTTAGGGTCATAGGCTACAAATCTCCCAATTGGTAAGGATTGAGAAAACCCAAACCAAACCTTGCTGGCCGGTTTAAAATACAATTCGTGAATGGGCAATAAATGTTTAATGCTTTTCATTGGCCGTAGACCGGATATTGGTATCCTTAATGGCCTTGCTTGTTCTAAGGATGTCTACCTGCCATAGTTTGGTGTTATTTTTTTTATAGTCCCCCAAAAGATTCTTTCCATACGCTCATATCGTGTACATGGAATGACTTCTAAAATTTGTTTTTTGTTGTTCTTTAGTCTTCGCTGTATGCATCACTTTGAAAGGGTTGAGGCAAATCAATTGGTTGGATTTGGGAACTTCGTATACCCAGAATTATTTGGGAGAGACTTCGATTATCTAGTGGCTTTTTTATCACTGGCGCTGCCACCAAATAGATTCCGGAGACAAAATCTTGGCGTTTTTTAGCATGTTTATAGCTTCTCCAGGGTAGCTGCATATGCAAAAATTTTCCCTAGTTAGGATACTATTGGTGTTATTTGCCACCACTGGATTTTAGATTTTCCCGCATTGATGGTAACCGTTAGGCCATGCTTTCGTTTCAATTCGGAGGGACCACTCCCAATGCATTCCCGCCCCATGTCACCAGACATAAATTTTATGGACCTTCGGTAGGTCTACAAAGGGATTTATTTTTTTTTTTGTTGGCAAATCATCCCCTGCGTAAAAGTCAAAATTTCGGACCACATGATCAAGCTCCCGTTTCGGATTTATCGCCAGACGGCAAAGGAAGAACAGCCCCACAAGGGCCACAATCTTTTACGCATGCCATATCATGTGCGCCATGAAGGTAAGTACTCTTAGGAATATGAGTGGACGCTATGTCGTCAAAGTTGTTTGATGCGTAGTCGGAAAGCCCCCAAATTTCCTTAATTTAATTTTCCTCTGGGAATGTTCTTATACATTTTTCTATTGTACCAGGCCAAGAATTTTTCAAGAAGTATCGTTTAGTTTTGGAGAGAGTACATTGTTTTTACCTTGGATAAAATATCGCTCCTGATAATTTAAATAGAATCTTTCAGTAAGGAGCACCTGTGATTAGGCCCCTTTGCAAGGGTCTCCTGATACATAGAGTTCCAAAGGTCCCTGTTTGTTTTGGTTCAGGGAATTTATTGGAATTAAAAACAAAGGAAGATCGATGTTTTTATTATTTCTGGATTGGGGACTTGTAGGCACTTAATTGGGCTATCCTTGAGAGGATTAAAATTCCGCATGAGCCTAATAGGGCAAATAGACAGGGAAAGACATAAAATCATTTTATTTCGGTTCATATTAGTTGTCTTATTTATTGTTGCCAAATTTATTTATTTGGTTCTTCTCAGCATCCGTTCCTCCTTTGGGCTACCCATTTTTGTCCCCAAGTTTCCGCATTGTGATTTCAAATGGGCCTATTAAAGAGATAGAATTCCCCACAGATTTTGACAATATTTTGGACGATTGGTATGCACCCTTAGTATATGGATGGCGGCTTTTCTATTTACACTTAGGCATACCAAATCGTCCAAAATTATTTGTCCAAAATGTTTGGGAATTCTATTCTTTATGAGGCCATTTGAAAATACGATGCCGGAAACTTTGGGGGACAAAATGGGTAGCCCATAGGAGGACGGCTAATGCTGGAGAAAGACAATAAAAATTTGGGCAAACAGTAAATAAGACAACTATTGAACCGGATAAAATGGATTTCTATGTCTTTCTGTCTTATTTGCCTATTAGGCTCCATGCGGGAATTCTAAATCCCTCAAGGATAGGCCATATAAGTGCCTACAAGCCCCAATTCCAGAAATTAATTAAAAATCGGATATTTCCTTTGTTTATTCATAAATCCGTTCAACAACAACAGGACTTTGGGACCTATGTTCAGGAGACCTTGCAAAAGGGGCTTATCACAGGTGCCCTATGAAGATCTATTTCTTATCAGGAGGCGATATTTTTATCCAAGGTAAAACATGGTACCCTCCAAAACTAAAGATACTTCTTAAAATTCTTGGCTGGTACAATAGAAAAATGCTTAGAACATAAGGAATAAATTAGATTTGGGGGCTTTCGATACGCATCAAAACAACTTTACGGAATTAGGCGTCACCATATTCTAGAGTACATTACTTCATGGGCGCACATGATATTGCCATGCAAGTAAAAGATTTAGGCCCTTGTGGGATGTTCTCCTTTGCGTCTGGTGGCGATAATCGAAGACGGGAGCTTGATCATTGGATCGAAATTTGGACTTTTACCGCAGGGGATGATTTTCCAAAAACAATAATTTCCTTTTGAGACCTTACGAGGTCATAAATTGTATGTCTGTGACATGGGGCGGGATGATGGGGTGGATCTTCCGGATTGACGAGTGCATGGCCTAACGGTTACCATCAATGCGGGAAATCTCGAAAATCCCAGTGGTTTAGGCAAAAACACCAAAGGTTGTATCGCGAGCTAGGGAAATTTGCAATATGCAGCTACCCTGAAGGAAGCTAATAAACATGCTTAAAAACGCCAAGTACTTGTCTCGGGATCTATTTTTGGTAGCAGCGCCAGGTGTTGCATTAAAAGAATGGCACTGATAATTCGAAGTCTCTCAATAATTTTGGGGGGTTATTACGAAGTTCCAAATTCCAACCAATTGATTTGTCTCAAACGCACTTCCAAATAAGTGATGCTATACAGCGAGACAAGAACAACAAAATAACAAATTTTAGAAAGTCATTCCATGTACAGATATGAGCGTATGGAAGAAACTTTTGGGGGACATTAAAAAAATAACACCATATTGCAGTAGACAATTCCTAGAAACAAGCAGGGCACTTAAGCGATTACATATTTCGGCTACGGCAATGAAAAGGCATTAAACAGTTATTGTGGCCCATCAACGGAATTGTATTTAAACCGGAGCAAGGTTTCGGTTATGGGATTCTTCCAATCACTTTACCAATTGGGAGAATTTGTAGCCTATGACCTAACAAAATTTTTACGGACAGTTTAAAATCACTAGGACCAAAAAACCAACCCTTCAATCCCTAATAAAAACATTAAAAAGATAGTTTGTTTGTTTACCCAAAGGCATATCAAGAACTACGAAACGTATAGGCTCTGAACAAACCAAATTAAAAAGCAGGCAGTAGGCAGATAATAAAAAACATTAACTCTGAAAATTATTAGACTAACATTTAAAACACTAAATCCAGAATATTGGGAAAAACCCACTATTGGGCTTAGGTCGCTTTATTACAATAGAAATATTTATTAGCTGCCTGAATGCTTTTTTAGGAGGCAAGTACAAAAGAAATCCTACGGTTTCCGAGGAGCTTTGGGTACATTTCGATATATTCGAAGATTAAACGTAATTAAAAATAATGATCCCCGATATTGAAAAGCAACGAGAAAGAACTACCAACTGTTACAAGAACAAAGCGTTACGGAAACTGATTTACTATACTACCCAAAACTCGCGCCTATTATAAAAAGAATTTTAGAGAAAAAGTAATTTTACAGGCCAGCGATATAAATACCTTGGCAGACCTGGACAAAATACCACAAACATCCCAAAAGAAGACCTTCCAAGATATAATTGATTGATTTTTTGTGTGTAGATAGAAACAAGATTTTATTTAAAAAAAGACTACGTAACTACTATCGGGCACATTGGGCTGAACCGGTTACCTTTGCCTTACAGACAAACGACCTGAAACGATTGGCTATAACACGAGGCCATATCTTTTGACTGTGGCCGTGTTACAGCAGACGTATTCTGCCAAATTTAACAGACCACTATAGGACAGACGATTTATGGCTGGTTTTGGCTTATTTTCTGGGAGTAGGGAGCTGGGAGCGGGAACTTATTCGAGTAGCGCGGTTATTTCCTGAACTCAATGGATTCTATCATTAATTTTAAAACCAACTACCTCATTGTCGGTTCGTATTAATCAACAACCTTTTTTATTGAAACTAATAGAATATGCGCAATCAACTGGAATAGATCGAACAAGTCCGCGCGTAAAAGGCGCCATTTTGTATTGGGAAGCGCTAAGAAAAACGATTGATTTTCTTTGAACACCCTCGCTGCCAAAATAAAGAAAGATTGGAAACATCCCTTTATTCACCGTTAATGACTCCACAGAAATGAGCACTGCCGTTTACTGAATGCAAGGCCCACAAAGGGGATGGCCGATTTCACTCCGGAAAATTGATCAATTAATTGGAAATTTTGGATGACGAAGAAAAACCTGTTCAGTTTGGTTGCCGGAGAACTTACCATTACTACTTTAGTGTCGAAGGCATGCTTTACTTGAGTTTAAAACTGGTGATATTGTTAAAGCAGCCCATACTTCCAAATGTCCTGCGAAGGAATACTCCAACGCCTTAGGACAGTTATTGGAAGAAAAAAACAAATGATAAAGTACAAAGGGTTTACTACACGCTATATCCCCCAGGATGTTACAACGTACTCAAGTTATTTTAATGGAATAAGAAGCTATTGTAATCGAATGACCATAACGCTATAGGAATGATTGAAAATTTGTATTAAATAGCTGCTCTTGAATCCCCACAGACCACTCTATTGCAAACAATAAGGATATTTTAGGGCAAAGTTAAGGCGTACTCCCTAAATTGAGTTCCACGTTATTTTAAAAACCCTTCAAGGAAATTTACGATTCCAAAATTTGAGGGCAGGAAACCAGTTATTGTAATAGATCATCGACTTTAATTTGGGAGACTTAGGTTTGATACTGTCCAAAAACATTTATTTGTTACTTTCTTTAAAATCCCTTAATATATAGAGGCTATACAGCAATATTCGGTTACCTGTCACCATTTCAAACCTTTCGTACATAGTTTTTTTTGGGGTTTAGCCAAACGAAACTTAATAGTTCAAAAAAATATAATTTGCATTAAATTGGTATTACATTTGATTAATCATTGGCAATTCCAGTGTATACTATTTGAAGAAAACACATATTTATCTGCATTCTATTATTTGTATACCCCTTTATGGGCATTGGGACAAAATTTAGCAATCAGGAAATAAAGGATTTAATCGATTCTATAAGAGGACATCGCGGACCCTACAAGGAAATTCGTCTTGGTTCTTACAGATGGCAGTATACGTCAACCAAGCCCGTCAGATAATATTGGCAGGGGTTCAGCACGCCACATTATAAGAGCTCGCCTACCGATCTTAGAAGAACAACCAGCTCTAGTTTGTGGACAAATTTTGGCCTTTACGGCCAAAGAGGAATTTTTGGGACTGCGAAAAATAATAACTCCCGCCTTAAGCAGTATCATTGGGACAAGTAATTTTAAGAACTGTAGATTTTAATTGGTTGGATCCTACAAAAGGGTAGTTTATAGAGGATCCCTACAGGCCGAAGGGAGAAGAGGGCCTGGGCGAGTTCGATTTTACAATGGTTATTATCCAGCAGTTGAAAATGTAAGTAAAAACTTTTATCTTCGATTAGAACATCTTTAAAGGACATTCCACATAATTGGCGATGATAATTCGGGTTTCATAGGGCCCAAATTATAAGGAGCGATTCAAAGGTAATATCAGATCTAGTTCCTGAAATTTATGGCTTAAAGTTTAAAAACATAGTCAACCCGATGCTGGAGGTATTAGTAAGTAGAACCAACTTTAAGTTTTAAAAACAGGAATAATTGTCTTCTGAAACAAAGGCCAAGATTGAATGCTTTGTGATAACCATGACAATTTCTACCAAACAATAGATATACACAGATACAAAAAAACACTCGCTATTTAAGGATAGCCCCATCGGGGCTTCCATAAAACCTTTGCTACCAAGCTATAGTGGAGAAAAAAATTGCCCGCCAGATGCTCATATCCGGCAACGAAGCGATTGCTTTTAGATATAAGATTGCCGTCCTAAAAGAAGAAAAGTGCGGCAGCCCCGCTTGAGTTTATTTGGATGCCTCCTCAAAATTAGGAGAAATAATATTTTAGAATTCACCCTATGGCAGCCGGAAGAATTTTTAACGGATTATTGACAAGGTATGTTATCTGGGCATGGCGAATGCGGGTGATATATAGAATTGGGAGAATGGGGAACAACTTAATTTATTAGTAGGGATCCCAGCCACCAGTGCCATGCCCATTTGACAACTAACCACTTGTATTGGAAAATGCACGTTAGGGAGTTGGAAATGGAGTTCTTCCCATGGTTTAAGGCCAAACTACCAAGAAATAGTAATATTTATACGGTTTTGACTATGGGCATATGGCTTTATAGACGATAAAATAAGGGGTCACATTGCGCTATATTTCTAGGGCAGTCCGTTGGAGAGATTGGGATATAATCGCTGAGGATCCGCTTTGACGCAATTAAGTCAGGACATAGACAATCAAAGTGGCTACATGGTCTAATGGGTGATGCTCTTGGTGAATTGTAGTGGTAAGTGGCTCTCCCGCATGAGATTGAGGTATCTTCTGAAAAAATTTATTGGTTTTTTCAACGCCCTCCGTCCGGATCCTATAAAACCAATTGCAGAAATTTGGCCACTGTATCAGAGGGCATATGGCTATTCTATGTGCAGTTAAAAAAATTGGCCCGAAATCGAGAGGCATCCCGAATACCGCCCTAGGCAGATGACAATTTTAAAAGTCTTCAAAAATATAATGGAGAAAAGGTATTCTATTGCCGTTTTCCAACAAGAGGGCAATGTGCTTATTATGAAGTTGGAAAAAGGATATGGTCAAGAGAGAAGAGGAGCGAAACTTTGTTTGGTTTAAGATAGAACGTTTAGGAGGAATAGGATTGAACAGTTGCCATTGAGAATATCCGGTTTAGACGGGGAAAACTTTGCAATATTAACCCTAGATCAGGATAGATTTGCAAAGAGGGATTCAGGAAACTATGCGGTCCCAAGGCGCAAATTGTTTAGGAACAGTTTCAATTAAAAAAAAGGATGTTTCCCGGAAAAGGGTCGTCGAGGATTGGTTAATTCCCTTTGGGAATTAATTTTCAGGGACCATTTTATGGGGACCAAACCATTTGCCGAAGCAGGAAGGTAGTTATTGGGGGAGTTTCTAAAACGCACCTTTTAACAGGGCCCGGAGAACCATGCGATTCAGAGGGCATTCCTGAGGGGAGAGGTTAGGAAAAAAATTTATCAATTACGGACAATTTGGAAGTTTGGGGAGCCATAAAGATAATGCCTATGGAAAACGAATTCATTCCAACTGGAACAATTCTCTCTC
>Ga0163217_1021988_pt1 | contig 11598 bp, 14 predicted proteins | sample SynspAceP_FD_185933 | JGI IMG/M metagenome (GOLD analysis project Ga0163217, IMG submission 185933) | Saline lake microbial communities from Ace Lake in Antarctica - Synechococcus sp. Ace-P (PacBio error correction) | ecosystem: Environmental > Aquatic > Non-marine Saline and Alkaline > Saline ... | reverse complement strand
GGCAAGTCGCAACAACCATGACAACGAACGAATGCACAAATCCACAGCGGATAAGTGGCAACAGCAACCATGGTCGTTTCCTCATTCAATCGGGGATACGTGGGTCGGGCCTTCCCTGCATGATCCCAACCCTACTCAGTGGCTCAAGGGGATCGTGACGCCTATGTGGAGCTAACGAGCGAGTTGTCCGCCAGTAGCGAGTTTTAGGCCGGCGCTGCGTTTTGGGAATAGGGGCAGGAAAATTTCCAGGCATCGGACCTGCGGGGGGATTTTTCATGCCCAAATAAATTATTGCCCCTTTCTTGGGAAACAATCGCCGAATCGAGCGGGCACTCGTCGGCGGAGGGCCGTCTTTTTCGCCAGGGCCTCGAACGTTGCAATGAGGCTTTTCGTCTTCTGTCCTTCTTCGGCGAGCGTTTGTGCGTCTCGTTTCGCCCGACCGCGGACGTCGCCGGGAAGTTCTCTCTCCAAAAACGGGTCTAAAAGGCGCAGAAGCGTTTTCGGTTTGTTGGCTGCGCTGAGTAGAATTACGTCCAGTTCGGGGAACAACGGGGGAGGGCTTCGTTGCGGGCGGGTTTGCCTTCTATAGTTCGACCCGTTCGAACGCTTCCCGCGCAGCGGTGTCGCCTCGACAACCAGGGCAACGATTTGCCGAGCTGTAGCGGACATTCGCGCGTCGGGGCGGAGTCGTTCAGGCGGTGCGCGAGGGATTCGGCGGCCGCCGCGTCGCTGCCGCGTTGCAGTTGCATCAACCCGAGCACATGGCTTTGGCACCGGCGTCCTCGCTCTCTTCTTCGAACTTCTTATTCGCGTCATTCCGACGTCATTTCCGACGTCATTTTCGAGTTGGTTTTTAGAATTTTGTCGAGTGAATCCGGAATTGGACTTGGTAGCCGTAACCGCGTCGAGCGCGCGTTCCCGGTGGCCGGCCGTCGTCATCAGGACTGCATGAAAACGCTCGGCGATGGATTTTCGTGTGCGGCGGCGTTGCTTTCGCCGCTCGTCTCGGGCCGTTGCGGGGACGGGATCAGCCACCACTCGATGGCGTGTTCTTTCTCATGGCGGACTCAGAACCCTTGGAGATGGGAGGGCACCTACCGTTGCCGGAGGGCCAGCTCGATCGATTTTTGTTCAAAATCCTGGTGCCGTTTGCCGCCGTTGGCGGAGAATGGAACGATCATAGACCGCACGACTGCGGGCGGGATGGCCGACGGCGTCGAATTTGGTCACGGCGGGAGCGGGTGTGGAGATTGGGCGGTGAGCCGGAAAATCCAAATCGCCGACACGGTCCCGCCTTTATGCGATCGAGTTGTTTGATGCGGACGCCACCCGCGATCAAGAAAGATCGCCCCGGGACGCGTGTGCGTGGTTATTGTGCCGATACGGCAGCGCCCCTGGGGAGTGCCAGGGATTGATTCTCGTCGGCGAAGATCAACGCGGTGCTGGATGATCTGTTATCAGGTGGGCCGCGGAGGAATATTCAGGCGTCGCCGGTGAACGTTGCGAGGCACCGCATCCTGTGAATTCGAGGGGCAAGCGCAATCGCGCCGGCATGAACGGTTACTGTTCGCCCTACCGGGGCTAAAAACGCAGCTTTCCAAACGACCTTGGTCGGGATTGGGGTTTGCGAAAAATACCTCTGAAACAGGGAAGGACTGCGTATTCAATCGCGACTGCTTTGCTAGTAGGGTATAGCACCCACGGATCTACCTCATGACGGAAAACATTATCGATTGGGAAACGAAAACGATGTCCAAGGGGAAAATACTGATCATGGGCGTACCGGGGTGGCCGGCACTTGGCTGACCCGCCGTGCGATCGATCGGGCTACGGACGTCCGGGCGATGGTCCGGTCGACGAGTAACCGGAACGCGGTTCGAGGGGCTCCGATGTCGAGTTTTTTCGAGGGGGGGGTGGTTCGTTTTGATTGAAGGGGTTCGCTTGGTTGCGGGTGCGAAACAGGCGCCCTGCTGACCCGTGCTCGGATCAAATCCTGGCGTTGGAATTTTTGGATTTTTCGATCGCCAAGACGCGGGAAAAACTCGGTGTTATGATCCGCGACAAAATTTTCGTGACCGGGATGAAATCGGCACATCGATTGGCGGCTTCGCAAGGGGTGGATCGAAACCGGCGTCGTTCCGAGCGGGAAAGCGGCTGACGTCGATGGCCATCAATGTCCAAAAGACATTGTTCGGGATGTTTTACCCGTACTGCGATGCTCGTCAATCGGAGTGTTTGTCGAACATACCGCTAGACGGACTTAAATTGCCGAGTTTCATGCCGGGCGTGTACAAACGGCTCGATGGAGAACATCGGGTTGTGGATTGCATCGACTCCGGCAAAACCGTGCTCGACGTCGCGTTGCGGTTTCGGGTCGTTGTGGATCACGGTTGTTCGCGGCGCTCAAAGTAAGCAAACGTGACGGCCGATCGACATAGCCCGCAAGCGATGCGAACACGCGGTGGAATTTTGCGCGGCTCAGGGATCGAAACTGTGGCACGGTGCTGGCGAGTGACATGTTCCGCCGCCGTCGAGGAGCAAAGGTTCGGACTTACATCATCAGTTACCCGCCGTTGTTCCAAGGCCCTCGTTCGCGTCAGAGGACGGGCAGTTGGTTACGTCGTCGCATTTCGTCGGCGAGTTGTTTGGCGAGTGCGATGGGGATCACCTGACGCCGGACGGGAAATTGGTTCGTTTTGCTGCCCAAGGAGTTCCGCACGTCGCCTCAGGAATTGGCTGCGGCGAACGGGTTGGAAGTTCGTTTCCGCAGTGCCTCACCGTGACCGGTATTCGCGGTTGCGTTTGGCACGCGATCCCGTATGTGGCATTTCAACTATGGCAACCAGGTTTTCACATTCCGGCGTCCGCCGCTCGCGTAGGGCGTTATCGGCTGGAGAATTTCGGCTCAGTTCTTTCCGAAACCGGAATCGCACGCAGCGGCGCGTGGACGTTATCGGCTCAGGATTGTCGCTCGGTTCGGAGAAACCGAAGCGACATCTTCAAGGCGGGTTTCGTGGCGCCGGGGGTGCCAAGGGGTGGCAGCCGGAGGATTCGTTCATTCGCAGCCAAAACGCCTCGCAGGGGACCGTGTTTCGGATCGCACCCGATCGCATAACCGCTGCATGTGGGGGTGAAGCGGCAGTTTTGGGCGAGCCAGGGACGACGAAAATTTGATAACGCGGAATCACGCGAACAAACACGAAACGATTGCGCTCGGGGGCAGGGCGGAAGCAGTCGTGAGTCGGGCGGTTTGCTATCATCCGGGTTTTCATCAACGTCCATCTTGAAAATCGTCATGAAATCGAACGAAATTGAAGCCGATTCCGACGAGGGAATTTTCCGATTCCCAACCTCGTGAACTCGTCGTGCGTTGGAGACGATTTTTTCGCTGCGTTGATCGCGACCGCGTTACTCGCTCCCAGCAAGTGTGGTGTTGGGGGAGTTGCGGATCGGTGCGGAAGCGGATGGTGTTGTGGTTCGGCGCGGTGATGCGGGGCGATGCCGGGAGCGGATCGAAATCGGGCCCGCGATCGAACGGAGCTGGGTGCAGATCAATGTGTGTTGCACGGGGATCCGGGGTTGCGTGCTCCTCGGGCCGATTGGACCGGTCGGTCATTGCGGCGGGTCGTTTCACGGCGGCGCGATCGTCGAGGACGAGGCGTTGACGGGGATCGGTGCAATCGTGTCTCAACGGGCTCGAATCGGTTCGCGGGTGCGATCGTTGCGGCCGGGGCTCTGGTTAAACCGAGGCACGGAAATCCCAGCCGGGTGCTGGCGGTGGCAGGGCCCGGCCAAGGCTGCTTCAAACCGGTTTCGGAATCGCTGGGCAAAACGATGCGCGAGAACACACAGGCACTACGTGCGATTGGCAGCGAAAGTACAAGGCGTTGGCGTGGAGCTGTGGCCTGTTGGCTGTTGGACTGTTGGCTGTTGGCTGTTGGCTGTTGGTGTTGGCTGTTGGGCTGTTTCGAATCTATAGCCTAGCCAAACGCCAACGCCAAACGCCAATCGCCAATTCGGCCAATTCGCCAAACTGCCCAATCGCCCAGATCGCCAATCGCCAATCGCCAACCGCCAACCGCCAAACCGCCAACGCAATCGCCAAACGCAATCGCCAACCGCAAACGCCAACGCCAAACGCAAACGCCATCGCCAATCGGCCAATGCCAATCGCCAATCGCCAATTCGCCAACCGCCCAATCGCCAAACGCCAATCGCCAACCGGCCAAACGCCAAACGCCAAACGCCAATCTGCCAAATCGCCAACCCGGCCAACCGCCAATCGCCCAATCGCCAACCGCCAATCGCCAAACCGCCATCGCCAATCGCCAAACGCCAATCGCCACCGCCAATCTCCAAACCGCCAATCGCCACGCCCAATCGCCAATCGCCAACCGCCAACCGCCAACCGCAATCGCCCAATCGCCAACGTATCAACATACTACGCAACATTTTGACGCAGCGATGATGAGTAATACGATCATCGGGCACCGCCGATCGGGTGCCGATGGCGATCCGTGTTGCTTCGTCTCGGGGCTGATGCCAGGGGCAATCCATCCATCGCGAAGTTCCAGTTGACTATCGCGAGCCCTTGCGCGGCGGGTGTGCTCATCAATCGTGCCGTCGTTTAACGGAATCGTTCGACTCTCCGATAGAATTTTGTTGAACAACGCTCGCAACGGAATCCGTTGACGCATCGACATGCCGGACCACTGATTAATGCGAGGTGACCGTCGCGAACCAAGTGGGCCGTTCGAGGCATTGATCTCGGACGATACGTTCCGCGAACAATGAAACCGTCGTAGCGCCGGCACCGTCGGGTTGCGACAAACTCACCACGCGAATTCGTCAACGACAATTTACCGTCATCCACTTCGATCCGTGATCGGTCGCGTTGCGGCAAATTCGCATCATCGCGTCGGCGGGACTTCCTCGCGGCAACTCGCCGGGCCTTCGCGGCCGAACAATTCCAATCGTGTCGTGATGGAACCGCGGATCGGTTTTCGAATTGGCCCGTTCGGCAACAACCGTTCCATTCGTGTTGGTTGAGTTGCCGATTGATGAATCTGCAAACTTTCAAACCAATCTGTCGCTCCACGCCCGCGGCCGGGCGTGTTGGAGGCGAGCTGCCACGCCAGCCAAAACGGTAGCGGGCGATCAATCTCGCGGGCGTGTTTTTTAAATCGATTTCACATCGGATCGAGCGTCCAAACGACCGAGCGGTCGGAAGACGAGATTCGTCGAGTCGCAAATCGGCGGAAACTCGTTTTCTCCAACAATGGTACCGTCTGCAAATTCTTGCGTCACCTCGTTGCGGAATCCGTCGTTACTCCCCGTTGGCGATCGGGCGTACCTCGGCGAACCGTTTGCCTCTGCGACCACGAACCAGCGAAGGCCGACGAGCGCCATCCATCGTTACCGCGGATCGCACGGCCGCGGAGTCGTTGATTCCCCACTGACGTCGACTCGTGTTTGTCCGATGGGGTTATCCATCGGGCGGATGATCAACGGCGCGGTCGTGGCGGCGAACGTGTTTGTTGGCCGGCTGCATCACGGTGACGCCCGATTGACCGCTTGCGCCTGCTCGGTTTGCACGTTTGCCGTCGGCATGATCGCGAGGTTCACAATCACGCGACGGTGCAGGGTCAGCCCGAGTTGCGAGGTGACCGTGCTCGTTCCTGCGAAAACGGTGTTGCCGAGGCGAGTTCGTGCGGATCGGTTCGTTATCGGTGCAAGGGTGGTATAGACGATCGGATCAGTCACGGAGAGGCCATTTCGGCACGTTCGCGTTCGGTACGTCACGTCGATCGCTTTAGCGACTCGGGACGGCGTCGAGGTCGTCGGAAAACGCAATGGACTGGAACGCCTCACTGACTTTTGATCGCGGCCGATCGATCGTAGTCGGTTTCGCCCCGTTCGAGATCGCGAAGCAAACGGGCGTTAGTCGATCGGCTGCGCCAGTCAGGTTTGCATGCCGAGGCGGAGGTCCCTCAGCGAATCGCGTCGCAACCATTTCGCGATTTATCGCCTTGCAAGGAATGATGATCCAATTCGCGAAGGAAATCGCTGCGCCACGAGTGGCCCGCGTCTTCCGACTCATCGCTGGCCGCGCCGCCTCGATTTCACGAGCAGCAGGAACGCGATCCATCCGTCACGGTCGCGGTATCGTCGAGTTCGTTTCGCACTCCCGGTCACCGTGGCACGGTTCCACCGATTTTCGGACGCTCGAGTTTGGAACGCGTGAGCGAGCTAACCACTGTCTGACGAGGCAGTTATTCGCCGGGACGATGTCAAAAAAAAAACCCTTTTTTTTTCTTTGGCTGGCGATGACAATGCAGGGTTCATCGGGACTGACGGCCATGCCAAATCGGTCCCCAGGACGGCAGCCCGGCGCGACAGGCGCGTGCGACGCTCGCAGCCATCGGACTTGTTGGTCCGCGTGCCGGCACTCGTTCGGCTAATCTGCACCCTTGCTTCGTCAACGCGGGTCAGCGTTCCGGATCAATTGTCCGCTCCGGTTGTCACCCGATTCGCGGCAGCGCTCGGATTCTTCGAAGCGTCCGCTCGGACTTGGTCGGCCCACCGGCCCATCACCATCGCCGAGGCTTGGACGTTCTGCAACGACGTTGTGGCCCGCGTCGCCGGTGGGGTACGATTCGCGCCGGGACGGGACCAGTTCCGCAACAACGACCCGCGATCCTCGGCCCGGTCAACAGGCTTGCCGTTTGCCGCGGACGTCAACGCTGCCGATCCGCCCTTGCCGAAAAAAAAACTTCGCGGTTCATGTCAGGCGTTCCGACGCGATGCACCGCGAGGTCTTGGGCACAATTGCTGCGGACGCGCAGTGCCGTGGACGGGGTTTCCGACCGGGGACGTGATCACCCAACAACGACGATCGCGAACGAGTAGGCAATCGCGCGAAACACGGCGGGTTCCCGGTTCGGTTTGGGCGAAGCACGGCAACGCTCTGCTGGGATTCAGCGATTGCGGGGATCAAGCGATTGCGGGGCAGCCGGCGCTGCCTCGGCAACGCGTTGATCCGCGATCGCTGTTCCAACTCGCTTATTCGGGTTGATACTGGTCATCCTAGGGACGCCGATGCGATTCCCGGTTGGGCACCGATTCGCGTGCCGGTGGCGGAGAGAGATCTTTCCATTCCTGTTGAGAAAAAATGGAGGGGAGTGTCGGGGAGGCCATGGGGGGCGGCTGTCCGACGGCCTTTTGCAAGGGCGAGGTCAAGCCAGTTTCCCGTAAGTATCCTGCGAGTTCCGCCACCGGTTTCGAGTACCGGTGGCCAAACAACGTCGCGCGGATCACTTCGGCTGCTCGCTACGAGTCCGCGTGGGGCGAACGTTGTCCTTGACTAGCCCGTCACGGCCGTCGTTCCCCTCATTCCCACGTTCCCGCCTTGCCAGCCGAGATGGGCATCGCCAACCACGCAATCCGGTGATCGGGTCGGGTGTGGCCGGGTCAGCGGTCTTGCAACCGACGAGCCTTCGGGCTGTTTCGCCGAGCGAGTCGCGATTCGAACTCAAAACGATCGACAGGGGCCGAACCTCGTCCTCTGCCTTTCGGGCCTCATCATTTCGATCGAGCGTACCCGAAGATGCAGGAGAGATGGATGTTCCGACGGCACCGATGTTGATCGACTGGGTTTGCGTCGCGTTCCCAGCAATTCTATGTGCATACGTGACGTTGCCGCGACCAATGCTCGGTCGATGCCAACGTTGGAGAGCAGGAACAGTGTGCGGTAGTTGACGTCCTTGTCCATTTGAAACATACCTTGCCCTGTGGGGATGCATCCATCTCGAAAGTGCAGGGACGCGCAAGCCGACCGTCCCTGGATATCATTCCTTCTGTGTTCAAACTACGTAATCGACTCGGTCAAGTCGATAAAATGCAGATTCGCTTGCAGACGATCGGCTTACGGACGTGCGGATAGCCAAGTGCGGCGCCGCGGACGAACGCGTGTGGAGAACCGTGCCTCTGAGAAGCGCGCTCGCTAGATAGATATAGGCCAAGAATGCGGCAGACAACAAGAACCACGCATCCTCGCCTCGGAGATGACTAATCCACGTTCACGTGAAACAACTGTGTAATAGAAGATAGATCGGACAATCGCTCCTTCCAATTGTCCCCCGTCACCGCAGGCGACGCTCGATAGGCGGCGTCTCACGCTGACCCCGCCCGCGTTGCGCTCGGTGCGGCTTTTAAGTGCTTGCGCTAGACATGTCGCAGCTATCTCCTCACCTCTCCCGAGCCGCAAGCTGGGGAGGTCGGGAATGCGATCGTTCAGCTGAGGAATTCCGGGGAGGCCGAGCGGCCGGCATCCACCGTGGAAGATCGCGTCGGGCCCTCCCCGCGGCCTTGGGATAGGGGTCCGACGTTAGGACAGCCTCGTGTTCGCTCGCAGATTCTTTTTCGAGTGGAGTCGTTAAATGCCAGGGAATACAGCACTTAAAAACCGCACGATCTCCATTTAGCGGGAGGGGGCGGTGGGCGAGCTTTCGCGATTCGCTTGGGGCAGGCAACGGCTTTGTGAAGCATTTTGCCAGCGGTGAAAGCAGGCGATGCGGGCGGGGACGCCACGAACCGTGTGCTGAGCGTCCTGTCCGCTTTGCGCTGAACGCCGTTTTTTCTAGAAAGAAAAATTGCGTCACAGCGTTGCGGGCGAGGGCGCTCCGGTGGTGCCAACTGGGAGGTTGCTTCGGTAATGCCCTTCCCCGAAAAACTCGTGAACGCTCATTTTTCCGACCCCTCCCGCGGCTGGCGGAGGGGTGCTGCGTGAGCCCTTCATAGCGCTCGTCTTACGCTGCGCGGGGTAACCTCAACCCGCGACCCCGCATTGGGACGCGTGGCCGATTCCCAACAAAATCACGCACCGTTCAAACTCTTCGGCGTCGTTGAAGTGAATGGTAATCTTGCCGCGGGGCTGCGAGCCGACGCCTTATCTCGACCTTCCGTCCGAACACCATCCGCATCTCCTGCTGCATCGCTTCGATGTCGGTGGGATCGGTTTTGTTTTTGACGCGATCGATTCGTCACCTTCAAACCTGTCTCGGAATCTCTTTCGGATCGCAACAGATCACGACGCGTTCTCGGTCGCCCGAACGCTCCACGGACTCGCCCATGATCTTGGTCGCCATCTTGCATTTGTATTTCCTCTTCGCCGATCGTAACAACGCCGAGCGGTGGACCGCACTGATTTCTCCGGCGATCAACTATCGAGGAATCGATTTGCGGCAATTCGAGTAACCGCATCAAGTTCGCGATCGTTGCTGCGGTCGATGCTCAACCGTCGAGCCAGGTCGTCTTGCTTGCCAACTTGATGCTCGTCGATGTAGCGTTGACGACATCGCCTTTCGATCGGCGTTGAGTCTTGCGTTGCCAAGTTCTCGATGATCGCCGTTTCGGCGACGAGTCGATTCGTCGGGCCTCACGGACTTCCGCCCGGATCGTTTTTCAAAACCCGCGTGGTATGGTCGCACCGCAAGACGGAACGCTGCACCGTGATTCAGTTGTTACTTGCCATCGACAATGCGACCAACACCGGTTTGCAGTTGTTGATGCTCTTGACTGCTCTCGGCGAGCAACGCGATTTTCGTCGGGATTTTGAAGTTGCCGGACGCGGGCTTGGGAACGGGTTAGGCACCGATCTCGTCGATCGGGCAGTTTCGAGCGTTTGGATTGCTTCGAGGGATGCTCGTCCGGATTTACCGCCTCGCATGACTTTCGACGTATCGCCGCGGCTCTCCGGACGAACGAGCTATCCTTCGTCGATCGGCATCCCGTTCGTCGTCCATTCGGGAAAGCCGAGCAGCGCCGCTACGAGTCCTTTGCCAAGCCGCCGGTCTTTGCGCGCCGGAGCGGGCGGACCACCGCGGGCGAAGAGCCGGTTGGAGTTCCCTGGAGTGGACCTTGGGTCGTTTGCACTAGTCACGCTGCCAGCACCTCCATGCACAGTGAGTGAGGTGTAGCGTTACGCACACGGTCTTCGCGCGTGCGTACTGGAAACCGTCTGGCCGTGACTTCGGGTGCTTCGCACAATGCGGAACGTCCCGGGGTACGACGTTTTCAAAAAAACAATGTCGCCGAAAAAAATCTCGGACGTCCTCGTCCAATTCTCTCCGAGTTCAGTTCGAGTGATTCGTCATAACATCGTCAACAGGATCCGCCGAACGTCAGTCGTCGTCGGTGGCCCCGATGGACTTCTTAATGGTTTCCCGATAATTGAGCCACGCGACCAGTCGCGAAGTACTCGCACTGGATCGGATCAACACCTTCGTGCTCGCCGTCACGCGCGTCTCGGGTCATCGCACCGGCACTCGGCGTGCATCGATGAGTATGTAGTCGTAGTCGTCCATTACGCTGTTCGGAGATGTCGGCGGAGTCCTCGCGGTTGGCGTGCTCGTCGGATGGGCCATGATGTCGGCCGTCTTTGAAACCGACGGCTGCCGGGCAACAGGCTCAGGCCCGGTGTTTCGGTTTCGATAGACGGATTCGATCAGCGGGTGTTTCGCCGAGCAAGGCGTGGGTGGCTGGCGGGTCGGTGCCGACGGCTCCGGGGGTTCGCGTTGGCATTGGCGGAATCGATTTGTCGATAAAGAGCGTGCGGTTGCCTGACAGTGCCAAGTGGCTGCGGAAAAGGTTCACCGACGTCGTGGTCTTGCGACGCCCCTTTCTGATGACAAACACTTGAAGATCCGGAGCCACGGCGGTTTTGATTCCTAAACGGCCCAGGGGTTCGGCGTTTCGCGGAAGTTTTGCGAAAAACGGCATGGGTTGGGCACGGAGTGGGAACTAAGTGAAAAACCGCGTTGAGAAAACAAAGATCGGTTTCCCAAGAAAAACGGTCTTGACACGCCCGGGCCTTCGATTATGCGTCCCCGGTTCCATGGTTGGACCTTTGTAGCGTCCGATTGTCCCAATTGACCCTGCAATTCCCCTGCAAGGGGAGCGTTGAATGTCTAAAGAGCAGGTTCTGCCGAACCGGCGTGGGTATGGAAAAACTCCTTGCTCCGGCCGACGGGTTTCAATTTCGGTTGGGAATCCAATGACCGCTCCGGACTGGGCAACCGATGGTGGTTGGAATCATCCACCTTGCGGTTCGAAAACGAATCGAAGCGGCCGTTCGGCGGGGGCAGCATCCCGCCTTGAGCTTCCGATTGAAGTTATCGAGAATTCGACTCCCGGGCCAAATTCCCCGGCATTCTCCCCATGCGCTTGGTGCCCCGCGTCGGGGTGCCGCGATTTCACCGAGGTAAAACCGCATCGGCTCAAAACGGCTCGCGGTCTTCGCATGGCAGGGCCCTGGCAATTGCAGGCCCTGGCCGGTCCCGCCAACCGCCCCACCGGGCCAGGCGTTCCCCGCGATTTTCGTGAGCTTGTTTATGGAACCCGGTTCAAACGGCATCGAAACCGGGACGTTCGGGAGTTGTAATGGCGGGCGGGTCGCCAAACGGCACCGCCAAAATTCGTCATTTTTACGTCCAACGGGGGCAAATCCGCAAAAAACTTTTTCAACGCCGAGGGGGCCGAAAGCCGGCCCGCGTCCGAAGGGGAATGGGCCCTTGCGGGGGGCCAAATCTTCCTCCTTGC
>Ga0163217_1016565_pt1 | contig 11598 bp, 5 predicted proteins | sample SynspAceP_FD_185933 | JGI IMG/M metagenome (GOLD analysis project Ga0163217, IMG submission 185933) | Saline lake microbial communities from Ace Lake in Antarctica - Synechococcus sp. Ace-P (PacBio error correction) | ecosystem: Environmental > Aquatic > Non-marine Saline and Alkaline > Saline ... | reverse complement strand
CGGATGAGTTTGGAAAAATTATTATCATGATCGATGGGAGTTTTGACTTTCTTAGCCCACCCCAAAAAAAAAAAAAAAATTCCTAATTATGGGGGAAGTTGATGTATGGTGAGTTTGGGTCAGTCTGGTAGGTTTTAGATTATTATCTCTTTCAAATGGTAAAAAAGTGTTTCTTCCTTAGAATTGAATTTCCCTGATCTCCATTCTACAGTTAAAGGAGGAAGAAGGGAATATAAATGTATTCAGGAATTAATAGAAAGCAACTTTTAACCTACCACCTCGCACCGTATAAAACGGATTCCAGGCTTCAACCAGGGAAACTAACAACAAGCGCTATAACGAGATATTATGCCCTGAACCCGCGAAACGAATTGCAACGGAATGAAATAAGTTCTAAATTACCAAATTGACTACCGAAGAGGGAACATGTTTTGTTTTCCAAAATACTTTGTAAAAAGTCGATATGATTATCCAACGACTTCGTGTACCGCTTCAGATGTTATTGTTAAAGCTAAGTAGCCTAGAACTACGATTTAAGCCAGATTAAACTTAGGCCGTGCCCTCTCTCGGATTCAACTTCCAACGTGGTGAAACAATTAATCCAGGACCCCTTAAAACGCCAGGTGTTTATGGGGAATGATCTGGCCAACATCTGATATTTTTTGCCGCGAAAAGTCCCTGGGAAAGTTTGACCTTTCTTGAGTTCTTAGAAGTAAAGTTGCTTCATTGCACCTACCTATCCTTATACCACTGAGACGGACCACGACCGCCCTAACTGCGGTAGCTACCATAGGTAGATACATTAACACTAGTTTACCTAGGTATTACCTATCCTAACCTATTAGTGTAAGATGGGTAAGATCAAAAAAGAATCCCACCTAAGGCGCCTTTAACGCTTATATAGCCAAACAGGGAAATTTTGTATTGTAAGATATGAAGGTAAGAGAAAAACGAAAAAAAAGGAATTAACTGAATAAGAAATAAGAAGATAGAAGAACTATTAAGCTGACGTGTGAAAGAGCCCTTGGGAGCTCCTCACCCAATCGAAAAAGCGTTGGCCAAAAAACTTAGGGCACTTTTCCACAAAATTAGCGAAATCTCAATAAAGAAGCATTTGGTTCTCTGAGTCCGCTTGCTCGACTCAGTGTAAGAACCCATAATTCCGCCCCTAACAGTTTTATACCGGAATATCCAAGAATCTGAAAACTCTCTCGATCGGTTAATACTTGGAAACCATGGAATATAGTAAAGGGAAATCCGTTAAATTGATTTCTTGATTTTGGCCTTAATCTAGAGAAAAAACATAACTGGGATACGAAATTTTGGCCTCACAGTTGAAATACATGGGTTGGGCCCTACAAAACGAGCCCAAAACAAATCTCTTGTTTCTTTCAGCCGCTTACTTTTTAAAGAGGATAACAACTGCAATATGGGGGAAATATAGTATCGAGGATGAAAGCAATTTAATTTCAGGAATTGAAGGAGTCATTAGTGCGTGTGGAGAAAACATACGTAATGAAAAGAGGGATATTTCCCATTTTTTGACAGCATCTGAGTAAAAAAACTGTTGTGCCGATAAGGAAAGTCCCATAGGTAACCCGGTTTAAGGCAAGATATTTATTTCGCCCTAGGCATTAGCAAACAACTCCGGGAAGGTTGTGGGAATTGCGGATTGACAAATGTACTATTGTGGAAATTCTCAATCGCCTACATAATTCCCATAAAGACTTCACGTGCACCGTTCCCAGATGAAGCGGAAAGAGCCAGGGCTAATCTCGTCACTCGAAGGAATGATTTATCGAATTTGGTTTGTGAGCCTATTATTCAGTGAGAATGCTGGGACAAAGATGATTCTATTGTGAAGCGAATGATCTTTTTGATATTAAACTACTTGGGCTTCATGGAAAGACCGTTTGTGATTTAGATGTAATTGTGGAAGTCCATATAGAATACTAATTCTATCTTTTCCAATATTGAAAGAATAACGGGAAAAACCAATAAGCAGAAAAAAAGTTAGTATGCCAGTGGCTAACCTTATATGAAGCATGCCATAGAACAACGTTCATGTGTAAGTATGCATCATTCTGGAGTATACAAATACGCTATCATTTTAGGTCCTAGTGAACAGGAAAAAAAAAAAAAAAAATTTTAAAGGACCGTAAAGATTGGATAGTGGTGGATTGAATAGCTTCAAGGAAATGAGTAATTTATGATTGTATTAACTTGTGTTCCTTATCCTGAAAAAAGAAAAATAACTATTAATAAATACAAATTAATACATAAAATAAAATTACCTCTGATTGTGATGTAATTCAAGATTGTGTCTTTAAGTTTGACCATCAAAGTACAATCTTGCTCTTTCTCCGAAGGTCGCTAAAGACGTAAAAAAATGAAACGTTATCCATTAGAATGTTAGGAAAAAGTTTCGATAAAAGTTCTACTATTGAGAAAAAGTTACTACACAGGATAAAGCGCCAAAAAAGAGCCGGTCTGAGCGTGAGTGAATATTGTAGCGTGCCGCCTTTGGGAATTTAAGATCATTGAGCGATTAATTCTAGTAGGAACATGAGTATGATCTTGTTTTTTTAAAAAATTATAAAGATTGTTGGTCCAAGTGTCCACGGCGAATGCGCAAACCCACTTTTAAACTGATCGGGGTTTACGAAATAATGTACCTGAAATACTCTGTGCTGGATCCCAAAAAACTGACGGTGCCGATGTTCCACAAGAACGTGACCAAGAGCATGGCAAAGGTAGATAAATATACCATGGAACCACCTTCTCCAATAATTTCAAAAAAAATGAATGGCCACCTAGCATAGGGAATAATTCAAATATCGCAAATTACATGGAAATAATGCGGCCCATGAGGCTTAGTGGCTGGAACAAAGAGAAAACAAAGGCCGATGTGTCGTAATATACTCCAAGTCACGTAGGCTGGGCAAACTTCTCAGAATCTCTCATTGGTCATTACCAAGGAATTTCAAATTTATCATCAACTAATCCCTATATCCTAAAAAATCAATGCTAAAAGAAACACTCTCTTTGTAGTTTGTCATCAGCCCTACGATTAGTAAGTATGAGAAAAACAGCTCTAAAAGCCCAAGAGAACTTAACGAGAATGACTGCCAAGTTAGGGTGCTTAAAGTGTAAATGGAAAAGGTAAATTACAGGAAACACTCCAGGCATTGGGCTTTGTACATAGGAACCAGCCGCATACCCATGTTCATGTTGTATGTAAAAACCGTATCGATTTGTTTAACTGGCTACTGCCTATAACGCAGTTTTATCGCCGGAAGAGAAGGTCGAATTGGGCCGCGGAACGGTAGCGGAGAAAAGTGGGGCTTACACGGGGACGGGAAGTACAACTGGAAAAAAACGATTTGGAGTACAGTTACGGAATTATATAGACAGTGAAGATTAAGTCAGGTATTCAATGAAAAGTTTCCTTATGAACGAAAACGTCCCAAGGACCTGGATAATTAATATTCAAGCTACTAGAAAGTGAAGGAAAAAAAATAAACGTGAATAGTCCCAAATAATTTTCAAGATGATTTCATCCCAGCATTCCTGATACTAAATCTTATAATAGTGAGGATCCTTAAACCAGCATTGTGTCATTAATTGCTGAAGAGTTTTATCCTAATTGTTTTAATAGCTCTCGGTTTCCATAATAAATATACAATTGAAATTGCAAACAAACATACATTTCATAAAGCTGTAGTTCCAAATTCCCTTCCAGTTAGTCACATATCTCTTGTAATATTCAAAAAGACATTAGGCTCCCAAAACAACTCCCAACTTAAAAGGCGTAATTGAAGAGTACATATTTGATTATGGAGGATACAAGCGAACCATAATGTCGAATGAAAGAAAAGTTTGATATTGAAATTTTTTTATGTATGTTCCTATTATACTCCAATTTTGGCACCTAAAGTCACCGTATATCCAAACTGGAGTGGAATTATAAATTCCCTGATGGGAAAAGTGCTATCTGTAGTTTTTCCCTCTATGTTGTGCTCAATTTTATCGTCCTCATTAAACTGGCTAAAACTAGTTAATTTAATAACAATGTTAAAATGGGGTTCTGATATTTCTAAAATAATAGTGTGGAAATGGGTTAATATTTGGATATTTATTGTTAAAAACAAATATCAGTTATGGCAAAGCTAGATGAGTTTACCAGATATCTATTGTATCGATGAATGCTGGAAGGCTTAAAACAGATGTTGATTGACTGCACACAATACATCTTTACTTTAAAGTAACTGGACAAGTTTCTGTAGACCGTACAGTGTGATTATTATTCCCGTTTATACCGCGTTAAATCATAACAGGAGGAACTCAATAAATAAACACAGGACAATCACTTCCGAGAGCAAAATTACTGGGACTTAGTTGAAGTTTAACATTGAAAATAAAAATAACGGTCATCTCCTAATTTTCGAAATGGTTCCTGATAATGATTATTGGCTTTTCCCAATACTTTTTTCCATTTCCACATTGGGTTATCTAGGGTCTAATCAGGTGATGTGGACCTAGTTTTTTCTCGTAGGAAGAAAAGGCGAATAAAGCCTTCCAGTGAGGGAGGATGCATTTCTATTTTTACAAAAACCAATTATGATACGTAGTTTCTCCTGTGTAACCACACCAGAAGTCTACAAGGATTCTGATTGGACGGAAAAAGAGAAAGAGACAAATCCCAAAAGTAGCTCGTGCTAGTCCCTTATAGTCTCGATTTTTGCTTCTAGGATACGCTTTAGATCTGCAATGGATCGGACACTCCTCACATACATACCTATCTGGGACTGTACCCACCTCCCCATGCGTCAAAGCTCCGTCGTTTTGTGTTGTGGTATTAGATTGGGAGATGCTTTCTATGTATTAATCGAATTTCTCAGACCGAAACAACAGTAAAGCAGTTTAAGAGAAGCAATTTAAGAATATTATTTTAAAAGTAAAGCTTCTATCTTGTCGTGAAATACACCTAATTTAATAACTTGGCCTTATAGACAGAATACCTAAAGAAAACGTAATATTGTGTTAACGGATCCTAAACATATCCAACCTCTTGCTCTCAGTTTACTCAAATATAAAGTGCTCTCCAGAATATTCTTTGCGTATCATTAGATGTCCATCATACGAAAAACTGTTCTGACCATAATTTACCCCAAGTTCATGGAATTGGAGAAATTCATGTGCGCTAACTTACTAAAAAATCCATTTGCGTCAACATTCTTCATTATATATAGTTGCGCTATTCTCAGCTCCTTTCCTGGCGTATTCGTATTAATTAATTCCAGAACATTACGTTGTGAGATGATTATATATTAGATAGAATTGAAATAGTGACAAACCGTTTATCTAAAAACAAAAACAGCCTTATGTAATAGTTTTTTATTTATACCCAAGTAAAAAATTCTGATAACATGGAACACAACCTCGCTATTCCATATTAAACTATTGAAATATTTAGATATTGTTAGATCTATTGTCTACAGAGACAGTATAACATATATTCCCTCAAATTTATTATATTAGATATATCCAGAATCCGTGAAGGATTAATATTGATTCCATCTTTTCATTCTTTCTGGTCCAAATTCTAATGAGAAGCGAATGGCTATAGAAAGACCTATCTTACCCAACTAATCCGATTTGATCGCCCCTCATTTATTAGAAATAATATTTTTGGTTGGGCAAAGATATTCTCTTATAGAGGCACGGTTCAAAGATTAATACCTTCATAAACAACAAAATCTCTGTAAATTAAATCTTAGACCATCTAGTTTGTTATTTAGAATTGCAAATTTTCTTATCCACTAGGATATGCCTAGGGAATTCCCTGAATGGAAACGTTCGACCAGTCGCGCACTGTTGGGTGGCATTCATTGAAACTCTTGTTGTGAATGCCAGAATTCAAGAGAGAACTCAAATTGTACCTTCCCAAAGTGTGTTATCATCCCCAAATTGTTTTATTAAGTTAGTCTTATCCTCGAATTAAGATGACTTTTATTACATGTTTTTTAAACGAAAAACCAACCAAACGGGAAGTTCGGTCTTTTCCCTTTTCTAGATCCCAATAGGAAATTATGCACATAATCATCTGCATAACAATAACGTGTTTCTTCTCTTCTGTCTGCAACAAAAGACTAGGTGTGTGTGTGACGCTACAAAATCTCTTATCTATAATATGAGCTCTACCTTATAAGCACGTATAAAAACATCTTGTTACTAAATACTTATTTGCAATTTTATATACTCATGCATTAAAAGAGGGTGTTCTTACATATTTCTTAACTATTCCATCACATTCATTAGTAATAATAAGTATTAGTATTGCTTTATGACAAATTTATGATAGATGCATAATCAGTGATTACATCCAAAACCAAAACTCATAGTCCTTATAGTTAAGATCAAAGTATTCTCCTGTCTCCCACAACCCGTTATGATGTGGAGGAAAATTTAAGAGTATCCACTATTTTCCATAATAACTTAATGCTCGAAAAAATAGCGCGATAGTTTTGAATTGGTGACACTTGGACTTGATTTGCCACTGATTCATTTTTCGAAGTATAGACATTGGATCACCTATTTGATGTGCAACTCCCTTGAACAAATTAACGTAGGGAAATGTTTCCCAAATCTATGCTACTCAAGAATAACCCTGAAATATAGAACTAATCAAACTACACTCGTAGATATGTTTTTACTGGTTTCGTTCATACTTATTATAAAAGCATGGCTGTCATAATTTTGTATTTTATGATAAGGCATAGTCTATTAATGGTTATTTCCTATCATCCATGTATAGCTTAAGAAACTGATAGATGGAGTCTCACGCGATTTCAATTCTAGAGAGAACACACTTTTCATAGTTGAAGATTATACGTCTAATCAAAATCTCCCAATGAAACAACAGGGATCTATCAAAGTGACATCCCTCTCAATATCCGAGTTACATCCATATCCAATTAGATACATTTCTTTTTTGTCTAAGTCAAACTAGTCCATCGATTGCGTATGATTTAATAATTTTTCAACATCTCCATCTAAATCCTTATAAAAAAATTTCCTCACCCATTAAATTAAAGGGTGAAAAAAAACTATATCTGTACTTAATGGGCATTGCTCATATAAAGGACTTACCGACCTTTCTACTTAATTATCCCCTCCCTAAACAAAGTAAGAAACCTCGACGACCTCATATACTTTAGTGGGTTTTTATTATTCTTATTAAAGAGTGCGTCTAATAAAATAGTCCGCGGCATTTCACACTCTTACCGATATTGACAAAAAAGCTGCAGAATTTTGTGTGAAGTATTAAGTTGGATGTTTTCCTAACAATATGGTGTTCCCATATACCGAATTTTCTTCTTCCCTGACGTAATTTACCAGCCAGTTCCACCACTTGCACAACCCACACTCAATTTAAACAATTCTTGTCACCCATCTACCACATTTCATACTTAACTTCCCAACCATCTTGTACGCCCCTTGAGAATGTGTAGGTGATTACTTTGGTAGCAAAACGCATTTTCTTTCCACTTGTTGACCCTATCCTCTACGTAACCCAATCCAATCCTATATCTGTGTGTGGTGCGTAAAAAAATATAAGCAAAATACGTTTGGGCTTTTTTCCTTTTTATATAATAGTAAACCCATTCTATAGGAAATTAATACTTCGCAAATTCATCCTAAGTTATGGATTGATAAATTACGATAGTTTAAGTGATTTTACATATCTTAACTTTTTACGTATCCTTCCTACTCTTTATCGTGTTAAATCAACCTTTATAAAATTCAGAGTCTTTTCGATCCTATATCTCCCATTTTTTAACCGTACTGGTATGACTAATAAAAAAGCTTCATGAAATATTGGAAGAGATCGATTAAGTTCATGCCCCTTACAATTGAAACATACACAATTCAGATAATTTTGGGTGTGCCAAAGATTGGAACCTTTCTTGCTATCTTTAAAATTCGTAACTCCTGGTAACTAATATTTCTTTTGAGAGAGCCTCTCTTCTGGTACGTCGGGTTGTTGGTTATTCAAATGTAATGGATTAAATGCGGGCCATTTTTGTGGATCCAAAAATTTAAAGTGAAGAAACCGCCAGCTCTAGAACCATTAACGTTAACCTATCTTATCTTTGCGATATTTGCAATATTGAAGATTTCAACTATTTCCCATTTTTTCCTCATGTTTTTGTATTGAATTAATTTCCCGTAACTCCCTCACTGCCACTGTTGAAGGTGATTCCATTTAGACACATAATCCTGTCAAACGTTTATTTTTGAATTTTTCCTTTAGCTTTATTAAACTGAGTTACTCAAATAAAATAATCTTCTTCTGAATTTATTAGAAAAATTTAGAATGCGTAGTCACATTAGTCCCTGATAGGTGATGAGAGTGAGTGTAGTGTAAATAATATGAGTTCCATTCGCCAATTATTTGAAGTTTACATATGTAATTCCGCGGCGGATCTCCTGAGATAGTTTGCCCCAATTATATTAATGTTAAAATCTACTTCCACCACATATTTATAATACGACGCATGAGCCTAGATTAGTACAAAGTCCCATTGAACCGAAGGGCCTTGTGCCATTATTCCTTCCCTCATATTGTTGCCGATGCAATCAAAAACTTGTCCCCTAAACACCCAGATAAAGCATAAAATTAAAATTCCCATTGGAGGGTGAGTCGTTTCCCTCTTTTTTTTTAAACTAAGGGACTCGCATGCGTACGTGTCCCATTAATTTCTTTATTCCTCCCCGAAAGGACCAGAGTTTAACTCCTCCTTATATTTCTATTTAGGACATTCAAACAGATATCTCATGATAACTTTAAACACAAGTTATCAATTCATTGATTTGGCGAGTTACAATTTATCGCGTTCAGCTCTTTATTTATTTCAATCGCAATCCTTGTTCCTCTATTAAGCAATTTGCCGATTTTTTCTTAAATTGCCATGTTTTTATCATCCCAATCCGTCACTTGGAAGTTATATGAAAAAAAAATGGTGAAGTCGGAGACCAATAATAACCTCTTTTGCTTCTTATGATACACACCCCCTGGAAAAATAGCAATCGGGAAAATAATCCTTCCGGTTTTTGAATGCAGACGTACGTCTAAAACTTAATCTTGCTCGTGCTCCCATATCTTCATAGGTTTCCAACTACTAAGATAATCAAAACATGGTTGCATTAATAGTTCCTGTGCATTATTTTACTTATGATTGCCATTTATGAATTTCATCTTCCATTCCATATTCAAATGCTTTATCCTACACCATTCCCTGCTCGTTTTTTCAATGCATATATAAGTCTAAAGGTGACCTCTATATAGAAGTTAAGTTCTATTTGGGAAATCTGGTTAATTAAAAAAGGCGCCTTCTAAAAGCAGGCGGTCCTAGGTTCGAACCTAGTGCCGAGATAAATCACCAGTAGAAATAAAGGCCTTATAGGATTTGTTAACTCTCTAAGGGCTTTTTTTTTATTTGCACTTTCAATTCACTCACATTTTGTCCTTAATTATGGTTTATTATGGTTTGAGATTATATAAAAATCTGGGAGGGTGTATTTAATTGCCAGGAATTGGTTCATGGATACGAGATGGTGTAGAGAGTACGTTGGGAGGGAGATATTCAAATATAAAATGGGCTTTAAGTTGTGCGGTATCAATCATTTCGAGTTAATTCGAATTTTGTAACTACTGCTTTCAAACGGGACACCTGAAACAATTAACCGCTAGAAGTCGCATATTTGCTTATGAAAAATAACACTAAATGAGACTTGAAAATCAAATACAAAGAGCAGCAATACCTTTGAAAAATACCCCGATCTGGAACAAAGCGGGACAAATTCTGATCAAACCCTATCTTGGATATTCAATCAAACAAAGGCATTAAAACACATCAGGCTTCGATTAGGACTGGAAAAAATGGGACGGAAATAGTAAGACGGGCGGCCTTTAAAAGCTTATAACACCATTCTCAAGAACCAACTATCAGTTCACTACAAAAAATATCCTTGAACTACTTTGAAAACGCAACATTCAAGGAATAAACTGGCCGAACTATAGCGCCATGTTCACGGCTAATATATGTCTTCCTCAACTCCCACAACACATCTGTTCCGTTTGTACAAATTCCTTATAAGATCTTGCAAAATCTGACTTGAAGTCGTGAAAATTTTACTCTTTTCTCATTGTGACTTGTTTTAATTCATTAATTGTGATAAATCATAATGGACAAATGTATAATGAAGCTCAGTATAAAAGGAGAGAACTTGTCAGATTTTGTGTTATGCCATTATATGTGCGTACAGCTGTAATTCCGACTTGACTACAATAGATCAATTGTTTGTGTAAATAGTTTGGCGGAAGTTTAGTGAAACCAATTAGAATAATAAAAGAAGTTATAGGAAACAAGATAAAATCTGGCCGGCATTCATGAATAATAGTTTTACTAGAACCTCTGCTCTTCAACGTAATACATTCCTATTATTCTAATAATTCAACGGAAGAATTATATATTCAACTATGTTCGGATTTGGATTAAAGAAACCTCACCGATGGAGAACTAATATCCACAAAAATGGAGAAAAGATGTGGCAAATTCCTTGAAATCCGTCAAATATGCGCCACGCTATAGTAATGTTTGTCTAGAATGCTGCCAGGGGTCTTCCATTATACGTTTGAACCATAATGGTGTGTTCCTAATCTTTCCATGTAGTCTCTTTTTATAAGTGCTTCCCGCAAAATGGTTCAAAACTTTAAAAGTGCAATAAATGAGATCTTATTATTGAAAAATATTAAATTATTTCCAGGACATCTATTCATGTTCTATATACTTTGCTGATTAGAAAAAGTAAAAGTGTTACTAGGAAGAAGGAAAATGTTTGTCCTTTCAGTATTGAAGTGAGTGGGGAGGTGAGAGATTATTATTGGGGCCTGGGGTGACGCTAAATACGTAGAAAATTCGGTATGGGAGAGAGGTTTGTAGAAAATCCAATATGTAATTCAAAAAAAAACTAGGATTCGACTTTTTTTTGTTATAAGAGAGGTGTTGTACATCGGAAATTTATTATAGCATCATATTTAATATGAAATGCAGATAAAAACATAGAATATTAGTCGTTTTTCCTGTGCCGCGAATATCGGGATAAAAAGTGATGACAGTCTTAAATAGATGCGCTTTAAGGACAGGATATAGATTTTTTCACCCTTTATATTTAATGGGTGATGGAATTTTGTATAGGGATTTTTAGATCGATCGGAGACGTTTTATAATTGGAAAAAATTTATTTCAATGATCGAGTGGGGTTGGGTTCGATATATCTACGTCAAGAACAAGAAATATCGTAAGTGGTTGGAAGCGATGTACGTAGGAAAAGATGGTCAGGATTCTGAATAGGTTTTACTCTAGAATATAAATCTCTTCAAATGGAAAAAGTGTTTTCTTCTTAGGAATTGAATCCATGATTCCCCATTCTTACAGTTAAAGGAAAGCGGATTATAATGTCTTTCCAGGAGATCCTAATAAGAAAGCCACATTAACGGAAAAGTAAAACCTACGATTCGATGAGTTCTAT
>Ga0163217_1105054_pt1 | contig 11599 bp, 14 predicted proteins | sample SynspAceP_FD_185933 | JGI IMG/M metagenome (GOLD analysis project Ga0163217, IMG submission 185933) | Saline lake microbial communities from Ace Lake in Antarctica - Synechococcus sp. Ace-P (PacBio error correction) | ecosystem: Environmental > Aquatic > Non-marine Saline and Alkaline > Saline ... | reverse complement strand
CCGACGAAGTGCCGACCACAGAAAGGGGACATCACAAAGTCGGGAGGTGGGTGAGGGCAGTCGGGGGTCGGGGATTGGGCGGAGTGGGGAGTCGGGGATGGGAGGGGGAGTGGGGAAGTGGGGAGTGGGGGAGTGGGGCTGAGTATTTTGTCACTGCCTTGTCACGCCATTGCGGGCGGTTTTTGCAAAACGGTTTCTGGCGTCGGAAGGCAGGCTTGCGTTTTCTGAAACTAGCCTTGGCGGGTAGAATGCTGTGCGGTCCTTGCGTCCCTGCCTCTTTTTCAACCGGTTGCTCTTTAATCAATCCATGTCCAACCATCACGATCACGAACCGGCGCACATCCTACCACTTTTCTGCCCGAAGAGAAAAACGCCGCGTCAACCGCTTCGAACCGAAAATAACGCTCGTGCAGGTGAAAGAGCCGGACCGATGAGCCGAATCAGATGCTGCGTTGCGCGCCTTACAAAACGTCAGCGAGCAGGATGTTGCGAGACCGGACGAGCCGTTCGCCCGGACATTCGGACGAGAAGTTGCTCATCCTTGGGCAACCACTATCAACAAGACCGCACGTGATCGCCACACGGCCTGCGGGGACGCTACCAGTTGTCGTGAGGATGGCGGCGAGCAGCCACGGAAGTGCCGGACGATTCGTTTTTTTGTGGTGTCCACTATGGCGAAAATGCCGACAGGTCTGGCCACCGCCGACCCCGGATTGAGGCTCGCGACGGGCAGCCGTGTCGACGTCTTCGTTGCCGGACATGGCGGCGGGGTGTTCGATGGCTGACATGGCTGGCATCGCCAAGTCGAAGCGGCGTGGGAGAACGCATGGGCGGAGGTGATTGATACCGACAGGTGATCTCCCCGTTGACGTACAATCAACAGCGCCGGCGAGTCTGAAAGCGATTTTGTGGCCGGCACCGGCGGGATCGTTTGCCGAGCAGCAACCGCTCGGACGGTTTTGGAATTGGCGTTCGAGTCGAGGCCAACGCGTATTTTTTCGTTCCCGAATCAGCACCTCGGGTTCGGAAACACGGCGCTTGGCGTATGGGGCATGGACGTCGAGTGATGCCGGTGTGGAACCGTTCGCGTCTGGACACTCGGCGGCAATAGCGAGAGGAGGCCAAATCGAAAAACAGTCGCTGTGATTTATGTGGGAAGGGGGACATTGCAGGTGCATCAAATGTTCCGCAGCGCGAGCACGTGGCGAAATTCCGAGAGCCGATCATCCTGGGATCCAAAATTTCTCGTTCACATCCCGAATGTCCTCGGGAGCTGTCAACGACATCGCCCGGACATCAGCAGCAGCACGAGGCACCATCATCACACGGTGAAGGCGGCCCACGGCGGGCACGAAAATTGGGCAATCGGCACGGAGTTGCATCTCGTCAGAATCGACTCAAAAAAGGAGCACCCGAAGCAGGAGATTCATTTCCTTAGGGCCCGGTGAATGTGCATGTGTGCGCACGATGTACGAAGTCGAATTTGCGGCATTGTGTTGGGTGCTCGCAAAAATTTGCGTGAGGACCTGGTTACATTCAATCGTGTTGACGAACGAGACGACGAATATGGAGCTTGATCCGCGTTGAACGCATGTTGGCGGTGAAGTGAGTATGGGCGAAAATATCGGCGATGGGCGTTTCGGCGCGGAATGTTGATTGTCGGCTGGGGTTTCCGGGGCACTCGCTAGGTGTTGATCGGCGCCTTTGGTGCCCATGGATTGCCGGATCGGTTGGCGGACCTCGGGGTGGATGCGGAGGACAACGGTGCGGGCGGTTGGCTCAGTTTGATAACCCCGGCGCCCGGTTATACTTGGCCCCGCGATCGTGCTGCTGGTTGATCGCGACGTTGCCGGTTCTTCCGAACGCGCATTGAAATGGGGTATGGGTTTGTTCGGTGGCGGGGACGGTTTTTCTGTTCGGGCAGTCTGTAAATCTGCTCCGTGTTGACGAACACCGCCTTGCTCGCGAGCGAATCACGGCCGATCGGAGGTGGGTGTTGGATCATCGCGGGACGTCGCTAGCGTTTTTGCGACCGACGCGCGACGCCGATGAGTGGGAGTGGATCGGCTATGATCAGTGAGGCCTCGCGGATTGAGAATGCGTCCGCCAATGATCGGTTGGCGATCGGGTTGCGTTGTGGTGTGATGATCCAGAGCATGGTCGGGCGGCCCGTATTTATTTTCGGCGCAACGAGACGGGTAAAGCGGACATCGACGGATGTCTCTTTTTGGATTGTGGGTTCCCCGAACCGCTCGCTTCAACAGATTGAAAACGGATGGGATGCTGGCTGACAGTTTTCTGCGGTGGAGTGCCTGGGCATGACGGTGCGCGTCGCTCGCGAATCGATCGGAGCCTGGAGTCGATGGTGCTCGTCTGCGTCGAACGGATCGCGCGATTTGGATCGCGATTTGGATGTTGGCCATTGCGTGTGACGCAGATGATACGGAATCAGGCATATCCTCAGTGGATGCTGGCGTAACACGCGAGTCCGCTACGCCGGACCACGATGGCGGGTTGGAAAAACGCAACGAGGGCTCAGCGCCGGATTCCTCTGTTCACCTCTCCTTCAAATTTCCAGTTGAATCAGAGTCAACATACGATACTTTAGATCTTGGCGGCCATTGGAGGCTGGTGGTTTTCTCCTGTGTGCTTTTTCCTCTGCATGTTTTTCCCTTGGTGCGATCGCGAGGGCCGACGCGTTGCCCCGAGGCACCCGCCCGGATTCAGTGGCGAACGCGTTTGGACGGGATTGATAGGCGACGAGGCGGACGGGTCGTCGTGAGCACGGCGTCGATGCTCTATTTTCACGACGAGCTCCGTCGAGCGATCGGAGAGTTCAGCATTTTGAAATGGTGGTGAATCTGAGATCGACCACGGAATCGCTTCAATCACACTTTGGAATTCGGGAAACCATCACGGTGGGCCGGATCAAGCCCGATGGGTTGGCCGCGCAGTTGTTCCGACTCACGCTCGAGACGAACGACTGCGGTGCATCGCTGCAATACCATCGCCGGTTTATCCTGCGGTAGAAACAGCCTGTTCGGGTTTGAAGGGAGCTGGGTTGCCGTTGTTTAAAAAGTTCACGTCGATTTGCGCGGTGCGAGGCCGACGGGCACGATTATCAAAGCGGACCGATTCCGATTCGCAATGGACGACAAGCGCGAGCGTGTCGTTTACATTGGCGAAGGCGGCTTGGCGTCGCGACAGCGGGACAGCGGGACAAGCGAAAACGGATCGCTGGTTCTGCAGTCACGGTATTGGCGGAACAAGGGCCCACCATGTTTCTCACGCTGCCGTTTTCAAAGCGAGGTCGCTGGAGGGTCAGTGATGTGTTGGGAAAGCGGTGAGGTTCGAGACCGTTTTCTTCACGGCCGCTTCGCCAGTAGGGGCAATGTGGCTGAGCCATTTTTTCAATAAAAAACCGCAATTCAGGGTAAGCGGGACGGGGACGCCCGCGGGACCGGTTCGGCGGGCGTCCCCGCCCCTTAAACACTCCACGACTTTATCCCCTGGATGATAACGCATTCCCATACGGTCGATCTCGGTCTTCGATCTGTTCGCTGAGCCGATTCAAGAGGCCGCTTCAGTTGTCTCAGGTTCGTTGTCATCAGGCTTCGTTGTCTCGGTGTCTTCGCTTCCGGAATCGGGCCCAAAAGAGGTTCGACGGTTGCAGGCGTTCGTGAAGGAGTCGGGAAACGAACGGCTTGGCGAACGGTGATCTCGGCGAGGCTGGTGGTGGCGCATCGATGTTGCTTCGTCGAGACGGATTTTTTTGGATAGCGGATCCCCAGGCATCTGGGGCACTTGGAGCTCGGTATCGCGAGTCGCGGCTCGCTGCTCGGGGCGGCGTTGGTGTTGAGCGAAATTGACTTTGACTTGCAGGAGGCGTCGACGCGTATCAGTCCTCGCCGGCGACCGTCTCGTAAAAACCTTTGCCGGTCACGGTTGCCCGCGTCGACCGATGGGTCAGGTGAGGGCTCGTTGAGTTGGTTGATGATTTGACAAGCCGCATCGACTTCCGTCCACCGCTAAACTGCCGTTGACATCGGGTGGAAAAGAGGGGACGTTGGTTTCGCGGGCACTGCCGGGCCCGGCAAATCCGCCGCGGCAGGCTGAGCGTGAAGGTACGCGGTCGTTTGTCGGGATTTAGTATGAACGAATATGTCCAGTTGAATCCTCTTAGCCAAACCCTAACATCCTACTCCTCAGCTAAGGATCCTCAGTGGCACTTCGCCGCGCGCTGCGCCCGCTCGCATTGCGGAGGTCAAACCGGCGAGCCGATAGGCTGCCTCACGCATTCACGTCTTTGACTCTTTGATCAGCAGGCCCAGCACCGGCTTCGCTTTGATCTGATCGACGTTGTTGGCGGTGATGATGCGGAGGGTGGAATTGGCGCGCTCGAAACGATCGCTCGGGGGCTGGTTATCGCCCCGGGATGTTCGATCGTCGTTGCGAGCGATGCTGGCGTCCATTCGTGGCACTCGGACAGTTTTTCGACTCCATCGTCGTCGAGGGACGGTCAATCGCAGTCCCGTGTCGGCGCCGACGCTTCACATTTTTGTCGTCCGGGTGACGGCCATCGCGACCACTTTCAGTCGTTTCGTGATTTCGCATCGTCGATCACGTTGACGGAAGTCGTTGCGGTGCGTTTGATTGGGCGGGAAGACAAATCCGGGTGATCGACCAATGTGCGTACGTCAGGAGGGTGGCCTGCGGCGGACGCCGACTGAGGCGCGACCGGCAGAGGTCGATTGTCGACGAGGTCCGCGGCGGAGAGTGTGGCTGTTGATTTCGAACGTGCGAGTTGCTTTCGACGGAGGCGAGATCGGGCGTGTTCAAGGTGACAGTCGTCGGAAAATTCAGCGAATTCAAAGGACCAACCGATGTCATCGAGCACGGCGAAGTCGAGTTCGAATTGAGGTCGGGTATTCGACTTGCGGCCACCATGATCGTCAGCCCCTGCACGGCGACGAGGAGCGAGGTGTGTTTACCGTTTGGCAGGATTCCAGTGAAACCGCACCACCGAAAACCCTCCTCGCTGCGGCGCCATTGGAAAACCTTGCCAGCGAAACCGTAAGCGACAGTAGATTCGGGCTAGGACCGAAGGCGAGGATGTGAGTACTCGTTGTTGGGCGAAGGTCAAGAAGGCGAAACTGACCCTTGTTCGAACGGCACCTTGTTCTAAGTAACATGTTGTCGAAGCGTCGAAGCACGAGTGTTCGAACGTGACAGAGCCGTGATCGGAGCGAAAATTCGGGACTTGTCCGGCTCCCGACATTCCTCGCTCGGCGATTGCAAGGTGACTCCGAACGCATTGGCATGCGGGAGGTTCGCATTAGTGCATGACAAGAAATCCGTAGTTATTCAATTCCCCCTGGCGTAGGCGGATCGTTCGGCCGTCGGATCGGCGTCGAGGCTTTGGAGGGTTCGCGAGCCGACGAAAACGGGACAATCTCATTGGCTCCCACGGTGACCCCCCCCCCGAAAGCACGTTCTTACTGGCGCGGTTCGCGGGCGGTGTTGTATTGCGGTTGAAAGGTCAACCCCCGGCGGCAGCGGTGGGATCGCGTTCGAGCGTATCGCTCAGGCGATCGGTGTATCATCCGGCCGGCCTGGTTCGAGCAGCACTTGCGTTCGGAATTGGTTTCGGAATAGCCCGAGGGGTCGGCGATCGTTGGCGATAAACGAATCGAAATGCACCGAAGCTCTCGGTTCCGCTCGGGTGCCGGGCCTTCGTCGGGCCTCGTTCAGCGTCGCTCGTTGCGGATTCCGCCGCCGCGTCGATTGGGGCGTTGGGTTTTGCAAAAATCGCGGTTGGGTTTTGGCGAAATCGCGAGTTGGGCCGTGCGGCGAGCGGCGGCGGATCGGCGGCGAATCGATCGCCAGCAAGTCTCCCGCATCATCAGCGACTCGCTTGGAGTCGGCGGCCCGCGTGCGGCGGAGGGGGGTCGCCGATGGAGTTGATTTCGATAGGAAAAAGGAACACGATTACTAGGAGAAAGAGGTTTGGTTGAATCACGGTTAGCCCCCCCTGCTCGTATTATGGAAGGGTGACGTGCCAGCCGCTTTCCCGACGGAGGTCTATCGGGGGTTATTGTTACCCGAATCTCGCAGGCGAAGGGCGAGTTGAAAAATCGACATTCCGAGACCGCAGGGAACTGATCAGGCGAACACCTCTTGATCGTATTTCGGTTTCTCATCAGCGCTGCGCGAAAAACAAGGCGGATTGACTCCGATCCGGTTTCTTCTCAGGTCAAGGGTTGTAATTCATTGACCGGGCTGATTTTTAATAGGATGCTTGTTACGAACGAAACGTTTCGTTTTTTTCACTCTGCGAAATTGAACATTGCCCACAAAAAAGTTGCCAGAGGCATTCACGCGTTTCGATTCTGATAACCGAGGTAGGGTACATGGTAACGCATCGCCCGCCAGGAAAAATCGGATCCAGTCAGTATGATTCCGGACGTGAACTACGGCGGCAAAACGCAAATCGCTCGCCAGGCGGCCAAACAAGCGTATGAAGAATTGGTCGAAGAGTTGGGCGCCGCCGGGAGAACGCGAACTCGCGAACCGATTCGATGTCTCGGAACACGACCGGTTGTTGTTGGCGGTCCACTTGGCTACCACGTACGACAATCGTTACCCAGGCTGGCGATACTACGGTTTACGTGCGCCATTCTTGCGGTGGACCGAGGAGCGCAAGCGTCAAAAGCGAGTTCTTGGCCTTGGAAGAAGTTTCGGTGAGGTACAAGTCACTCGATTTGGCGATTCATCGCGCACGAGAGCATCAACTGACCGACCACGATTGAAATCCTCGCATCTTACGACAAGGACTGTGGCGGGTAAGAAATCAAGCGGAAAGACCAAGCCATCGCGTATCCGGCCAAGAAAAAGCGTGAGTACGAAACGACGAAGGAAACCAGCGAAGAAACAGCGAAGAAACTCGATTAAGAATCAGCGAAGAAAACGGTCAAGAAGTCAGCAAGAAAAACCGAGTAAAAAGCAGGCCAAAGGTCCGTCAAGAAAGAAACGCGAAGCGATCAGGCGAAAAGGCGTCCAAGAACGAGGCAATAGGCAAACGCCGAAGTTGATCGTCGGAAGAAATAAGCATGGGTTGCCGTTCGGGTTGAGTATCGAGCGGGATTCACTGAAAGTGGTAAGCTGTGGCACGTCGCAGCGCTTCAGAGACGGACATCGGAAACAGCTGCGGTCGTTTCCTTGTCTTTTCAACGCCTTGTCTTTCAACGGCCTTGTTTTTACGCCTTGTCTTTCACTGGGATGCAACCAATCACCGGAGATATTGATGGCAACCCTGCTCGAAAACGTCTCCGGCGATGAAATTCGTTTGGCCCGTCGGTGGCTTCGATGCCGGCCCGAGTTCGAAACGATTACGCTGTCGGTTTTCGGAACAACCGCATCGACCTGCATCTCGCCGGAGTGGTCCGGCGGAGGCGATTCTCGCAACGGATCTTTCGGCCGACGTGGGACAACATCGTTTCGCTCGCTGAACTGCGGGCCGCATGAGGGGTTTGTTCCGCCGCGCCGGGTCGTTTCGCCTGCGGTTCAGTCTCCCGGTGCCGAGGCCAAACAGTCTGTCTTCGGAGCGAGGCAATTTATCGGGGGGATCCTCGGCTGGTGATATCGATGACGTCGAGGTATCGGTTTGATCGTAAACTCGCAGTGGCCGGGGGGAATCGATCTACACAAAGGCAAGCCCACCAACGGGCGATGATCGTGAGGTGGCTGTGAAAGTCCTGCGTTCGATTGAATTGGCGACGGATCAGACAATGCAGGGATCGATTTTCTCACCGAGGCTTCGGAGTGATCGGTTTCCTCGACCATTTTCCCAATGTGATCGCGTTACACGATTTGTGCATTGATGCGGAAGGGTCATTATTTCTTATTCCCGATGAAGCGGAATCGATGGCACAGTTGGGATCAGCAGACGGAACAATTCAGCGTGGAGGAGAACTGACGATTTTGTGCGTGCGCCGATTGCGATTTCGTCGCCCATTCTCGCGGTCTGATCCATCGAGACATTGAAACCGAAAAGTGATGCTCGGTCGTTTCGGTTGAAGCGTTGTTGGCGATTGGGGCTTTCGCGATCAGTTCGATAACGCCAGTGTCTGCCGCGCCGATGTCCGCCACGGCATTGACTTGGGGTTAGCGCGAATCGGGCACGCCGGCCTACATGGCCTCCGGAACAGGCGTCGGGTAAACTCGACTCGATCACTGCGGGCGACGGACGTCTATCTGCTCGGGTGCGCTGCTCTTCAGATTCTCACCGCGTCGGCCCGCCGCACCACGCAAGAGTTCTGCTGGGCTGTGCATTCACGCTGCCGCGAACAACGAAGATTCACGACCGAAGTCGTGGCGCGGAACTGTTTGACGCCGCGATGATCGCGATGGCCAACCGAACCGCCGATCGTTATTGACAACGTGGAGGGTTCATTGACGAGTTCGGGTACCGCAGCATTTCAAGAGGACGAAGCGGCTCGTCCGTCGCGCCAAACGACGGGTATTGGCCGGGAAGCAGCATTGGGTCCCGATTGAGTTCGGCTCGGGGGTGCTTCGATAATCTTCTCCGCCGCGGGTCGCCCGCACGTCACCGGAAGAGACGGCGGAGAGATTCCTAGAGCGGTTCGGATCTGGGCAAGCGTTGTTGCCGAATCGTGGAGTTGGGCTGGGAAACAAGCGTGCGGCGAGAAACGCTCAGGCGCATCCAGCTCAGAGTTTGCTCGGTTCACCGCTGGCCAGGGCGACCTGGACCTGAGTTTTGCGTCTTATACGGCTGCCGATCGGCCGATTGCGAGGCGGCGGCCCGCGTCGCCGGGACGTGATCGCACGCGATCGGATGCGTTGAGAGCCAAGCGAAATACTCCGACACTCGTTCACACAATCACCGAGCCGGGCTGCTTGATCCGCTGGCGAGATGGCGTGATCATGAGGCCAACTTCGGCGTGTTGGAGATGCTCGGTTACAGGAGGAGCAACTCGCGATACGAGCGATCGCGATCTCCCGATTTGAGCCTGGTCCGACGCCGTCGAGCTTTATCGAGGCTCTCCAATGCGGGACGCGGTGGATCGCCGAATTTCCAAAACGATTTTTGAAGCGCAGTGAACCCGACTGCGTAGTTCCAGCATCAGGACTCGAGCGTCTTGATCGTTTCACGCACCGTTTCAGGTCAACGGGAGGAGTTCTGCTTACTTTCGACGATCCGCGACATCAACAACGTCGCGCCGCCGAACGATGATTTAAGAGCAAAGTCGGCGGCGATTGCGAGCCGCAACGGCTCGCGGGTAGCTACCTGGTCGTACTTGCCGGTCGAGCAAACCGTCAATTGGTCTCGAGGAAACGTTCCACCGTGACCGGACGCGATCCGGAAAAAGGGGCACCCGATTTCGATGAGTTTTGGACTTGATTCCCGGAGGATCGCAGAGCTTCGTGAAGTTATTATTGCAATCGCTGCAGGGCGGGTGGCCTCCGTATCAATCCGGTTTCGCAAGGCGCGTACCGGACAACGGCAATTACCGGAGGCTCCGCACGCGAGGGCGCCGGTTCAAGACGATCAAGGCAACACGATTGAAAATCTACGTATTCCCTGTTGGCGGACCGAAAGGTGGACCAAACGGAACCGGGCTGCCGCCCCCCACCGCATCGCTCCAAATTCATTGTCTTGCATTGTTTTTGACCGCTTCCGACTCCACAATGCTTCGCTACACGCAAACCGACCCGGCATGTGCGAGTTGATGTTACGGCGTGCGGGATGACGGACCGGGGAGCATTCGGAAGAGATGGTACGTCGTTTACCCAGGGGCCTCGTCTGGGGTGCGATTGATGCATTCCACTTGGCACCCCAGATGGACCTCGCGAAGACCTCGCCCAGGAAACGTTCCTGCGGTTGTATCTCGCCCGTCATCGTTTTATGAACCCCGGTTCTGCGAATTTCTTCCCCTTGGTTGTTTCACCATCCTGGGGCAACGTCGCTTCGCAACGCACGGACAATTTTCACGTCCGTCAAGAAGTCAGCGAGGGGCCGATGCCCGCGTTCTCTCGGATGGAAGCGAATGATGCTCGCTGCTGGCCGTCTAGGCTATCGATGGCGAGGCGGCATGTGCCCGTGCGATTGGCCGAGGGTGACGAGCGAGCCCGGTTGGTCCGCGCGGGCCGTTGGCGGCGTTCGAGCGGACCGGCAGCGGATGGCGTTGATCCTTTCGCGGGTTTGAAAAACATTGACTACGCCGAGATCGCCGAAAGCGATGGAGTTGACCACGAAAGCCGTCAAATCGCTGCGCAGCCGCGCACGCGCCATGGCGTTCTAAAGAGACGCTGGCAAAAGTACATGGACAGCGGTCATCTCGAAGCCGATTTCAAGCCTCACGCAATCGGCTCTGCCTCGGTTGCTCCAGCATTGTGGGGGGGAAACCATCCGCGGAGTCACGCCCGATGCACCATTCCAACCGGGCCGAAAAACCGACGCGTCCGAACGACTCCCACCCCCGGCGAGGGACCGACTCGTGAAGCGCACTGCTAAAATATCGCGACGCGAGATGCGAATTTGCTCGTCGCCTACCTCGACGTGGGTGATTACCTGCGCGAGCAACGCGAGTCGAGTTAGAGAACAGGGTTATCGCCGAGGAATCGCTGCGATGCGGAAGGCAATCGTTTGGCGCGGAGTCTGGGGACCATCTGGCGTGGTGGCCCCAGTTCGCCAACCAACGAGATGCGGAGTCGAAGACGACTTGCAGTTTGGTTGTCGCCGACCTGACCGGAAACCGGCGGCGTTGAGGGATTCGGCGCCGAGATGAATCTTGCTCGGCCCAAGGATTGGCGGCACGGGGACGATGGCGATTCTTGGAATCGGGGATACCCCGGGGACCGAGGCTCCCGCCTCTCATCGGGGCGTTTCGCGGAAACGGCCAACCGACCGGATCACCGCAGATTCGTTGTTGGCTGCTGCCCGTTGCTCAGTTCGCGATAGTCGCATCTCGCGCTGGAAATTCCGATGGAAAACAGCTTGCGGGCGCTTCGCCACGGAGATCCGCCGGATTCCCTGGCGCGAAAATCGATATGGATGTTTTATGCGCAAATCGCCGCGAAAGAATGAATAATAAAAGTTTCTTCGTGGGGACCTGGTTGTTGACCTTCGCTCGCGTTTTTGCAGGTGTCATGGGGCGCGTCGCCCCACGCCGGACCTTGGAAGCGAAATCGTCAACACGAATTCGGGGACCCCACTTTTCCACTCTTCGGCTCCGCGAGGCGTTCGCCGGCGGCTTCGCCATCGCCGGGGCGGGGGTTGGCCTGATCGAGAAAATTTTGCTTCGGGCCTCGCCTAATTGGCGAACCTCCCCTTGCGTTTCCAAAGCGGGTTGGCCGCCTCTGTTCACCGTTGGGATTCGGGTTCAGCGATATCGGGACGAGAGGCGACGAGAACCCACGTTTGCGAACAAACCGCAACCCGAAAAATCCGGCCAGCCGCCGGAGAACAATGGCCGCCGAAATCTTGGAATCCTGCGCCAGTACGTTGCGATTTCGGCGAGCTAATCGCGACGAAATGCCGCACGGATCGAGACGAAATCAGGCGAATCTCTCTCTTGTT
>Ga0163217_1030933_pt1 | contig 11600 bp, 13 predicted proteins | sample SynspAceP_FD_185933 | JGI IMG/M metagenome (GOLD analysis project Ga0163217, IMG submission 185933) | Saline lake microbial communities from Ace Lake in Antarctica - Synechococcus sp. Ace-P (PacBio error correction) | ecosystem: Environmental > Aquatic > Non-marine Saline and Alkaline > Saline ... | reverse complement strand
AAATCGGGGCGATCTACATGCAATTGAATTGAAAAGTAACTTCGACGCCGGGTTATCGTCCGACGGAGGAGGCCAAGGGGGGCATTTCCGCACTGTATCGATCGGGGTTACTATCGCCATGCGAGGACATGATTCCCTGGGTGGCACTACACTGACCGGTGGCTCAGCCATTCTATCCCCCCGCTGCCCGAAGGGCCGAAATGCCCCCGCATCCCTTTGGATCCATCCCTCCCCCGGCAGCCGGGTCGCACCCAGAGCGGGGTCCGCGCCAATTGACCTCCCCGAAGCTATGTCCTATTTGGTCCGGCCCGGAGGAACCTAGCGATTCATTCGACGGGAGTCCCCTAGTTATGTGCATGACTTGCTTCTGCTATTCCCGCCGGCGGTAGCGAGTCTCTCGTTCCCGGTGCGCCCGGATCACACTTTGCGGGTCGAGCCCATGCGAATATCCTCTCGGTGCGCTGCATCAATCGTAAACCCCTCGGTGCCCGACCGCCTACTGGGCGTGCGTGGCGCTGCAGTCCGCGGCTGCCCTGTGCTCGTCCCCTATAAATTCTCATGTTAGTGGTATACAGCAGTCTCGTCAGCATCTCCTCTAGCAGCCCTGGTGCTATGGGAAGGAAAAGGATTTTGCTATTACCGCTCGACCAGCTCCATATACGCACAGAACTTATCGCTCAGAACAGATACATCGGCGTACGGCCTCGTCTACAAAAACCTAGTTGATCTACGCCCCCCGCCCAGTCGATTTACACTTGCGCCCGCGCGAAGTGACTCTTGGGCACCAGCCGCCCCTCCTACGTGCCATTTGATGCCTGGGAATTGGCCTCCAGGCCACGCGCTGAAACAGACCTGCTCGCGGATCTTTTACCGGAAAACAGCACGGCCGTCACTCCCCAGAACCATCGGAAAGGATTAACGCAGCTTCATCGCGCATTTTCTCGGGGTTTGCTCTACGGGCGTTTGGTAAGCGGGCAGATATAGCTCTCGCCGTCGCCAAAGCCTGCTCTCAGGGCGCTTGCCGAAACATCTTCGGCGTGAGTGGAGAGACAAAAACAAGTTTGGGCGTGCCGAAGGGCTGGCGAGATATTGAAGCGGCTGCGGCACCCAGCAAAAGCGGACTCTGGTTAATGCCTGGCCATAGTGCTGGATGGAATTGGGAAAACGGCGCAGGCCGGTGCTCGGCGCCGTGTTGCGTGGCGCAACACACCTCCACCCGACTGTCGCCCTCCAGATTCGCTGCGTTTGATGCGGCAACAGCTTCTGGACCAGGCCAAAAGCCTCGCCCTGCTGCAGGGGAGAATTCTTCCCGGGCTAATCTGATACCTGCCGGTAGGCCCTCCAGGCCTTCTGCTCTGTAGAACCCTGATGACTTTCATTCCAGAGTCAACAGCGCTCTGGAGGAAAAGCTATGAACCAGGCTTATCGCCTAGCGCCCTGACCGGTCATGACATGTCCTTACTCGGGTTGCAGGTAACTGGCCTTGAACAAATGGTGGCGAGCATGTTCAACAATTGCCTCGGTTTTCGCATGCTGCCTAACCGGCCGCTGTGCCGAGCTTGAGCGGGCTTCTGGCATAAAAAGGCTGTCCAACTCCATGGCCGCTTGTTGCAGCCAGTCAGTGATTTTACGATGCTCTTTTTTTTTTTTTTTTTTTTTTTTTTTTTTTTTTTCTTTTTTCGTGGTAGTAATCGGGCATTGTGCCGGGTGGCCTCAGCAATTTGGCCGCATTAATCCTCAGGCATCTCGTGGGCCGCAGGCTTTGGCCGCGGCAATCACTTCGCTCATCAAGGAATCGCGACAATCAAACTGACGGACTGGTGCCGGGCTCTTGAGCAGCGCTTCAGTACCCGCATCCAGCCAATACGGAAACGCCATTCGAAAGAGGCGTTCCAGACCAGTTTTCTTGCCAAACGCGCGCGTCGATATTTGGCCAATTTTTTCACGCGATTCTATACCGGCACTGGCGGAACAGTTCGGCGGCTGCTAGGCAATGATCTCGGCAGCGAATCGGCGCGGTCGCCGAACCCTGAGTGGTACCGAGATCAACCGACCGTTGGCTGATTGCTTTCACCTGGGCCAGGGACCCCTCGCGGTACAGACAAATGCGTAGCAAAGGGCCGCGATCAGATGAATATTGGTCCGGCAGCAAGGGGACGTAGATAGCGTCTCGTTATTTCAAGGACCATTCTGGAACAGGACTTCCTTGGTCCCCCTGCGCAGCCGCCGCCGCAATGATGGGCGCAGAGCTCGGCACCTTGCCGGTGGCCTTTGGTTGCCCCCAAAGCCCAATCGCAGGCAGGCATGCTGGCTAGTCGTTATTAGGCTTTGCACCGGATTCAGCGTTCATGCTGCCGTGTTACCATGCTATAACCGTGATTGCCGTCTTTCACACGCTATTCGTATTCGCTGGTAACAGGAACGTGCCATCATGACCGGGCATTGGCCAGCATGAGGCCGATAGAAATCCGCGATGGCTCCCGGTGCCGATAACGCACGATACGTGGTTTTGCCTGCTGCATCGAAACCTCATTCATTCTCGAATTATGGTTGTTCACGAACAGGATGTCGTGGCTAATATGCCCTTGTGAAAACCGTGTGAGGCCACAGCGATGGTCGATCGACCTATACCGGTAATTCGCGGCCGGGTCTAAATGAACACTAGTTCATGCCACGACGAACTCAAAGGTTCTGCGAGTATGTCCGCTTTTACTGTTTGATTGAGGTGGCCTTATCTCTTCTCTATGCTGCTATTTCATCAGCCCATTATAACATGCATCAACGGGGCGTACGCCTCGATGGGCATCCTTGAATAAGCCTGATCATGACACTATTAAAGCTACAGCGTCCGATTTACGGATACCCTAACTGAACACCGCCGCGGTATTACGATGATGGCCGACTCATACCGATTGACTTGTCTTAGGATCGGTTGCCTCCCAATCGAGGTCTGATTAATCACCTGTCTCAGCTTCAATGGCCTTAAGCATGACCGCATGAGCCGTACGGCATCCGAAAGACCACCGTGCGTGAAACGCTCGCCATGGTATATTCCGCAGTACATTTCTTGATGGTCGCGTATATCACCGTCCTGTGCTCAATTCCTGTCAGTTCATCTTCGAGGCCCTCATGCATCGCCTTCATGATCTGGAGAGCAGCAAGATCTATGAACCGCGCCGGCGCTCTACCTCTATCCAGGTCGCGCCGCAGCAGTGCGCAAGAAATTTCTTCCAGCCCTTTTTCGATGGGCGAGACGATCCCTCATTCAACGAGTTAGTGTCAGCTCGTGCAGACAGGATCACCCCGGTGTATGATAGAATGGTCGTGGATATAGACTTTTCAAGACGATCAAAGCGCGCACTCTCAAACATCAGTAGTTCTCATTCTGGTGGAGGGCTTTGGTGATCTTCCCGCATAGGCCTCAGCTTGTCTTTGGATTTTAGGCGTTCTCGCTCTCCGTCATCTGGCACTGACTCGTATCAGAGTGTGCTTTGAGCAATGGACTCGTCGGGCCAGAGTGAGTGTCGCGCGAGGGATAAGTGTCTCATGCTGGTGACACTCTAAGCTCAAAGCTTTGCGGGACATGACCTTCAGCTGTCGTGAGACCGATCGCAGCATATGCGCAAGCCCCAGTATGCAGGCAACTCGAGCATGATCTCCTGGTCGGCTATCGGTGCGCGTTACTTACCGAGTCCACCTCACCGCGGAGATGTCCTGACAACCGAAGCTCGTGGGCGCGCGCGCTGTCATGAGGCTGTTCAGACTCTCTCACCTGTGGACTACGCAGGCCATGACTCGCTTTCGCGTAGCTATCACGTCGGCTCGCGCTCCGGTTGTCTCTCTCTTTTCTTGCCATCGCTCGCAGATCGACCGGGTTTATGCCTGCCGCTTGAGCGCTACTCAGACTATGGCCATACGCTGTGGAGTGATATTGGCTCGACTGCCTCACATGTGTCCTCGCGTACGCCCCTCGCATGTGGGTAGAACACGCGCTTCCACACGTGATAGATGCGTTCAGCGCCATGGCAATGTGCATTGACCTCCAGGTACCTTGATGTGAGCTGGTCTTCTGCCCCGAGGTGGCAACGCCAACCCAAGCCTGCTGACCTGTGCCTCGTACATTATGATTATCTCCTGGTGAACATCCGCTGACTCGGCTCAGCATTTCAGGCCCTGATTTGAGCCAGAAGCGGCGCCCTCTGAGTGATGGTCCTCCAAATTCGCCACCGCTTTGAGTGAGCCAACTTCATAGAGCGACAGCATCAAGGCCCAGCAGACCCTGGCCGTGCGCCGCCGCACGCCTTCAAGACGCCAGCCCGAGTCCTCCGTGAACGATCTGGCAGACTTACCACAGCCATGGTACTCTCATGAAAAAAGCGCCCTGTTGGGGCCGCTTTTTCTCGTTGGTATGGCTTAGGCGTATTGCGTCTTTAGCCAGGCGCCATTTCAGGCGCGTACTCGCATATGGGACGTCGGGGCACTGGCAGCTTGGCCTCACTCCAGCGACTTGCCCTTGCTCCTTCTTTCCTGCCGCAGTAATGCATCACCTACAGTGCCTGCTTGAGGATATTCAATCGCGCTCGCTTTAGTGCAGTGATCCAGCGTATTGGCTTACAGTTCCGTCTTCATCGTTTCACGAGCATCTTTCGCTGACGCATTGGCCAGAAGCGCACTAAAGTATAGGAGGTTGAGGGGGCAGGCGCCACCGGCCGATTCGATACTGCAGTGCGATACCGGCCAGCTGCGACGTTTTGCTCGCGTGTCGCAGCATGAGCGATCTTGAGCAAAAAGCGGCCCTCATACGCGCTTTCGCCGTATGACGGAAAGAAACCGCCGTCCTCATCAACCGTGGCAGGTAGGCTACATCAGGCCGCACTGTCGCCCCCGCCTCTCGGGCCCGGCCCCCTTTACGTGTTGCGTGCGTCGTCGTCTTTTCAGCCGGCCACGCGGCGGTTTCCGGCCGGCGGCGTGACGGCGTGACGCTCTTCCCGATTGCAGCTCCCCGGTTTCGGGGCGAGCTGGGGGGCTGGCACCACGCTTCAGCGTGGCTGGAACGATGCAGCCGTGTGAGGCTTTCGGCCGCCTCAATCTCTGAAGCAGCACTGATCTGGGCGCCGTCATGGCGTTCGCGCTCAAGCATAAAATCAAACATCAAACCCTACCAGCCAAGCTGAGAACCCCTGAGTCACAAGCCGTTCTGCTCTTCATAATCGATGCCGGATTCCGGATGGATGTGGGGCGGGCAGATTACCGGTCGCGCCCTGGCTGAAAACCGCTGGAGTCTTATTTTTTTCTTTTGTGTTTGTGGAGGCTGTCAATTGTGCTCTTGCTGTTGTATTTGATCTCGCGCTCAAGGGACGACAGGGATCTGGAACAACGACTGCGATGCCCGCTCCGTGAGCTTGCTGCGCCCACCGCGCCAGAACCCCTTGCCGGGCCCATGCCGTCGCCCTGGTGGACGTCTTCAGCGCTTTATTCTGCGACTCCCAGGGGGCTCCGCCGGTTGGAAGCGGCTTACATCGCACGCAAACGCTGCTGGTGGAGGCGGCCTTTCTTCAGGGCCTCAGCCGCTGCCCGGTCGCCTGGATTTGTGATGTGCCGAGGCCGGCTCAGCTCGCTATGGGCTTTCGGCTCAGGCTGGACCTGGGTGATCCCCCCTGTAGCCATGCGCATGCTCCCGACAAACCGATCCCACTCGGGCCTGCTTCGCTCGCCACCAGCCTCTGTGAAGGCGCCCTGGGGGCTGGAGCCACCCGTCGGCCTATTCGTTGACACCGTTCTGACGTTCAGACGGGTGCTGAAACGCCCGCAAGCAACAGCCCCGACCCAGCGCTGGCTTGAGCCTGGCGGTGTGCACCGCATCTGCAGGCTCCCCGGTCTGGAGAAGCGCGCCAGGCCTACGAAGACAGCCTGGCGCGCTGCCGGGGCCGATCGGTTGCTCCCCTCCTAACTCCCCGCACTTCAGCCGCCAGCCTGCTCAAAGTGCTGGCGGCAGGTCCTGATTCAGCGCTCCATTCGCCCGCCACCGACTTGAGGTGCGCGGCGGCGCTGAGCACCTCATTGGCGCCGACTGTCACGCCACATCGTCTTTCGATGCGGATGCGATGCATTTCAGGCGTGCGATGCTTGGTTGGCCTTCCGGATGGGAAGCGAATCACTGGACATAAAAAGACCTTGCCTCCACCCGTGAGGCCACCATGCCCGGCTCCAGCGGCTGCGGATGGTTCCGCCGGGCGGATAGGCGCCGACATACGTGGACATCGAGGTCCAGCAGTGGCCGTGCGTGCATGGGAGAGGTGGCGTAGGCCCCTGCTCAATCAGGGCCCATCACTTCTCTCAACCATGCAGCGCCCAGTCCACAGCCCCCTCGGACTAGCACGCGGTAGGGGCCAGCCCCATGCACTGCTCGGCATTCGGCTCGGCCTGACCCGTGGCGATCGCCTTCTTCCTGGCGTGCGAGAACGAGTTTCATAGAGGGCGCGCTTGGCTCGGACGCTGAAGCGGTCCCAGTGTATAGTGGAAGGTTATCGTGGTTGATGTTCTCGCATGTAGTTAGCTCGCTCGAGGTAGCAGCCTGCATCGTCTCGATCATACAGCCAGCTCGGGAACCTACAAAGCGAGCGGGCTCCGTTGTGCTAGATGGTCCAAAGTTTGGCTAAGCAGAATCTGAAGACCAAGGATCATATCGGTCCCTACGCCGCACGCTCTCGCGCTGATCGCGCGTATCGGCTCTCGCTTTGACTCGGCGCCCAGCGACGTGCCGACTGCCATATTGCGCTCGAGGCTGAACCGTTTCCTCGCAACGCGTGACTCAGCCACGCTCCTCCCAGGCACCTGACTCGCCAGTCGATAGAAGTTGTAATGGCGTGCGCATGTGTCTGCGAGCTCTGTCAGATCATCGCCATTACTCAACAACGAAGCACTGTGCGCTATTGGGCACTCCGCCTACTATTGAGCCCCTGGTCCGCGGACCAGCGCTGCGCGTGCCCGCTCAATCATGGGCGCATAGAAGTCTGCACAGATGACAATTCCTTCGTCCTGAGCGCCCATTTCGCCTCGTACTCCGTTCCGGTAGTCCGAGTAGTCCCACGCAGACACATTCCGACAGGCTTATAAGTCGGCCGAGCGCGTGCGCAGAGTCGTGCGCAAGGTGCCACGGCAGCGGCCCAAGGGCCGCCTGCTTATGGGATGTGCTCGTTACTCAGGCCTGTACTCGTCGCTCCTAGATTCCAGATGGTTGGTGCGGGCACGGTCGAGCTGGGCGGCCCAAGGCGGCGCAAACGGTTCTCCACATTCTGGATTGGCGCCCTATCCGGAGCGAGATGCCCTCGGCTCCCTGATAGGGTATCACTGACACTCGCTACTGGTCAAACAGATCATTCCCGCTCTCATCGCACGATCCCTCCTTGCTCCCGAGGCATGACTATAGGCTGTTTATTTAAGTAGCCCAGTTGCCACGGTCATCCCGGCACAATTACACTCGATACTGTTCGCATGCAATTTCTCATCCGGCGCTCCCCTGACTCGATCCAATATTCCTGAACACCACTGCGGAAAACCCGCCAGCCACTCCTTCCCGTCCAACATGTGTGTGCAGGATTTCACTTCTGGGCTCACGACAGAACGAAGGCGTTGTCTCCGGCAATGGCGGCAGCGAACAGGGGCCACCACGCTGCGGCCAGAGGGTTTTCAGATCCTTAATGTGTCCCGGACGAAGTGTTAACTCAATGTGTAGCAGCGATCAATACGATTCAATAGTCCAAAACTGTACCTCACACTCTATTACGACGTTACGCGGGAGGTCCGCCGAGCTCTGCTATCGATAGGTGCGGTTGACATGTCGGCCTGAACTTTTGTCTCTCCAGCAGTTCCTGTCCGCTCACTCAGCGCACTCCTCCATATCATGATCTACGAGCTGCCTAATCACGGTCAGCGTTCGATAGCCTGCTCAAGACAACCGCTCTAACGTCCCCGATCTTGTACTGGGCCTCATTTACACACCGACAATACTTCTGCTGGTGCGGTCGATCACCATGTTTGGCCCGTGTGCGCTCCGAGCCCCAACAGACTCAGCTCTCACGTTTGCGGATTGCTAAGCCAGTGAAACTGTGCAACCATCGGAGATCGCGGATTAGACTCGCGTCCAGCAGGTATGCTATAGGACGGCCTACATTAGAGACGCGTCATTCGCGAGCAAGATGATGCCGCACTGAGCGCCGATGAGAGATCGTGCGACTCTTGCTCGCATCTCGTCATTCGGCTCCCACTGTGATGTACTACGCACATTCTGCGTCCAGCGCTCACAGAAATTCGCGATCGTGAGTCTTGATCTCCCGCCGAATGATGCCGTAGAATACAGAGATACCGTCGCGCGAAGATGAGTGGGGGCGTCGATCTATGCATATGTCAGATTCTGTCTCACATGACTTCTGTGACTAAGTGGACAGCGCGCGCTATGCGGACACTCACGCTCTCGTCTCAACCTCATCCTGCGTCTGCGGTAGTAGACTGCGGTGTCACAGAGAGACGCGGTCTATTCGTGCGCGGCAGGGAAACGGGGCACCCACGCAGGTGGGCGCGGGGTTGGCGCTCGCGGCAAAAAGCCGGCGGCCGCTCACACGCCATCGTGGCGGCCCGTCGAGTTTATGGTGAATAATTACACGTTACATACTCATCTTACCTGTAGACTCGCAGCTGCGGATCTCGTCGCTCAACCTGAGTTGCACTCGTGATATCCTAGTAGGTACATCGCTGTCGGCCGGCCATATAGAGCTACAGAGTAGTACAGTATACAGACCGCACTCCCGCACAGCCTCGCCGCGTGACTTCGCCGTCCACAGAGAATAATATGGCGAATGGGCATTACCTCGCCTACAGAAGCGACGACCAGGCTGACAGCCGTGCCGGCTCGTACAGTTATAGAGCACTCTGCCCACTCGTCCACTTGGCTTGAGGCGCGTCTGCGGCACTTACATCCTCCTCTCGCTGGCCTTCCAGCACGCTCATGCACATCGAGGCAAAAGTCGCCTGCTCCATGACGCTGGCGATGACTGCAGGCAGGTGATCGCGACCATTCAAGAATGTAACGCGAATTATGCGCCCGGCCTTTTCACCACCTGGTGGCTGCTTCGGATGCCGCGCGACTCATGCACGCGGTTACTCCTTGGCCTTGAAGCTGGGGCAGGTAACAAGCTCCATGGCCCTCTGTGCTTTGATAATTCGTCACAGTACACTCTCTAGCGCTCTCTTTTGTCGAGGCCTAAACGTTAATTTCCAGTTCTCCAATGGCATCACTTACTATTCGCTCTGGGTAAAGTCGGCCATCATCTATCCCGGCAGGGCTCAGTAAGACCGTAGTCAATCGGGCTACCTTGGTCTACTAATCGACTGAGCTAGCGCGCGCCACCCGCCATATAATCAAGGGATGCCCCAAAATCGAGGCTCCCGCCCTCGTGAATAACCTCGGCGCCTGTATTGTGGCTGATCTACACATTAGCTCGCCGTCGCATTCGCTCGACTGAGTTCAAAAGACGGAATGTCTCCGAACCTTGTCGCCGTGGCGCAGCTGACCATGTCGGATTCCAAACGTAGCGCGGCGCGGCGCACCTGAGCATGGTTCATGCCGGCGGGTGCTGTGGGCGCGGACTCCCGGACATCCCGTCGTGTGGGGCTCCGATCAGGCGACACGAGATCCACAGCGCATCGCTTTCGGTCAGAACAAAACGCGACTCATGCGTCCTTGAGCATATGGACCAAACTACGCCAGCCTCGGTCCTCGCCAGCAGGGCGAATAGCCATGTGTATCGGCGCCAAGAAGTGTTCATCGCGCGAAACCTCTGCAGCCCGGAAGCCGCTCAAGCTGACTCAGCCTGACGTGGTGTGTTGACGGGATTCCTTCTTCTACGCTGCCCCTTCATGCTGGCCAATTGCCGGCATCAATGGATTGTTGCCTTCCTGACTTACCGCGCGGCAATACGATATGCGTGGTTGAAGACGGTGGTCTTCGAAGTCTGCGGGTATCCGGTGTTTGATCTACGTGCATATGCGTTTTCAGTGCGGATTGGTACCAGCGGCGGCGGAGAATCTCGTAGGTGCTGGTGAAACCGATATTCTTGTCGCCCGCGTTTGCTACAAAATCGAGAACGTTTGGTATGGGCTATCGCGATGAAGGGGCCGGGGTGGCGCTCATCTCACTCGTAATTGTCGAGCGTCTGGCAGATTTGCGCTGAATTCGGTGCAAGCCTATAACGACGTAGCCGCATGCCTGCCTGCGATTGGCTGTTTGGTGGGCACCAGGCACCGCAAGTTGCCGAGCTTGGCCCTCATTGCGGCGGCGGCTGCGGCAGGGGGCAAGTCGCTCTGCTCTCTCGGAATGTTCTGATAACGAGACCTATCTACGCCCCTTTACTTCGCTGCCGGACCAATTCATCTGATCGGCGGGCCTTTGCTCGCTTTTGTCTGTACCGCCGGGTCCAGAGAGAGAGATGATAGCATTCAGGCCAACGGTCTGGTTGATCTCGGTTACCACTCAGTGGTCGGGCGACCGGCCGCCGATGCTGCCGAGATCATTGGCCAGCGCCGCCACTGTTCCGCAGTTGCGTATAGAAGCCGCGTGAATGGCCCAATATCGACGCCGCGCGTTGCAAGAAAACTGGTCCTGGAACGCCTCTTTCAATGGCGTTTCCGTATTTGCTGGATGCGGGTATGGAAGCGTTGCTCAAGAGGCCCGGCCCAGTCGTCAGTTGATTTGGCGATTCTGGATGAGCGAAGTGATTGCGCGGCCAAAAGCCGTGCGGCCACGAGATTGCCTGAGGATTATTGCGGCCAAATTGCTGAAGGCCACCCGGCACATTGCCGATTACTTACCCCAGCATGTATCACGACTTGGCCTGACACAGCGGACCCATGGAGTTGGACAGCCTTTATGCAGAAGCGCTTCAGCTCGGCACCAGCGGCCGGTTGCCCGCCATGCCGAAAACCGAGGCATTGGTGTGAACATGCTGACCTTTTGTTTCAAGCAGTTACCTGCAACCCCGAGTTAAGGGACATGTCATTTGCGGGTCTCAGGGCTAGGCCGATAAGTGGTCATAGCTATTTCTCCAGAGCGCTGTTTGATTCTGGATGAAAGTCATCAGGTTACGAGCCCAAGAAGGCCTGGAGCCTACCCCGGCAGTATCACGATAGGCCCGGGAAGATTCTCCCCTGCAGCAAGGGAGGGGCTTTTGGCCTGGTTCCAGAGCTGTTGGCATCCAACAGCCATTGGTAGGAGGGCGACAGTGGGTGGAGGTGGTTGTTTGCTGTTCACGGCAAACGGCGCCGACACCGGCCTGCGCGTTTCAATATTTCCATCCAGCACTATGGCCTGGGCAGTTACCGAAGCCGCTTTTTGCTGGTGGCCGCAGCCCCTTTCAAATAATCCTCCCGGCCTTCGGAACGCAACTGTTTCCTCTCCACTCACGCCGAAGATGGTCGCAGGCCGCCCTGGAAGCAGGCTTTGCAGCGGCGGACGTTTCTTGCCTTTCAGCAACCGAAGAAAATGGCGCGAGAACTGCGTATCGCTTTCGAGGTGGACGCCGTGCTGTTTTCCGATGAGTCGAGCA
>Ga0163217_1020142_pt1 | contig 11600 bp, 12 predicted proteins | sample SynspAceP_FD_185933 | JGI IMG/M metagenome (GOLD analysis project Ga0163217, IMG submission 185933) | Saline lake microbial communities from Ace Lake in Antarctica - Synechococcus sp. Ace-P (PacBio error correction) | ecosystem: Environmental > Aquatic > Non-marine Saline and Alkaline > Saline ... | reverse complement strand
TAACGTTTCTGCACATTCGCGATCTGCACAGAATCCACTCTTTTCCTCTGCCTCGCGATCAATTTCTTATCTTACGAGCTCAGTCCTCGTTGTCTTGGGATTCTCTTAGAAACGACCGCATCCTACAACTGTAGGGTGCTCCGCGTCTGCGTAAGAAAGGCCCCGCCGGCTTGCCCGCGGCTACCTTGTGAGCCGCATTCTGCGCAATGTGGAACTTAACCGCGAAAAGCCCACTGTTGGTGAAGGAAACAAAACTGCGTCGCTCTGGCGTCGCTTCTATGACGCCGCAGTAGACGTCCACCAACTACATTCTGCTGGGAGCAAGGCAGCCATTTGACTTATTGACGCGCCGAAGATGACGGTGCAGTCACATCGTTGTGCAATGCGGCCAGAGGACACAGTAAGACAGCTGACCGACTGCTAGACGGCCAGGAAGTCACCCTCACCGAACTATGACTCTCATGGGTAATAGCAGACCCACAGCAAGCCCATCGCCATTGCCGGCGTAATGGGTGGCGAACACTCCGGTGTGAAGCCCAAAAACCTGTGACCTGGTGCTGAATCGGCCTATTTCGACCCAATCACCCTGGCGGGAAAAGCCCGTATTACGGCTGCACACAAGACGCCAGTCACCGTTTTGAGCGCGGCGTAGGGACTACCAACCTGGCCCGCGACGCCATGGAGCGCGCCACCGAGCTGTTGTTCAGTATCGTCGGGTCGTGAGCCCGGTGAGATTGTGACGTAACCAGCACCGAGCATCTGCAACGCCGTCTCCATCGTATTACGCGAAAAGCCGGCCTGGCCGCGTTCTGGGCTTGGCTATTTAGAAAACCGCCAAAGTAGAAGATATCCTTACCCGCCTGGCGCCTGGCGGTAGAAGAGCGGTTAGACCAACGGCTGGAAAGTCAGCGCGCCCAGTTCGCCCAGACATCACCATCGAAGAAGACCTGATCGAAGAAGTAGGGCGCATCTTCGGGCTACAACAACTGCCGGCACCGAACCCACAGCGTTCACTGGGCCTGCGCCCCAAAGCCGAGACACCGCCGCTTGGCGCTATCCGCGCAACTATTTTGTCGCCAATGGTTACACGAAGCCATTAACCTATAGCTTCGTAGACCGAAAGTGCAGGAACAGCATAGCATCCGCAGAACGAAGGCATTTCGCTTTGGCCAATCCGATCTCTGCAGAGCTTGGTTTCCGTTTATGCGTACTTACCCTTTTGGAAGCGGCCTGCTAAAAACTGGTCCACAACCAGAACCCGGCAGCAGCCACGCATTTCGCCTGTTTGAAAGCGGCCTGCGGTTTGTTGAAGATGGCGAGCGCATTCTGCAGCAGGCCTATTGCTGGCAGGCGTTCGTCACCGGCCAACCAAAATTCTTGAAAACTGGGTAAACGGTCGCAGAAACGCGATTTCTTGAATGTAAAAGGGAGTTGGAAATTTGTTCCGCTTGCTAGGCATCACCAGATGGAGTTTCGCGCTGGAAACACCCAGCGTTTGCCACCCGGTCAGAGCGCCGAATTGCTTGGCGCGACGGACAGCCAGTAGGGTGGATTGGGCACCTTGCACCCGCAGCTGCAGAAAAATAGGAACTTAATGGCCACAGTTATAATGTTTGAGCTATTCTTGAACCCAATCGTTACCGCGTATGCTGCCTAATTTCAAAAGATTGTTTCAAATTTTCCAAGAAGTTCGTCGAAGATTTGGCTTATTATTATCGGCCAGCGAAGTGAAAATTTGCGGAAGTCGAGCGTGTGGCAACATCCCATGCCGGCGAGCACGCTGAATGCACTGCGTGCATTCGATGTATACAGGGCGAAAGCCTCGGTAAGGTGAGGTAGGAAAGCGAGGCAATACGTAGCGTGGCACTCAGCTTAGACTCGGTGAGGTGCGCGCCGGGTTTGGGCGCACCCGCAGGCGCACACTTGGACTGAAGACGAAGTGGCAGGGCTGTTTACGGCTAATAGAAGCCTGTAAAAGCTGAACTGGGGCCAACACTAAGGAGTTAACGGATGGCGGCATTTGACAAAAGCGGAAATGGCCGAGCGCCTGTACGACGAAACTGGCCTGAACAAAGCGTGAAGCAAGGAAATGGTAGAGCCTTTTTCGACGAAGTTCGCGCCACTCAGTCACAACGAACAGGTGAAATTTGTCAGGATTCGCCCAATTTTGACCTTGGCGCGGACAAAAAAGAGCGCCCCGCCGCAACCCGAAACGGCGAAGAAATCCCTATCTGTGCCCGCCGTGTGGTCACCTTTCCGCCCCGGCCAGAAGCTCAAGGCAAAAAATCGAAGCCTACGTTGAACCCAAGCCATAACCAGATTTTAAAGATGTGAACAGACTCTAGACCAGGGACGGACTTCCAAGTCCGTCCCCGCTTTAAGATATAGGGGACAGACTTTTTCAAGTCCGTACCCCGCTTGAATGCCCGTTCCCTGGTTCAGCCCAGAACGAAAACATTCACTCCGCAACAGAAAGCACACCAACTATGTGGAACCCAGCAATAACAACGATACTGCCGAGTCACTTCCCGGCCAAACGCTATTTCGCCATCGGCGAAGTAGCGAACTGTGCGCGTAAAAAGCCCACGTTCGCGCTACTGGAACAGCAATTCCCCCCATCTCTCCCGGTAAAAAGCGCCGCGGCCAACTCGCCGCTACTATCCAGAACGCGCCGACGTTCATCACCATCCGCCAGATCGCAAGCTTATTGTACGACCAGGGCTACACCATCGGCGGCGCCCAAGCAAGCAACTGTCAGCGTGGAAGCCAAAAAGACGATATTTCCAGTATAAGGCAATTGTATTACGGCAGATGCCATTCGGGAGCTGGAAGAAGTGCTGGCCTTATGTAGTTGATGAAGTTCAGTTGCTTTCACAACAGATTACCAAATTTCTGCAATATCCCCTATCAATCAGACCCTCTGCAGCACGGTTTTGCAATCAAAGAAGTTACCTGCTTATTTACCCTTTAATGGTCCCGCGTTTCATGCTCGTATTTTTTAGTTCACTAATTGTTATTAAATTAGTCTTTTATGTCTTATGATTAGTACAATTATCAATAAGAGATATTGGTCATACTTTCGGCTTCCGGCCTTCGGCCTTCGCTTTCGGCGTGGAATTAATGTTATTCATTACTGGTACTGTTAAGCCCCTAAAGCCTCATTAGTGAGTGAATTTTTGTAACATTATTGAGCCAAATTAAGCGCAGCATGTCAGACTTGGCCATCCTCAAATGAGCTGGGTCGGCGCTCAAGCAAGCCCGACTTGGAGCAAAACATCACCCCGCAAGGACAGATCGCAGAGGGCATGGGTTCAGCGAGCAACGTACAATTCCGCTGAAGGACGGTAACGGGAAACTTGAAAGTGCCTGGCTTATGCTTGCCCTGCGTGTTCCTCGGAAAACTCCCGCGTTGGATGCCTTTCCTGCCAGATGAGCCTTATCTCCACCGATCGAGGGCAAACAATTTAAGGAGTGCTGGCCATTATTCGCCAGCGTGCACGCCCTCGGCTAATGATCCCAAAAAGCTCATTTCACGCGTTGAACCGCCTCCTATACAACGGCAACCGGGGGTCATGGCGGATGGAAATGCCTACTACCTGATGGCCAAGGACGGCCAGGCGATCCATATGGCCACCGCTTCTGAAACTGATGACCATTGCCCGAACACTTCGGGTGAGCCACGGGTAGACGCAATCGAGATCCTTCAGGCGTATGCGTCTTCAACGTCATTGCCCGGAACCAGGATGACCACACCAAAGAACTTTGGCTTTCTGTTGGGGATTCATTAGCGGCCGTTGGCGTTGCGCACGGCGTTTGATATCGCCTACAGCTACAAACCCGCGTTCATACTGGGTAGACACCATCAGAAATGACCATCAACGGTAAACGGGAACAAAGTTCACTCGCGGGGATATTCTCCAGTCGCAACCCAAAATCCCCCCGTTTTCGAGTAGATGGCCCAGGCCATTTATATTGGGCCACCGGTAACTGAGGTGGTTGTGCATGGCAGGACTATGCTCGCCGAGCGGATGTCCATTTCGGAGCTCGTCGCAGGAGATTTCACTTCCAAACTCCCGGTTGACCTTGTAAGGTGTAGTAACTTCTGGTTTAGGGGTGTAGTGCGTCAGCAAGAGACTAGGGGACAGACTTTCAAGTCGTCCCCGCTTTTGAAGTCCGTCCCTCGTACAGGCCAGTCGAAGACCCAACCAACAAACAACACCCTACCGGCCATCCCCGGCAAACGCTATTTCACCATCGGCGGCGCAACAGCAAGCTGTCCGGTGTTAGAAGCGAAAGGACGATATTCTCCCCAGCTAACAACAGGCTCATTAAGCAGATGATTTCGCGAGCTGGAGAGTCGCAAGTGGTGTTAACAAGGTTGGACGGCTCAAAAAGATAAAAGCCAATGAAGCTTAGCCACGACCCACACGGACAAAAGATCTTAAAAGAACCAACGATTGTGTTTAATGTAGTTTTTCGTTCCGTGCGTGTCCGTGGGCAAAAAAATTCTCCTACGTCATTAAAAGAAAAGCTATCGATTACCTGCCCAAAAAAAACCTATTCGTGTTTGATCTCCAGGTTTGAAAATTGAGTCATTAAAAACACCCATAATATTCGTCAAATGGTTTGGTGGGTGACTCAAATGCAAAAACTTCTGCACACTACATTACCTCCCGATACACCGCGCGGCGCTGCAGCTGCTGGCTCGTTGATTCGTCTCGGAGCGGCTAAACAGAAGCTCAGCGCGCAGGGAGGAAAGTGGCTGACCGTGCCGGTAATCATCTCGCAGTCTATTGCCAAAAAGAATCGAAAAAGCAGATCCAGTCTGTTGCGATTGCGTTCTGTCTTCGAGGTGGCTACCATTTCTATCAATCCCTCTGTTCGAGCAGGATTTAAAAGCTCTCGACAAGAGCCCCACACGACTTAACCACTGCACAACAAATCAGCCCCTTACTGCCAAATCAGCTCATAAACCACGGAAAGGAAGTAGACGATTGATTTCTGAGAAAGAACACGGAGGCTTTCGTTTGGATCTGCTTCCGGGCGAGTTAGAGCCGGTTGTGCGGTAAGCTGGAAGCGAATGGCGCAGGCTGCTCGTTCAAACTATGGTAATATAGCTATCTGCTCGCGCGCCGCAGTCAACTGACGAAAACCTGCCTGCGTGAGATTTCCTGTATGAGCCTGTTGGCGCAAATGAGTTGCGCGGTAAGTGCCTTGCATATGCTGCAGGTATTTCGATTTGATATTGCGCCGCACGGGAGTGCCTCTGGGGTACAGCGACTGAGCAGAGCGTGAGTTTCAACTGACAGACAAAGTCTGGCGGGCTTGGTTTAAAATTTCTGTGCCGACATTGGACTTCCGCCACAGGTCTTGTAACTTCGGCCCCATATCGGGCCATCATATCATCCAGGCCTAGTATATGGGGTCAGACCGAGCGCTGAAAACCAGCGGCTTTCTGAGCCATCCGTTTTTTTCCCTTCGTTCTACGGTCAAAACCTTTCTCGATTTGAAGGGAAGAACGTTCTTTACCGGCCGCTCTAGTTCAGCCGGGACTGGGCGCAACATTGAAAAGCCCCGCGAGGGCTGGCTAGGGCGGCATGGCAATTATTACTCAGCTTATAACCACGCTGAAAAGGTCTGTGGTTGAGGCAGGAACTTCGCGATGACTTAATACCGGTGGAGGTTCTCACCAGTGCTTCTTGGGGGAGCGAGCCGCCCGGCGCGAATCTTCATGAAATAAAGTGCCTGGCGGACTCTCCTCCGGCACCCGCTCCAGGCGCGGGAATGCCCTTTGCTCTTTACGCGCTCGGCTGAGGCCGAAGCTCTCGCCAGAGTGGGCGTTTTGAGCTGAACCTCGGCCCGATATTCAGTTGGCTGAGTTGCTTGAAAACCAGTGCACCTATCCTGTCCGCCCCCGGATTCAAAGCAGGTAAGGTTCAGTTTCGTTTCAGGTACGGGCAGGGTTCAACATTTTTGCACCCTCGACGACCTAACTGTTTATTGGATAATTTTACCGGCCTTACCCCAGGCATTCCGGCGCGGGCATCACGAATACAGCCGGGCATTGCTAGGGGCCCTTCCAGCGGCCACTTGCACGGCCTTTTTTCCAACGGGGGATTCCGGCTCATACAGTTTTTTGGAAATAGCAGGCGGGTTTGTCAGTTTTCGCTCCAAGATAGCTCTTACCATACGTTTGGAACAGCAGCCTGCCCGCCCTTTCGTTCCAGCTTTACCAGCCACCAACACGCCCCTCTACCTTCGCCCGGAAAGGCCAGATCCAAACGAAAGGCCTCCGTGTGTCTTTTCTCCAGAAATCATTCGTCTACTTCCTTCCGTGGTTTATGAGCTTGATTTTGGAGTAGGGGGGCCTAGTTGTTGTGCATGTGGTTTAAAGGGCCCTCTGTCGAGGGAGCTTTTTAAATCCGCTTCGAACAGAGGGGATGATTAGAAAATGGTAGCCAACCTCGAAGGACCAAGAACCCATCGCACAGACTGGATCTGCTTTTTTTCGATCTTTTGCAATAGACCTGCGAGGAGATTCCGGGCCACGGTCCAGCCCACTTCCTGCGCGGCTGCAGGCTTTCTTTTAGGCCGCTCAACGAAACGAATGCAACGGCAGCCAGCAGCTTGCAGACCGCCGCGCGGTTGTTCGGGAGTCTGTGTGTGGCCAAAGAAAGTTTTTTGCCATTTGAGTTTCACCCAAAAACCATTTGACGATTATTATGGGTGTTTTTTTAGACTCAATTTTTCCAAAACCTGGAGATCAACACGACTAGTTTTTTTTTTTTGGGCAGAGTACGATAGGCTTTTCTTTTAATGACGTTAGCGGGAAAATTTTTTTTGCCCACGACACGGCTACGGACGAAAAAACTACATTAAAAACCAAATTCGTTGGTTTCTTTTTAAATTCTTTTTGTCGTGTGGTGTCCGTCGGCTAAGCTCATTGGCTTTTATTCTTTTTTTGAGGCCGGTCAAAGCCTTGTTGTTTAAGCACCCACTAGCACCTCCTCCCAGCTCGCCGAATTCATCTCTTAATGAGCGTTTGTACTGGGAGGATATTGTCTTTTCGCTTCCACCGGATCAGCTTTGCTGTTGGCGGCCGCCGATGGTTTTTGAATTTAGCGTTTTTGCGGGGGATTGGCCGGTAGGTCGTTGTTGTGGTGGGTTTCGATTCTGGCTGTACCGAGGGACGGACTTCAAAAGCGGGGGACAGACTTGAAGGTTTCTGTTCCCCTTAGTCTCTTGCTGAACCACTACACCCCTAACCCCAGGAAAGTTACCACTTACAAGGTTTTCAACCGAGGTTTGGAGTTGAATTACTCCTGCGACCAGCTCGAATGGGAACAATCCGCTCGGGCGAGCTAGTCCTTGCCATTGGCACCACACCTCCAGTTACCTGGCCAATAATGGGCTGGGGCTATTCTGACTCGGAAAACGGGGGGATTTTGGGGTTCGCGACTGCGAGGGAATACCCGCGAGGAACCTTTGTCCCGTTTACCGTTGATGGTTCATCTGATGGGTGTCTACCAAGTTTATTTGAACCGGGGGTTGTAGCTTGTAGGCCGATATTCAAACGCCGGTGCCAAAACGCCAACCGGCCGCTTGAATGATCCAACAGGAAAAAGCCAAAAGGTGTGCTTCGGTGTTTGCCGTTTTTCATTCCTGGTTCCGGGCAATTGACGTTTTGAAGACCATTTACGCCTGAAGATTTTCTCGATTGGTCTTTTTACCCGTGGCCAACCGAGGTGTCGGGCAGATGGTCAATCAGTTTTCAGACGGTTGCCATTATTTTTGATGCCTTTTGCGTCCCTTGCCATCAGGTAGTAGGGCATATTTCCATTCCGCCCATACCCCACGGTTGCCGCGGTATTAGGGGAGGCGGATTTCAAACCGGGCTTGAATGGAGCCTTTTTGGATCATTAACCGGGGGGTTGCACGCTGGCGATATGGCCAGCACTCTTTAATGCCTCGGATTCGGGTTGAATAGGCATCTGGAGGAAGGGCATCCAACCGCCGGGAGGTTTTTCGAGACAGCAGGGCAGCACCAGGACTTCAAGTTTCCCCGTTTACCGTCTTCCAAGTCGGAGGTTACGTTGCTCGGCTGGAACACCCCATTGCCCCTTCTGCGATCTGCTGCTGGGTGATGGTTTTGGCTTTCCAGTCCGGGGCTTGCCTTGAGGCGCCGGACCCAGCTTCATTTGAGGATTGGGCCCAGGTCTGGACAATGCTTGCGCTTAATTTGGTCATTTAATGTTACAAAAATTCACTCCACTAATGAGGCCTTAGGGGCTAAAAGTACCAGTAATTATACATTAATTCAGCCGGAAAGGCCGAAGCCGAAAAGCGAAAGCCGAGTATGACCAATTATCTTCTTATATTAATGTACTTAATTTCATAAGACATAAAAGACTATTTTATACAATTAGTGACTAAAAAAATACGGACATTAACCGGGGACATTTAGGGTAAAGTAGCAGGTAAACTTCTGAATTGCCAAAAACCGTTTGCTGCAGAGGGTTTTCTGATTGATAGGGGAATATTGCAGAAATTTGTTTAAATCTGTTGTGAAAGCAACTTGACTTCATAACTACATTAAACGGCCAGCCACTTCTTCCAGCTCCCGGAATCATCTTGCCGTATTTCAATTGCTTATAACTGGGGAAAAATATCCGTCCTTTTGCTTCCACCGCTGGGACAGTTGCTGCTTGGCGCCCGCCGATGGTGTTAGCCCCGGTCCGTACAAAGATAAGCTGCGGGATCTGGCGGATTGGTGATTGCGTCGGCGCGTTGTTGTTGTTTAGCGGGCGAATTGCCGCGGCGCTTTACCGGGGGGAAGAGATGGGGGAATTCTTGTTCCCAGTAGCGCCCCAGTACGTGGGGCTTTTTTACGGGCACAGTATCAGCTTACTTCGCCGATGGCGAAATAGCGTTTGCGGGGATGGACTGGCAGTCGTGGTGCTGGTTCCAACCTAGTTGTTGCTCGGTTTCGGTTTCTGGCTTGACCAGGGGGGACGGGCTTTCAAAGCGGGGACGGGACTTTGAAGTCTGCCCCTAGTCTTAAAGCGGGTGGACGGACTTGAAGTCCCGTCCCCTGGCTAGAGTCTGTTCCACTATCTTTAAATAATCTGGTATGGCTTGGGTTTTTTTTCAACGTAGGCTTCTGAACTTTGCCGAGCCGGCGGGCGGAAGTGACCACCACGGCGGGCACAGATGGATTCTCGCGGGTTTTTCGGGGTTGCGGCCCGGGGCGCTCTTTTTTTTGTCGGCGCAGGTTCAAAATTGCGGAATCCTGACAATTTCACCTGTTCGTTTGGACTGAGTTTGCGCGCCGAACTTCGTCGGAAAAAAGGCCTCTACCATTTCCTTGGGCCTTCCACGCTTGTTCAGGGCCAAGTCGTCGTTTAAAGGCGCTCGGCCATTTCGCTTTTGTTCAAGCCGCCATCCGTAAACTTTCCTTAGTGTTGCCCCCAGTTTCAGGCTTTAGGGCTTCTATTACGCCGAAACAGCCCGTGCACTTCGTCTTCAGTTTCAAGTGTGCGCTGCGGGTGCTTTGCCAGAAACAAGCTTGAGTGCCAAAGCTACGATTTGCCTTTCGCTTTCTACTCACCTTTAACGAGGCTTCGCCCTGCGCTATAACGATCTGAAGCCGGCAGTTGCATTTCAGGGCTCGCCGGCGGAGGCCCCATCCTCGTCGACGGGTCCGCAAAATTCAGTCGCTGCCGATAATTTAATAGCCAAATCTCCGACGAACTTTCTTGGAAATTTGAAACATCTTTTGAAATTAGGCACATAACCGGAATACATTTGGGTTTCAAGAAATAGCCTCAAACATTATACTGTTTGCCATTAAAGTTCCATTTATTTTCTCCAGCTGGGGCGGGTTGCAAGGTGCCCAAACCACCTACTTGGTGTTTCTCGTCGGCAGCCCATTTCGGCGCTTTGGACCGGGGTGTTGCAAACGGTGGGTGTTCCGCGGAAACTCCCACTGTGGATGCCTTAGCAAAGCGGAACAAAACTTTCCAACTCCCCTTTTCATTTCAAAAGAAATCGGCGTTTCTGCGGACCGTTTACCCAGTTTTCAGAAATTTTGGTTTGCCGGTGACGGACGCCTGCCAGGCCATAGGCTTGCTGCAGAATGGCGCTTCGCCCATCTTTCACAAAAAAACCGCAGGGCCGCTTTTCAAAACAGGCGAAATGGCGTGGGCTGCTGCCGGTTCTGGTTGTGGAACCCACGGTTTTTTAGCAGGGCCGCTCCACGGGGTGTTTTACGCATAACGGACAAGCCTCTGCAGAGATCGGATTGGCCAAAAGCGATGGCCTTCGTTTTCTGCGGGATCTAGCTGGGTCCTTTTTGCACTTTCGGGGGTCTACGAAAAAGCTATAGGAAAATGGCTTTTCGTTGGTAACATTTTGGCGGACAATTTAGTTGCGGGATAGCCCGCTTTCAGCGGGCGGTGTTTCTTCGGCTTTTGTGGGCGGCAGGCCCAGTGAACCTGTGGGGTTCGGTGACCGGCAAGTTGTTGTAGCCGAAAGGATTGTGCGCCCTACTTCTTCGATCAGGTTCTTCTTCGATGGTGGATTGTCTGGCGGGGAAAGCTGGGCGCGCTGACTTTCCAGCCGTTGTCTAACGCTTCTTTCTTACCGCCAGGGGCCCAGGGCGGGGTTAAAGGGAATATCTTCTTACTTTTTGGCGTTTTTCTATAGCCAAGCCCAGTTACGTCGCCAGGCGCTTTTTCGGCGTAATTTTTTTACGATGGAGATTCGGGGCGTTTGCAGATGGCTCGGTTGGCTGGTTTACGTCTTTACCCAATTTCTTCACCGGGGCTCACCGCCGACGATACTTGATTCCAACAGCCGGTGGCCGCGCTTCCCATTGGCGTCGCGGGGGCCAGGTTTGTTAGTTCTACGCCGCGCTTTTCAAAAACGGTGACTGGGCTTGTGTGCCAAGCCGTAATGACGGGGCTTTTCCGGGCCAGGGGTGATTGGGCGGAAATAAGGCCGATTTTTCCAGCCACCAGGTCCACAGGTTTTTTTTGGGGCTTCACACCGGAGTGTTCGCCACCCATTACGCTCGGCCCAATTGGCGATTGGGCTTGCCTGTGGGTCTGCTATTTACCAGGAAAGTCTGTTTTCGGTTGAGGGGTTGACTTCCTGGCCGTCAGCAGTTTGTCCAGCCTTTTTCTTGGGGGGGGGCCTGGCTCATTGGCGCACAAAACGGATTGCCGCCCGTCGGAATTTCGGGGGCCGTCGGTCAAAGGCCGTTTGGCAATGGGGGGCTGGCCCTTGCTCCAGCAGGGAAAAATTTGTTTAGTTTGGTTTGGAACGTTCTACTTGCCGGGCGGTTCTATAAGAACCGAAAACCGGCCAAAGAGCCCGACCGCCCAGTTTTCCTTCAAACCCACTTTAGTTGGGGGCTTTTTCGCGGGGTTAAGTCCCCACAGTTTTGGCGCAAGGGAAGATTTGCGGCCCAGGGTAAAGGCGGCGGGGCCCCCAGGCCCGGGGCCCCCCGGGGGGGGGGGGCTTCTTTAACCCCGCCCCCCCCCCGGCGCCCCCCAAAACCAATCCCCCCGGGGAAATTCCTTTCTTTTTTTCTTTTTTCC
>Ga0163217_1006416_pt1 | contig 11600 bp, 17 predicted proteins | sample SynspAceP_FD_185933 | JGI IMG/M metagenome (GOLD analysis project Ga0163217, IMG submission 185933) | Saline lake microbial communities from Ace Lake in Antarctica - Synechococcus sp. Ace-P (PacBio error correction) | ecosystem: Environmental > Aquatic > Non-marine Saline and Alkaline > Saline ... | reverse complement strand
TACCACTGGGCTCGCCCATGCCGAATCTCGAACCAGCGCTTTCGGCCGGGGCTTCACCACCCGCTCCAAGTCCACGTTTCATGAATTCTCAATGCCAGAACCCCCGGCAGGCCCAGATCCTCGACCTCTTTCGGTGCCAAAGCTTCATCCCAGCCATCGCAACGCATATCTATCTCTATTCGAGAAGGTGGGGTTCGCGAGATCGGCAAAGACCGCTGAGCGATGCCACCTCCAAAGAGCCCTCTCCACTGCTGGAGCTGCGTGGCGTTCACGGTGCCGGGCCGCGGGCCAAACCGCCTGGTATTAGGTGTCCCCTATGCAGCTGCGGCGGGAGCGCGTAGCCTGCTCGGTTTCCAAGCGGGCGGGCAAGAGCACCCTTGCTGGCGGTGGCCAATGGCCGTTGCCTCCCCCAGCATGGAGCCCGTGCTCTGGCAGGGGGCAGCGCCGGCCGCTCCAGGCGGCTGCTGGCAACGGCAGCGGCACCGCATCGGGCAACCCTCGGCAAGACCTGCGCCTGATCGAGGAGCTCAACGGTGCAGTTTACCTCAATGCGCACGGCTTGGCCCGGATGGGGGCTAGGCGAAGGCCTTGGCAACCGCTCGCAGCCGCTTGAAACCGACAAGCCAAACGGAGGCCGGCCCTGCGGGAGGTTGGACCTCGATCCAGCCCTGCTGCCCGCAACGGTCACCGGCCCTCTCCGTGGGGGCCAGCGGCAGCGGCTGGCGATCGCCGCCCTGCTGCCGCCAGGAGGGCCGGGCGCTGTGCTGGCGAATGAACCCCTGGCCCAGCTCGATCCCCGCCTGGGCGGTGGAGCTGCTGGCCCTGCTGCTGCGCCAGCCGTCACCGGGTCACGAAGACCCTTGTTGCTCGCCTGCCACCGCCCTTTGATCTCGCGGTGATTTCGACGGGTGCTGGCCCTGAGGGCCGGAAAAAGCGAGTGCTTCGACACGACCCGTGCGGAACTGCACCCCGACCTTGCTGCGCTGGCTCTACGACCCCCGATTCCCGACCTGGACCGCCGCACGCGGATCGGGTACCACCAGACGACCACGGCCTAGGAGCTGGCGACCCGCCGCCCCGCTGTTGCCCCTGTGCTGCCGCCCTCGCCCTTCTGCCGCTGCTTGCTGGTGCTGCCCGGCCTGATTCCATGGCGGCGGCTGATGCTGGTGGCCCAGTTTCGCGGCGGGCAAGCGATCACCCCGTCGGCTCGACCCGCTACTGCTGCGCCACCGCCCTCGCCGGCCTTGGCATCACGTCGGCATCGCCCTGCTCGGTTGGGCGCTCAGCCTGGCCCTGGGGCTGGTGGGTGGGGTGCTCAGCTCACGCAGCGTCTGGCGAACCTGGGCTGGGCGCTGGCCTGGGCTCGCCAGCGCCATCCGGCGGTCTTCTGCGGTTGCGCGCCTCGGATCCACCGAATTGCCTGGGCGGCTGCTGTTGTTGCCAGCTGCCTGGGTTGAAAACCGGCCGTGGCGGTGCTGGCCATCGCCCAATCCCCTATGCGCCCTTGGGTGCCGGGTGGTGAGCGACCTGCTCGATGCCTTGCCACCGCCCCCCTCCCAGAGCCCTGCGCAGCGCGGGCGCCCCGGCCGGCGCGCCCTGCTCACCCGCCCTTGGACCGGGTCCTTGCTGCCCGGGGCCTTCAGCTACGGCGGCTAATCGCTTGCGAAATGCGCCCTGGCAGTGACCACCTGCTCGGGGGTCGCGGCTCCGGTGGGTGAAGCACGGAAATTGCGCTGAGCCTGCATCGTTGCAATTCCGAGCTCGTGCGGGGACCGGCCTCTGGCTGCTGCTGGCGGTGATCTGTCGGCTCGAGCCCGCTGCGGGCCCTGCGCCACCGCTGGGGCATGCCGAGCCGGTGTTCAAGCTGACGACAGGCTGGCGTGGGCCGCAGCGGCGGGGAACTGCTTACTGGCCCTGGCTCGGTGCTGCCCGTGCTGGTGCTGTTGGCGATGGCCCTGGAGATCAGCCCGGCCCAGCTGCTGGACCTGGCCAGCCGCGCCGCCACTTCGCAGGCCAAATGGGCCGGCGGTGCTGGCCCTGCCCATGGGCCGCCCTGGGCACCACCCTGGCCTGACGCGGGCGCGATGCTGGCCGCCTGGCCTTGCCGGTGGCGTGGCCCCGCTGCTGTTTGCTGCTGGTGGCACCCTGCCCCTTGGGGTCGCCTGCTGTTGCGGGCCGTCTGGGCATGGGCCGGCTGTGGCCGCCACCGCTCACCGCCCTGCTGCTGCTGTGGGTTCGTGCTCAAGCCCGGGGTCCATCACGCGGGCGTGCCCTGGCCTTTTTCACACACCTCGGGGTGCTGGGCCGGCTGCTGCTGGATGCCTGCGAAGACACCGCTTGATCAACCCGGATCGGGCGGAGGCCGAAGTGGGCCCTTGAAGCTGCCTCGGGCTGTGGTTCCGAGGCTGGCCCTTGCTCTACGCCGCTTCAGTGGCCTCGGCCCGCTCCTTACCTGCGCCTTACGGCGCCTACCGGGCCGATTGTGATCCTGCGGTGGAAACCCGCTTGAGGTTTTCGTCGGGCTGGTGGGCCGCCCGGCGCGGGCAGCCTGCGTGCTGGAGCCCCAGTTCGGTTGCCGTCGATGAGCTGATTGCCTGATCCGTGTATGCCCTGGCTGACCTGCTGGGAAAGATCTCAGCGAACCGGGTCCGGAAAGCGACTGCTCTCGGGCTGGACCCCCCTGCTCCCCGCGATGCCGAGGCGATTCCCCGCAAGCTGGTGGGCTGGGTGACAGCAGTGCCTACGGCTGGGCCGATCGACGAGGGTGGGCTGGTGCGAGCGGCTGCGCCGGCCCCCCGCGGATGCAGCTGCCCGGCGGGCGGTGCTCATACAACCTCGGTGTGCGCGGCGATGGACTCGAGCGGCGGCGGCTCTGCCTGCCCAAGCTTGATGTGGGTTTGCCGCGGCGAAACTTGCGCGCCAGCTCCCCAGGGCATCCGATCAAACATCGGCCTTCCAACGGACAGCGCCCGGGTCGGGCGCCCCGATGGCCGCCACCAACTGGCGCCCGAGGCCTTCCTCTTTGGCCTGCCAGCAACTGTTGCGCCAGGCCAAAGGCCAGGCCCCCCCACCCTCTCCCACCGGTCTTGGTGATCGGGCTTTCTCGCCGGTGGATGCGCTGGTGATGCCCTATGCCGGCTGCCTCTGGTACGAGCTCAAGCCGCCTGCCGCCGCTATGGAGCGCCTGGTCTTTGTACGGAGGTGCCTTGCCTCGAAGAGACGTGGCCCTTCCCTGCCGCTGCTTGGAGCCCCTGCTGGGGCGATCCGCAACTGGTTGCGGCTGATCGACGCGATGGTGTGCATCTCAATGGAGCGTGGCCATCAGCGGATCTTGAGCCGGGTGCGGGCATTGGCCGGCTCCTGCTGCGTTGGCGGGCCTGGAGCCGCTGGTGGCGTGCACGCATCGCCTGTTGAAGGGGGCGTCTCCCGAAATTTGCGAGGGGAGAAAGAAATCCCCCGTGGTTTGGGGGATAGCGCTGAGCGGGCCACTCGAAAGAGGGTGAACCACGGATAGAGCTCCACCACCCAGGAACCTCCACCGACAGCACCACCACCGATCAAGCCCCCCGCCCAAACCAGCGCCATGCCAGAGGACCACCTACGCTCAGCCTTCATACCCCACCTTGCTGGGCCGCTATCACCCGCAGTGCCCGACCAACACGAACGCAAACAGGCTGGTGGAACTCCAACCTTCCCTGTGCGGAGGTGGCGCTGATCGCCAGAAAGCGAGCACAAACCTGCCCTTCGAACGATTTACTGCAATTGGGCTGCCTCGGCCTGTATGTCAAGGCGATCGAAAGTTTCGATTCCCGGCAAGGGGCGTTGCTCCTGAGCAGCTACGCCGTTCCCTACATCCAGTGGGGCCATGCGCACCACCTGCGCGACAGCACCCCGCCCCTGCGCTGCCCTCACGCCTGCGCGCGAGGTCCACCCGCCGCGGCCACGACCCCCCCCCCCCCCCCCCCCCCCCCCCATGCAGCAGCCAATTTTGCCTGCACCAGCAGCTGCCGGCCTCCACGGCAGCACTGCGGCAGGCGCCGGCTGCCAAACCGGAGCGTTGGCAGGGAGGCCTCGCCCTCCACTGGGCACTTGGCAGCTGCGCAGCCTCGATGTCCCCCGTTGGGCCACGGGGAGGAATCCTCCTCTGGCCCTGGTCGACCTGCTCGAAAAGCCCGCCAGGACCCCCCACCCCTGCCCGCCCAGACAGCCGGCTTGAATTCGCCCTGCTGCGAACCCGAAACCCCAGGCACTGGGCTGCTTGGCTGCGCTGGGCCGCCTCGACCCCGACAACTTCCGCCAAACTGCTGGAAGGACGTGGGTGTTGGCGGGAGCGTCGTTGGCGCGAAGCTCGCGAAGCTTCCTGGGCCTGAAGGCCCGGGCTGGCCCAGAAGCGGTGTCTTTTGAGACGTTGGTGCCCAGCTGCGGCTCGATACTCGGCGCCGGAACTCGGCGAGCTGTTCAGCCCCAAGGACCGAGCTGCAGCAGCGCTGCCGCTCGGATTCGTGCCGGGCTAGGGCAGCAGCAGGGCCAGGCGATCGGTCCAGTAGCGCCGCGATCAGGGTCTGCAGACCGTTGACCAGCTCGTGCCGCCATCGATACGCGCCCCTGCCAAGTGGCGCCGATCAGGGCTCTCGATCAGGGTCGCCAGCAGGCCCACCCAGGGTCACCCAGCTCCAACGCCGCCGGAGAAGCAGAGCAGGCCAGGGCCCAGAGCAGCAGGGCCATGGCACCCACTGCCCACCAGGTGGCCAGGGTTCCTCCAGGCTGATTGCCCTCTCGGGCCAGCCGGACCCGCCGCAGGCTGGTGATCAACACGTGTGCGTCCCAGCGCTTTGCCGATCTCGCCCTGCCCGCAGGTAGGTCAGCCAGGCTGGCGGCAACAACTGGCGCTGAAGCCAGCAACAGAAGGGCACCGGTGCAAGCCGGCGCCCCGGTTGTGAGCAGGGCCCCACCGGCCAAGCCCCGGTCCCGCCGGCGAACCCGACGTTCTCTAATTGTCGCGCTCGGCTCGCGCCGGGCTTTCGGACAGCCCGCTTCCTGCATTGCGGCGATAGCCCAATGCCTTTGGTTCACCAGCGACCCCAGCAGCAGATAGAAGGTCACCACCGCCAGCCAGCCGCGACCAAGCCAGGGTCCCCCAGAGTTATGCGCTGCTTCGAGCATGCCGAGTCATGTGTTATACCCAGCCGCAGGGCGCTGAGCAAAGGGCAGAGCGCTGGGCCAGGGCGATCAGGGCGGCGTAGAGCCAGCGCTAGAAGCCAGCTCGGCACGTGAGGGTCTGAGTTGGCAGAGGCAAAACGGCACGGAACAAGTGCGAGGCGGCTGCTGTTCAGTGGTCGATGGCGTGGCAGTCGGCGATGGCTTAAGTGGTGCTGGGCGATGAGCATAGTGTTGCTACTACTCGATGCCTATTGGCAACATCTCCCGCCCATGGCGGATATATGGGGAGACCTGCGTGCTCCTTACCCTCGCCATGGTTGTTCAACCGCATGATCTCCCTGGCGTGTCTTCCTCAACCAATTGACAAGAACGAGCCGTAAAGACCCTCTAGGGCTGAAATGGCCCCCGTTGCCACACCAAAGTCTCTGACAGCCAAGAAGGCCAGTCCGGCCATTGCAGCGACTGCGGCGAAACCTAGCCCGCTTTGCCTCCGCGGCCTTTGCCGCTGAACCGGCTCGGGGCCCGACAGGCCCAAGCGGTTCTGACCACCGCCAAAGTTCTGACTTACCGCTAGGTGAATCGCCGCCGAGCTTCGCCTCTATCATATAATCTATCTCCCCGCCGTCGACGGGTCACCTTTGCGGCCGGAACTATGGCTGAATTCGCCTCGCTGCCCGGCCCGCCCCCGTCGCCTGGCCGCGGCCAACCTGGCTGGCTGGTCAAGGCGAGGCGCCAATTTCCCTGACCAGCGGCTAAACAGCCCGTTGATCAAGCGGCTGAATCAGCAGCCCCCAGCGGGCCGCCTCATCACACTCGCGCTGATCTGGCCAGTCCGGGCGACGGCTGCGGTGGAAGTGCGGCAGGATGCGCGAGTACCCAGGTCCACCGCTCTTTCCTATAGCGCCCTTGTGGCCGTCTGATGGCCCGCTCCTCTCATTCGGGTGGCTCCAACCCCCTTTCTGCCGATGTGCGAGCTTTAACGCCCTAGAGGACGGCCAGCGTCGCGCTACGTGGGCCGTCCGGCCCATGGGACACCAGAAGCTCGCAGAGGCGGTGCCGACAAGACTCCTACATCGCCATCCGTCGAGTCTTTCCCGGTTCGGCGAATCAGGGGCCAGTGCCGGACCAGGAACCTACGTCGCCACCTACTCCTTGTGGCCTGCACGGGCCTCGCCCAGCTACTTTGCAGCCCACAGCCTGCTCGCAATATGCTCGTTGGCTTCTCGCGTCGCAGCCGATCGCCGTCCAGCGTTCCTTTCCGCCCGCCTGAATCCCCCCTGTTCGCCGCGCATCTGTCCAGCAACGGCTGCAAGCCGTCGACCCCAGCTCGCAGTACCCACTCTTCCGCACCACCTCACGGTCGCCATCTGCGCCGAGGCATCGCCACGCCAGGTGAAACTAACAGAGGGCGTGCTGGTTCTAGGCGACAGGCTTCACAGGGCGGTTGGCCGGTGGCAGGTTTTGTTCTCCAAGCCGGGCAGGTAGACGCCGGATCGAAGCAGCACGGCACTCCAGAGGCGGCCAGCGCCATCAACAACGCGCCCAAAGCGATCACCCGTTGCCGTACCGCAGCACGCGCGTAGTTAAAGCCGGTAGCGGCTCTCCTCGGCATGAGGGCCAGGTCCGCCGCCAAGTACTCGGGCGGGATCATGATCAGCAGGCAGCGCAGGTGTCGCGGGCCATTGGGCAGGGGCAGCGGGTGTGCATGATGACATTGACAGCTGACGCACTATCAAAGTTGTTTACCAAACAAGCCGGAAGACCGGGCGGCGCGCTGTTCCTCACGGCCAGTCCTCGTTGACCCCACCGACACCAGTTCTTGCGATCTCGACGACTTCCTTGCGAGCTGGTATGCAGGGCAATTGATCAGCACGTCGAGGCCACACCAGCGCTGGGTGCCGAGATCCAGCCAAGCAGCGGGCCCAGTCGTCCTGATTTACTCCAGCTCACCATGTTGTGCATCCAGGCCGGCAACGACTTTTCAGGCGCCCTCGGCTGTCGTACGTCATCAGCTCAGATTCAGCGCCCTTCCTCGTGACACCTGCAGGTTTTCAGCGTGAAGGCCCCAAACTTCGAGAAAAAACAGACTTTCAAAACACCGGTTCTCCACATAGCTCCTGCTACCTCCCGGTGGCCGGGGTTATCGCGAAAACGGAGCCAGATCCAGCAGTTGAACTGGTATTCCACGTCACCGAAATACTTGCCAGTCTCATTCGGCAGTCCGCTTTTCGCATTGGCCCCCATCCAACACGGGCTCTTACTTGCACTGTACGAACCTGAGGACCACCCCATAGACTGGGAGCTCCAAGTCCTCTGCATTAACCAGCCCAGCCAACCGCGCTGAAGCCGGCTGCCAACACGGGGCCTGATCTGACGCTCAAACAGGGGAGTCTGGCCCTTAGGTGTTTGCGGGCCAGCAGCAGGCCTCGGGTAAGACCACCTTGATGGAGCTGATCTGCATTGCCTGGCAACGCCCAGATGGCGGCAACGATTTCCGCTGCAGTTGTCAACCAGCTGAGACGCCTGACCAAGCGCCGCTAGCTCTGCGATACATGGTTTTTCAGTTTCGCTGATGCTGTCCACTTCCTGGGGTTTAAGCAGCTGCTTTGGGTCCAGTGGAATTATGAAACTGGAGTCAGCGTCGAGCTAGTCCGGGCGCGAGATAGTGTCGATGGCCAGAGTGCTTTTCACCAGGTGCGTACTGCCGGCTGCTCTATCCCTGCACAGGCACCGGAGCCGGTGCTCAGTCGCGGCAGCAACGGGCGCCTGCGCATGGCATGAGTGCATACTGGTCCGCGCCAGAGATCCAGCCGTTCTGCTGCTCGATGAACCACCGCCGGCTGGATTTGGTTCGGTGCGCCAGGAGGGCTGCAACTGTTGGCCCAAGCTCAGCCGCTCCGGTTGCCTGTTTCGCAGCGATAGAGAGCCCAGAGACTCCGACCTGGTGAAGGCACGGGAGAGCCTCGAGTTCTCAGGCCGGCAATGCCGGGACGCTTTGACCCCAGTTCAAATATCCTGGCCCACGCTCAACCACCAGGTAAGTGACGCCTCCAGGAAAAGCTGAATAAAAAACCCAGACCGCAGATGCCAGCGGGCAGCTGGCGGGCGTCCTCAGCGGCTGCTGACCCCTGGACCCATGCCGATCAGGCTGCCGCCACTGGGCGTGGCCCCAGGCCCGCAGATCATTTGCTTCCATTTATCAAGGTCTTGTACTTCCCCGAGCGTCTCGGCCCGCCACAGGGCCGGGCTCCCCCTGGTTTTGAGCGTCAGATCCAGGCCGTTGGCACGGCTTCAGCGCGCTGGTGGGCCTGGCTGGGTGTAACTCAGGGGCGCTTAGAGCTCCAGCATGGGCGGCCTCAGTCGTACCAAGCTTGCGTGGCCGTGTTGGGTGGTATGGGGGGGCCATATGTCGTGAAAAGCGCTGCGATGGACGTCAGAGTTTCGGGACGTTTGGATCCGTTCAACTGCTGGATTGGCTCCGTTTTCGCCGATAACCCCGCGCCTATGGAGAGCAGGGCTATGTGATATACACTTTTGCTAGGTTGTTTGGAAACCGTCTAGTTTGTGTCTTCTCTGGCAAGTTGTGGGCCTTCAACGCTCGAAAAACCTGGCAGGCTGCACGAGGAGGGCGGCTGATCTGAGCTGGTATGACGTGACGACGCAGGCCCGCGGGGCGCTGAAAAAGTCGGCACATGGATTGCCGGCCCGTTGATTGCACAACATGGGTGAGCTGCGGAAGTATTCAGGACGACTGGCGCCCGCTGCTGGCTGGATACTCGGCCACCAGCGATGGTTGTGCGCAACCTCGACGTTGCTAGACGAATCCCTGTCAACCAGCTCGACAAGGAAGGTCGTCGAGATCCGCCGAAACTGGTGCATCGGTTGCGCGGTCAACCAGGTAATAGTGGACCCGTGGTGAGAACAGGCCCCGACGACCCTCCCTTGCGGCGGCTGGCGTAACAACTGAGCGGGAGCACGTGCCCGCACAAAACAGCTTAATCATCCCCGCTGGCCCCCCTGCCATGGCCCGCAGATTACTGCGCCGCCTGCTGACCGATCCGCCCCGGCTTGTCGGCGACCTTGGCCGCACATGCGAGGAGAGCCGCTATCTCACGCGCGTTGCTGCCATCGGTTACGGCAACGGTGATCGCTTTGCCGTATGGTTTGATGGTCGGCATGGAGCCGCTTCCTCTTGGTCACGATAGTCCGTGTATTCCCCTGGCCAACTGACTGGGGATCGGCGCACACCGCCCGGCTGGAGGAACCGCCCGGCCAACCCCTTGACAGCCGTCGCCGGCCGCCGCCCCTGCCTCACCCTGCGGTGGCGATGCCTCGGCTCGATGGGCGACGGGTGGCTGCGGAGGCCTGCGAGTGGGGGTCGACCGCCTGCAGCCGTAGCTGGGCAGAAGCGCGGACACAGGGGGATTCAGGTGCGCGTGCGACGGATAACGCTGGACGCGTCACTGGCCTGGCCGGATTTCAGAGGCAGCGAGCAATGCGAGCGGCTAAGAGTTGTGGTGCCCGATGCTGGGCGAGGCCGTGCGGCCCAGGAGTGGGCTGGCGCAAGGCTCCTGGCCGGGCCTGCACCCTGATCGCCCACCTCGCGATCCCGGCAGGAGCGCCCCGCCTTCTGCGAGTCTCCTTCTGGGCCCATGGGGGCCAGGACTCCTCTATTGTCTCGGCCCCGTGCTGTCGTTCCCAGGGGCGTAAAAGCGTGCGCCATCGGCGCCAGAAGGGGTTTGGAGCCCGAATAAGAGGAGCGGTGTGCCATCGCGCGGGCTGGGCCAGTGCGGTGGTGGACCTGGTCCGCGCATCCTGTCCGCACGTCCCACCGCAGCCGTGTCGCCGTTGAGACATTGCGAGAATCAGCGCGTGGATGATCGGCCGCTGGGCTCAGGACTCGTTCAGCCGCTGATCAACGGCTGTTTAGCCGCTGGTCAGGCGAATTGGACAGCTCGCCTTGAAGACCAGACCAGGTTTGGCGCCGGCCCATAAGGCGACCGTTAGATGGGCGCGCGTTTCTTGTCTGGTGGGCCCGGCAAGCGTGAGGGGATCAGCTGTTCCGGCGCAGAAATGTGGACGTTCTTCACTCGGAGTGGAATGACGGTTTGCGCGGACTTGTTATCTACAGTGGCACTTTTCCCTTGGGGGGGGGGCTTTGAGGGGGCGGGGGCCCCGAAAAAAAAGGGGGGCCTTCGGGGGTCTCTGGTGGGAGGGGGGCCCGGATCACTCGGCGGTGGGTCAGAACTTGGCGGTGTGTCAGAACGCTGGGCTGGCGGCCCGAAAGTGTCGGGTTCAGCGGCAGGGCGGCCAAACGGAAGGGGCTAACTGCAGGTTTCCGGCCGCACCCGTCAGCTGCCATCCGGCCGCGACTGGCCTTCTTGGCTGCATTTGTCCCCCGCGTTTTGAGGGCGAGAAAAGTGGCCACGGGGGGCCACAGCCCTAGGAGTCGTTTTCGGCCGTCGTTCTGTCAAGGTGAGGAAGAAACGCAGGCTTGCGGTGAATCTGATATACAACCATGGCGAGTGGTAGGCGAGCCAGCGCAGTCTCCCAATTATCCGCCTTGAGGCTGAGTAGCTTCTTTAGGTGCCAAGGCATCGGGCTTAGTGCAACAACAGTCATCGTCCTCTATCCTAACTCTTCGCCTATCCGGCCTAGCTGCCACCGCCTCGACAGCTGAATACTAGCCTCGCTCCTTCTGCCGTTGTGTTTCCGCTGCCCGGAATTATGCCCTGCTCAACCAGCCCCACCACTTTGGGTGCACTGAGTCTCTGGTGACGCCCCTGGCGTCAATCAACGCCCGCCCTCACTGTATCTTTCCTCTTGGCAGCGCAAGCGCCATGCCCCTGCTCACCCCTAGGGCCGGGCCTCGTGTGGTCCATGCCGGCATCCGCGGCAGCCTGCTCTGGGCGGAACCCTGCGGCTGGCGCGCGGCTGGCTGGCGTGCGAAATAGCTCATATTCTCGCCTTGGGGCTGGGGTCGCTGGTGACCAGGCTGGGCTTTCGCCCGCAAGCAGCAAGCGGGTTGGCCGAAGGGACCCGCGCGCGGCCGCGCCGGACCTGAGACAACGTCTGGGGTTTCGGCGGGCGACCGGCGCTGCCTGGCCCTGCTCACCACCGCGGCGGCTGCCCGGTGCCTTGCTGTTGGCTAGGGCTTCAGGCGCCATTATGTTTTGCGCCAAAGTCTGGTGACACCTGCGGCAGCGAGATCGGCCAAGGCGGTTGTGGAACAGCGACCCACCGTGTGAAATCTACCCAGCTCTTCGGCGGGGTTCCGGCTGGCACCGAGGGGGCAATCGCCTGAGGAAACCCTTGGCCAAGCCTGGTGGGGCAGTGGTGCCATGGCCCTGCTGCTCTGGGCCCTGGGCCTTTGCTCTCTTTTCTCCGGCGGTCGGCGTTGGTGGTGACCCGGTGGGCCTGCTGGCGACCCTGATCGGAGA
>Ga0163217_1001598_pt1 | contig 11600 bp, 18 predicted proteins | sample SynspAceP_FD_185933 | JGI IMG/M metagenome (GOLD analysis project Ga0163217, IMG submission 185933) | Saline lake microbial communities from Ace Lake in Antarctica - Synechococcus sp. Ace-P (PacBio error correction) | ecosystem: Environmental > Aquatic > Non-marine Saline and Alkaline > Saline ... | reverse complement strand
ACGCTCCTGCCTATGTTGGCGCACTCGCCGCGGCGAAACGCAGGAACCCAAACTTCTATCACCGGCGCTTGCCGTGTCTGCACCGGGTGCTTTCCGTTTCGGCGGAGATGACAAAACCAAAGGCGCCATTATCGTGGCCTCGCTGGTGCTTTGCTGGCAGGGCATTACCTGTCCGGCAAAAAACGGCCGTGTGTGTATCAGACTCTGCAGGTCAGCGTTAACGGCTGCTCCCATTAAGCCTTTTCTGCTCGAAGGCAGATATTCAAATTAGGCCTCGCAATTTGCCGGGGCCTTTTTATGTCTCCGCGAATGCAAACGCTAACCCCAATAAAAAAGGGGGCGTCTCGATGCGCCCCGTCATGGGTCATGTCTTAAAATTCACGGCTCTAGTCGATGACCAGCATGCTTTAATCCGCAATCCACCAGCCCTTTGGTCGCAATCCGTCAGCGTACCAATGGCAAGCGGACCTCGCCCGAGCACAAGCCAGGACTGCCATGGCGATTTCCCCGGACAGCCCCGGCTCGAAAGATCGCGGTTGCTGCAATGGCAATCAGCTCGTCTGAATTTTCAGCGCCGACGCATAATCCCCCGCCAGGCAAACGCCTGCATCGGGCTCAGCAGTTGGTGCCACCATTCGCTCGTTTGACCGAGAACAGCCGACGCCCCTGGGCGTTGAACCCGTGCGCACGTGGCTTCCTCGCCCGAAGGCTGGACAAAACCGGCCCGCACAGCATACCGCTGGTCCACAGAACCCGCGCCAGATCGCGGTGCATCCTTGGACACATGATGCAAGCAGCTTGGAAAGCTCGGCCCTATGTTTCGGCAGCCATATCAACGGACTGACCGGCCGGAGTTGTAGATGATGATCGCAGACCGCAGCCGTGGATCGCGTGTTGAAATTGCGCAATTCCAGTCCGACTTGGGTCGCTTGTTTGTAATAGGTGTGAACAACCGACCGCATCCGCGCAACCGCTTTCAGCGTGCTGGCCAACGGAATGCTCTCGTGGTATTGTTCGAACCGGCACCTGCAACGACAGGATAACGCCCCTGCGGCAGGCTTTAAACAACTTCTGCGACGACAGTTCATGCTCGGCCTGGGTCAGGGTGGCGATTCACCTGTGTTCGAAACAGCACCAGCCCTTCGATCCTTCGGTCGATGTGCCACTCAACCAGCTTCTTGAGCTTCTCCAGATCCAGCGCGCCGTCGTGACGGCGTGACGAGTGCAGGTAACATAACCTTGACATATGCACGCTCCTATTCTTGCGATTGCTGCAAAGCGCCCAATGCTTGATAGCGCAAGGTGAGTTGAAACCCTCGCCGTGACCGTATGTTGCAAGCTGTAGCCTGACAGTAGGAATTGCAATGATGAGACGCCCCTTGCGACGCTGACGAATGTTTTTGCCGTCTCTCCGTTTCCGGCATATGCGAACGCCCCCCCGCTAGCTGGCATGGATGCCAATTTGCGTCGGGCAGTGGGACAACCCGGCGCCTGATCGCGCGCCGCGACGGGCCGTGCGTAATATTATCGAATGGCATCGTCTGAGTCGGACGCGCCACCTATTCCGAAGTGACCGACTTTCTCAAGCGCCCGCCCGGATTGGCGGAGCGAGGCTATTTGCGCAGACAAATCCGAAGACGCCGTCCTACCGCGAGGCGACCCAAAGCGGTGCTGGATCTTTACGTCACAAGGAGCCACCAGACCCCCATGCGGCTGGCCCATGCGCCGCACTGTGCCGCGCTGATCGTTCGGCGAGGCCGCAGGCCGGCTGTACTCGTCCTGCGTACCCTCCCATGAGTGGAACGAACAGGCAATCATCGATGCGCATGGCCCCTGCTCAAGACCATCACCCGCCAGACTGAAGAATGCTGTCGGCAGCCCGAACACGCCGATCCGCCAGATGTCGATCTGTCAAGCACTGCGACAGCATGCTGAAACTCTATTGCGTTGCAGAACGCGAAGGCACGTGAACGCGTTGATCGGAAGCCCTCCCGCCAGCAAAAAAAGCGATCCGGCGTCTTTAGCAAAGGCCGACCGGTTCGAGTGGCGCATCCGCAAGGATTTAGCGACACGCCAAGATTTGATGCTGTCGCAGTCCACAGCCGGCGGCCCTAGCAGCCCGCGGCATGGCCAACCGCCGCCGCGCCCTCCCGCAATTGAAAATGCGCCACTTGTGATCCCGCCCGCGCCTATCAGATGCATCCAAAACACTTCTGACGAAGGATCGCACTTTGCTGATCTGGAATGGCTGTCTGGCTATATCCCTCGCTCCTCAAGGATCCAAACTGGCACTTGGTCATTTTCAGCCCATGATGGCGCGGTTTGAATCGCCCATCAGCCAAAAGGGCTCGTGCAGGCTATTGGCAAGGCCCGCGTTTGAGGGCCATGAGATGCCGAAGGTGCCGCCAAAGCCTATGCGCAAGGCCAAATTCCATATCGTCTTTCTATGGCTTGCTGCCGCAAACGCGGCAACCTGCCGTTGATACCAGCCTTGCAGGAAACCCCGCCCAACAGGACTGCGTTCATCCGCGCTCCCTCAGGCTTCCGCTGTTTCAGCCGATTGCTGCCTGCAAGCCCTGCGAGCTTGTCGACAGCGGAAACTCTGACCCAATCTGCAGAAACAGTGATTCACCGAAGACGCACGCTGTGGGTCAGCCGCATGATGTGGCCAGGCCGCATGGCGGTCAATTGATCGGCAAACGCGTCGCCACAGCGGCGGGGCATCAACCATCGCCAGGCCCTATACGCGCTGATGACGCGATCAAGCTCGACCTGAATATGGCACCTGAACAAAAATGGTACTGGCCATTGCCCGCCGCAAATTGAATTCGACCCCGTGTGCAATAGCCATGTGGGCGCCCACGTGCCTGATGCGTGATGCCCGCCACGGCTAAGAGTCCACGCGATCTGATAATCACCTTACACACCACCGATCGGCTGACCCCGACCCGGAATACAAACCTTTGCTGGGGTCCGAATACCTGTCGGCAGATGGCGGGCGGTTTAAAACGGAATGTCTATGTCTCTGGCGCCTATAAACGCCGGCCCCTTCCGCCCCGACCGCGGTGGACGGCCCTATGCCGACCGCGCGAAGCGACATTGATATCGATCGACTGATCGAGATGATTCCGTTCCGCGAAACCCAGAACTATTGATGCGGTGACGGAAAGCCTCCCCGTCTACCGCGCACGCATGGGCAAAGACCCCCTGCCCCAACCTTTACCAAAGAGCTAACGGCACGACCCTTTGCCGTTGCGCCAAAAAAGGTGAATAGCCCGCGCCGCGACCGATCAAAGCCGCACGATGCGACATGTGCGTACCGTTTTCGCCAAAGGATCCGAAATTCCATGATCGCGCAAAACCACCAGCCTTGCAAGCATAGGCAAAGGCTGGACGGCGCTGGCCTCCAGCCACTTCATAGCAAGCGGATCAGCAGCCGAAGCCCGGTACTCCTTGATGCCACAGAGGCCAGATCAACCAGTCGCTGCGATCATCGGCTCCAAATACCAGATTGCCGTGCCGTCTCGCCCACGAACGGTCACGCCGTCCAGAAAAAGCTCGTTGCGTTTTTCCGTACCGCCCGACTAGCGCGTCAGCAGCGTAGACGCGAACATCGCAGCGGCCAACAGCGGGATTCACGCGGCATAGGGTCAAAGACGTTCATCCCGCGCAAGTATGATCAGCACCCCATAAAGCCGACCCCGATCGCCGCCCACCTGCGCCAGCCTACGCTCTCGCCAAGACGGGGCCGGGACAATGCGGCCACCAGCAGCGGATAGCAGTAAAGCCGCGGCTTTCCACAAGGCCAAGATGTGAAGCAACAATCATCACGCAAACTCTGCCCAGCAGCAATCCGCGAAAATTGAGCCCGGCTGGCTGGTCCCGTGGCCGCAGCACGCAGCCCACCCGCAGGCGTTTCCAGCCAATCACCAAAGGCCGCAAAGAACAGTAGCGGTATCATTCACGACCAATTCATCACATTGTATTCAGTCGCAAAATGCCGCGACCAGCCCGTCCTGCACCGCAAGACAAAGTTGCGTGATTCACCATCAGGGTGATGGCCAGCGGGATGTTGTTCGACTGCGCCGACGCCAGCCGCGCGTTGTGCCATGCTCAACCCACGCCGGTTCATTATGCCGTTTGCGCCATAGCCGTCGTGCGGTCCATCCGCGAAGCCCCGCTTTCCAGTGCTCGCGTACCGCACCGGCCATATAGGTCGCAGCAGTCCCGGAATGGTGCCGTTTGACCGCCACAATCATGCACAGGTCCGAGCTCCCACAGCTCGTTTTGCGGGGACCCGTCAAAGGAACCATGCATCCGCCAGACCGCCCCATGCCGCACCGCGCGTCGCGCATCGCCCAATAACCACATCAGCACCAACATCGCCAAAGCGCATCTCTCCGCCTTGGTACCACGCGCAAGCAACGCTCATCACGCTTGCCGTCGAAATCGGAAATGACTAGCGCTTGCGCCATATCTCTGGACGACAGCTGGGAAGGCTTCGGAACGAGGTGAAATGCAGCGCGCCTTCGCCGCCTTTCGCCACCCATGCGTCCCAGCCACGAAAGAAAATTTCAGCCCTGTCCCGAACCCCAACTCTGCGAGCGAACCCGTCGCGAAAGCGAATTGCCAGATCGTTGCCCTCGATAAGACATGCTGCGTTCCTCCTCTACCCCGTTATCAAACTGAAGTAACGATCATCGAATTTCGAAGACACCGGAACGCCGCTGTCTTTCCATTCAATCTCAAGCTGTCTGCTTCTCCATGAGATGGCCTGTTCTATGCTTTCCAACACTGCGCAAAAAGGCAAGGATGGCAAGGCCGAAATCACGATTACGCGGCCGGGCGGATATTCGCCTGTCGTGGCATGGCCTGCGTGCAACGCGGGCACCGGTCAGATCGTTGACCCAACGCCAGCTGCATGCAGCAGCGGCGGGCATCGTCGGCGCGCTGGCCCCGCATGTGCCCGAGAAACTGAACGCCAAGAAAGCCTTTCAACGCGACAGTTTGCTGATGGCTGAAAGGCTCTTGCAAGAGGCTAACAAAAGGCGGTGCGAATCGCGGGTTATGCCCGCAAGGCACTACAACCCGTTCCGATAACGCAGCACTGCATTGGCCAGCAGCCGAAAACCGAAACGGCCAGGCGCTGTGGCAAGCAGGCCACATGGTCCGTGATCCGCGCGACTTATTACAGAATGGCAGCCCGACAGCCCGACCGGTCCTGGTTGATCTACGACCACGCTCAGCGCCTTGATCCACCCCCGCCGCGCCTGTGACGCGCTGGTCGGGGCACTGGCGGCCAAGGGCGGACGTACAGGCCGAGGGTGGGATCGCGACAGGTGCTGGGGCAAACAGGCTCGCCGGGCTAGAGCAGATGACCGCCAATCACACGCGCCTTGTGGCGCTGGTTCAAAGTCAGGCCAGCGCGTTGCGTATGACGCAGCGGCCGTGGCCGCAGCTTTTGCATGGGGCGTGCATATATCCCGCATAGCACGGCACTGTCGCCCATTGGGCGACCACCGAGCGAAACTTTAACCACCGCCCGGACAGACCGTATTGCACAGCTTGATGATGTGATTGCGGCGGCGCTGCCGTGCCCGGTCTTACGCGATTCGCCGTGTCATCAACCCGCTGGCCGGTGTGCGCCCGCGCAGCCGTAGTCGTGCCCCGAGTTGGCGCTTGCCCTGATAAGCCCGCCATTTCGTAGCCAATGCGGTCAAGATCGGCGTCAGGCATGCCCCTAAGGTGGCTCACTCATGTGATCTGATGCTGGAAGGCGCTATATCAATCCCTGACGTTTCGCGTTCCGAACCCAATCTTTACCCTGACGCCCTGTCCACCTTTTTCACCCGCAGCTAGAAACGCCAAAAGCGCCCCGCATATCCGAGCCTTTCAGATGAGTTGACGCCAAAGCTTACCAGCGTTGGCAGGATCACGATCAACGCGGCGTTTTTGATTATTGCCCGGGCTGCTTCAAGTTGCTTGCAACGCTGCTTTCACCGCGGCCACAGACCGGGAACGGTGCCTGGACCATTCGACACCAGCACGTTTGCGACGGCAGCGCGCACGCCTTCGACAGTTCTGTTAAGGACCTTGGCCATCGCTGTCGTTGGAACCGTATGCTTGCAGCGTTGGAATTGCTTTTACACGTTCACGTTGCGTCCAAGCGCCAAGTCGTTCTGCATGCCGATGAACCTGCGGCTGTCTGTCGCGAAAACAGAATTCCTTGGCAGGGTCACAAATTCAGGCGTCACCAGTGTTGGTGATGATGACGTCGGAATCCAGCTGACGGCGCAGTCGCCTCTTGCTTGTCCAGCGAATAGCCATACCAGCGCCCAATGCACCGCCCCGCAACCGCACCGCCAACGCCGGCCTTGTGCCGCGTTTGCCGTCACCCTTTGGACAGGCGCGCGATCACCGGCACCGGTACCTGCACCGATCAGCGCCACCGTTACGGTGTTGCGCGTTCGGGTCGTTGGGGTTGCCACCCAATCGGAACCGGTTCACAAGCAGCCAGCGCAAGAACGCTTGTCAGAAGCATACACAATGGAGGTTTTCGAAAATTCATATCTTATTCTGCCTTTAAGTTGTGCCCCGTTCGGGCAGGCAATCTTCACATAACGCCTTACACCCAGCCTTTGTTCCCGTTGAACCCGCAGAAGTGCATAGCAGCCAAACCCGCCGACGGCCTGTCAGGGTCATTCAGCGCGGGCAGATTCAAACGCCAGCATGACACCGCTTTGGACCGGAATCCCCAGTGGATAGCCTCCCAAGCCGCCGATTGCGCAAGGCTCGTTGGCAGGATCAGCCAGCTGATCGGTTGCGCCCCACCCTGTTGCCCACGGCCCGCACCTCTTGGCGTGCCAATGTTGGGCATCTCGAATAGGTGTGACATGGCCCGACGGGATCGCCAGGCCAGCGCTTCCCACACTTTGATCTGGAACGGCCCGATCAGATACAATCGGAGCCTTCTCTGCCCCGCCCCCCCTGCACGCCGAATGCAACTGCACCCAGTTTCCTGCAGCAAAGTGCCGATCTTCGCAAAAAAAACGCGCCCCAGGCCAGCGGCGGCACCAAATCCTCCATCGCGGCGTCTGGCCCATTCTGCCGAAAAGCGACCTCGCATATCCCCGTGGCTTGGCCATACCAGCGCAGGCCAAAGGCTGTCGACCACCCCCACGATATCACAAGCCCCTCCACCTTACGGGCAAAATCAACCGTGGCTCATCGCTCCATCGCAGGAAACATATCGTGCAAAGCGACCCGAAACCGGACAGCCCCAGCTCCATGCGCCGTTTTTTTTTTTTTTTGACCAGCTGGTAAACGATCGCGCAGCAGTGATTTGGCTGATCCAGCTCAGGTATTTGTATAGCGTGGGCACCACGCCCACCACTGCGAAAAAAGCTCGAAAATGGGCCGGCTCATTTCCCCCATTTCGCCAGCAATCTGTTCCAACGCCAAGCGGATCGGCGGGCGCGTCATTCAAATCAATCGCCCGGCCGCATTACGCCGTAATGGTTAGCGCTGTCGCCTGCGGTAGGCGGCATCATCGGGGCGGGTGTTCTGTGCTGGTTGCGATGTGTCATGCAACGCCAGACTAGGCAGGGCCCGCCCGCGCGCACCGAAAACATGCGCCTAATGCCGGCACCATCTACCGCAGCGACCGCGCGAAAATCGCCCTGCGCGGCTTGCCCTAGGGGCGAAACCACGCATACTTGGCGCATGCCCCAAAACCCTTGATTACACACATCCGCGAGATTCACCCGCTTTCAGAACCCGAGCGAAGCGAAAGCACTGGATACCCAACGTCTATACATGCTGGTCGCGGTCCGCTGATGCCCACGACGTATGCGGGGGGAACAGCCACAAATCCCGTTCGAATTTTCGCGAGCATCCACAGCAATGCTGGACCCGGCTGACGGGTTGACCGAACATATCAAATCTATCGCCTGTTCCCCAAAAAGCCAAAAACTCATGAAGCTCAGCCGCTCTTGTGGATGACTATGACGGGTCGTCCCCAACAGGCCGTGCGGCGCTTGCAATCGCTGCCGGTTGGGCCGCAAGACGCGATGTCGGCTGAAACATGTGCAGTATCGGCCCAAGCGCTCGACACGCATATCTTCGCGTTGCACCGCACCCTGATTCGCGCCCGGCAAAACCGTGACGCGTAAGCCCCATCGAACAAATATTTCCCGTATTCCAACCACATGCCCCACCACGGATGATCCTGCACGGCGATACATTGCAAAGCATCCGCAAACCTGTGCAGAACCTGCATTCATCCTGACCTTTGCCCCTATGAGGAAAAAAAACCGAATGACCCAATACGAAGTGTTGCATCGCAACGCCGTTGCGAGTATCTCGCATGCGGATGACACTTACTAACGACACGCACGAAAAGGCCATCAGCAACTGGTAAGCGTGACCGCGCCGAAAAGCCTTTATCACATGCAGGAACCGACTTGCAGACCCAAGGGCGGTCCGGTCGCCAATACCATCTCGGGCATCGGTGCGCTTTGCCTGTCACGGCCTTTATCGGGCGGGTCCGCGATGATGAACTGCCAGTCTATGCCAAAGCGATACGACATCGGCATCGATTTGTCAACGCCCCTGTGCGAGGCGAGAAACCAACCTCGCGCTGCATGATCTTGTGACCCCGGATGGGAACGCTCGTTGAACACCTTTCTTGGCATCTCGAACGGGCTACCCCGACACGTTACCGCAGGCGGTGACTCCAAGGCCAAGCTATGTCCTCGAGGGCTTACCTTTTTGACCACGACGCCGGCCAAAACCGCATTCCGCGAGCGGCGCGGGCGGCGACGGCGGGGCGGCATGGCGGGATCGCATTCCACGCCCTTCTGCGTGAACGCCACCGGGAACTTCTTGCGCTGATCGAAAAACCGATTTGGGCTATGTTCACGCAACGGAAGCCGAACTCCGCGCCGTGGAAACCGACCTTATACGAAGTCCTCTGGCCCCAAACGCCGCGATTTGCCCGCTTGTGTGGTCTGCACCCGCCGCGACGGGTCACGCTATGCGCGCGAAGAGCGCGTTATGTGCCGTCGAAAAGTTCTTGCCAGTCATGCCCACCGGCCGGCGATCAATCCGCGGCAGGATTCTTACGGCATGGCCACCGGGTGTGACCTCGAGACATGCGGCAAGATGGGCAACATCTGCGCGCCGAGGTCATCAGGCCACATGGCCCGCGCCCGCAAACCTCGATGATCCCTGTTCATAAGACAAGGGCTGTCTGATGCTGACGACGATACCACGACTTACGCTGCAAGCGCGATGTCGTCACGCAATCTTGAGATGCGCGAGCCGCGCCCTGCCGATGTCCCCCCCCGAGGGCCTGACCTTGCGCGCGCTGACACCAAACCTGACTGGTTACCTATTCTTTCGCCGTGTCGTAAGGACTGGCTGTGTTCGACTCTCACAAAAACCGACGCCGAATGCATGCGCTTTGCGTTACGCGGACACGCGTTTTTTTCCACGCTGACGAAAAGATGGCCGTTGACGAGCCGCTGCTCGAGCTCAAGTCACGCGACGGCACCTGCAGCTGCTTATTTTGGCCTGACGCCCGCGCTGATCGGGTCGTTGCCAGGGCGCTATCTGATGAACCACGCGATCCCGTACCGCCTGGCGGCGGCCATCTCGCGTTCATCTACAACCTGCACGGTCGACAGTCCGCAGGCATGTCCTTTATATCCCGCAGCGGTTGCCCCGTTCAAAACGCAGTCCAGTCGCGTGATCGCGCTTGTCATCTGCTGACAAGATGCAGGGGCCATGTGCCACTATCGCTAGCGCCCCCCCGCGCCGGTTCACCCCATCCGTTCAAGGCTAGACCCCGCGAGCGGAAGACCACCTCTGTTCCATTCACAAACACGCGCCGGTGGGAATATTGCGCGTGATCGCCGCGCAAAACCTGGACTTTCCGAATCATCGCCGAGCTAAACTTAGTCTTCGGCAGATTGCGCAGGGTGAACGCGCACATGTCCTTCAGATCGCCCTTTCGTCGAGATCGGCGTCACTAAGCGACTCCCCCGATCAGCTTTACCCCGCGTGAAACGCTGCTATAGGTTCGCCCACCTGAAAAACTGGGCAGAACGAGTGTGGTATTGATTATCCGCCCCGACATCTTTTTGGCCACATTCTCTCCACAGATTTGCATTGATAACGGCCAGCACAATCAGCTCGGCCCGCTCTTCGACCACCGCCATTATCCGCGTCGGCGTCGCTTGTTTCTGGCGTGACCTTTGATGCAGTGGAAACGGATGTCGTGTTCACGACGACCTTTTGATACTCCATATGTTGACACCACCGCGCGATATCAATCGGCAGCCGCCGATGCCCAGCGTACAGCAGGTCAATCAGGCAATGCCCAAAGCGCGAGACCATGATGACAACCTTCATCTTTACCGCCTCGTCGTGGAACTCATAGCCATGTCAAAGCCGCGCCGCATCGCAAAACTGTCCGAGAGCGTCGTCCAGATCAACGTCGCCTCGCTTTCAAAGCTGACGGGCGCAATGAAGAAACCGCCGTTTACCTGTCGTCGACTGAGAGCTGTCAGAGATGTTGCAGTCTTATCGGCCAGATAGCTTCGCGAGCGCCGCGACGACCCCACGCGCAGAGGGCATTCACGTTTCAGGGCATATGTCTTCAAATCGGGTGTTCTGTGCTAGACGTCCGACGTCGCGCGCCGATAGCCAACCTGTTCCTATCCGTCCCTGCCCCGTCAAAGTTCGCGCATCGCAAAAAATGGAACGACCACGTTACCCGCCAAATCAAACGCAATCGGTTTTCGGATTCATGCACATTGCGACCATATCCGCACGCAATCGGGCAAAAATCGAACGTTCCGCGCCCGTGTTCAGCCTTCCGAAATGTGCAAAAGGCGTGACCACCCGTATAACCTCGCGCTTGAAGGGTTACGATGTGTCGACCAGATCGTGCAACCGCAGCCAGCGCCAGTCAGAAAATTCGGGTGTCGGTATCAAGGTTGATCTCGTCGTCCGACCCGTGAAGCGTTAGCAGGAACCATTTCTCTCTTGCCCGCGAACTGCCTTTCAATGTTGGCACCAGATCGACCCGGCAAGTCATACGGCAGCCATCCCTCGTCGGTCTGTGCCACCACTGTACAGAGCTGGGGGATTGCCGGTTCTTTCCTCCAGCCTCGCGCAGGCGGGCGACTTCGGCGTGTTCACCCTTTTCGACGCCACCTTGTGATCTGCCATTGCGTCCTGATCGCGCCCGACGCGCCCGAACAAAAAACCACGGGCCCGCGGCACTGACCAGCATGACCCCTGGGACCACAAGGGGGCGATAGGCAGTTGGGCGATTTCGTCTGCGGTTCATTCAGGGCCTTTCCGGGGCAAAGAGAAGGTCACGGGCGTTAGCACGAATCCGCAGCATGTATATTTGCTTTACGCTAAGGCGTTGTTTGCGTTGACAGGGGACCCCGCAGGCTTGGGTTGAAACTGCAGGCCCAAACAAGGAACTTGCCCGATACCATTTACATCAGGCCCTCGAAAGGGTTTGCCCCCAAAATGTCGGACTATTTTTCCCGGCCCAACCAATTCTTCCTCTTTCCCGTGGTGTG
>Ga0163217_1120103_pt1 | contig 11602 bp, 9 predicted proteins | sample SynspAceP_FD_185933 | JGI IMG/M metagenome (GOLD analysis project Ga0163217, IMG submission 185933) | Saline lake microbial communities from Ace Lake in Antarctica - Synechococcus sp. Ace-P (PacBio error correction) | ecosystem: Environmental > Aquatic > Non-marine Saline and Alkaline > Saline ... | reverse complement strand
GAGTACCTATTGCACTAAGAAACAGTTTGTTCATAAACTGTGAAGGCAATTATTGACAGCTGGGACTTTCCAATAATTTTGTTTCGGCCAAAGGAAAATATTAATTTTTCCAAGACATCTAGGCAATTGTTGGAAGCGGCCTGTCCCTACCTAAGTTTTTGAAAAATATTGATTGCTTTTAAAGAATCATGATAAGTTTATCCCCGCTATTTGGGAAAACCAAGAGTACCTTAAAGTACTATCAAAAGCAAAATATAAGCAGTAGGCCGGGCAAAGAGGGCATTAGAAAAAAAAACTGGAACTCACAGATTTGAGGCCATTTCATTTTGGTAGTTCTGGAGTTCAACTTAAGCAGGAATGTTCCTGGTTACTTTGGTATTGGAACGGCAATCAAATATTAAAGATCAAGGGAAAATTGGGCGATTTAAAAAAAGCTATTTCAAGGATGTTTCCTTTGTTTAAGGCACTAATGCTCAAACAGTATGATGTCCCTTGGCAAAATGTTATTTTTGAACTGACTACTATATGAAGGACGATTAAGGAATATGGCGATTTTCTTGGCAAACTATATGATGAATATTTACTTTCAAGGAAATGTTATTTGCTTATTCAGATTTCCAAAGATTTTTGATGGAAAAAGAGTCCGTTTCTAGTGAGTCGGTTAAAATCAGGGAATGAAAATTATTGTGTTGCGTTATGGTCATCCAGCAATTCGCTCTTTCAGCAAAATGAGTAAGGATAGCGAGTATAAGGATTTATTATGAAAAAATAGTTAATAGGTTCCTTATACGGAAATATAAATGCAAGCAGAAATTCTGCTTAATTTCTAAAGATTTATATCTACAGTGGTAACTTAAAAGGCTTAAAAAAGCGATATGTTAATCTGAAGATATTTTCAGATTGGCATATCCTTTAATAGGTCTTTTCAGTTTTAATCTAAGCATATAGATTTAATTCCAAATTTTCAGTTGTGGGCGATATCTTGGGTTGATATAAATATACAAAAAAAATATTTGTATATTTAAAATCGTTCGATTGTTAATAGTTTCTTTGCTTATAATTTGACTATACCAGTGGTTATTTCCAATTAATATTGGCTTAAAAACATAGTTTTTAAAAAATGTTATGACTACATGGTACTCCCCCTCTAACATTTGTGTAGCGCTTAATGTGAACGCATAGGCCGCTATAAGGCCGTTTAATATAACCGTCGTTGAAGACCAATTAATGTATTAATTTTCACGTTATAAAATTTAAATAGATTTATAGGTGTAAAGCAGGTACGGTAAAAATGTATATTTTTTTAAATACAGGAGGATTTTTTATGCCAAAAAAAATAGACTTTATGCAAAACAGAATTTGGCGGATCTATTAGATAAGAAGTTGATTTTTTAAAGTTTTTACCAACGAAAGTTTTTACGGGATGGCTTGTGTGGTTGGGAATTATTTAAAAAAATCCGGAAAAGAGTGGTATTAGTCATAAAACTCTACTTTTATTACTTGGTTATTCTCAGCAGGCAAAGGATGTTATCCAGCTAAAATTTTTTGTAACTTGATCAACCAAGGTGGTTCTAGGACGTATTTCAGGTCGCCTGCGAAAGGCATATAGACAATTAGTACAGAACACCCATTAATATAGAATATAAGACTAACCCATTTTAAGGGCCATAACCTTATGGTTCAGCCTTAGGGGTGAAGTTGTGCTCAATGAAATCCGGAGAAGCCCAAGCAACTTTTTGGTGCAGGCCTCAACATTGAAAAATACAAGGAATGAAAGACAGTAACCGGTTGGAAAGAACATTATAAAATTGTTGCTAAAGGGGGCTAAATATAGGGATATTGGAAGGTTTAATCTAAATGGAAAATTATAGTTGTAATGGAAAAGATGGGCAAATTATGTTCGGAATATACCTTGGCCGAGCTGGAACCATTAACCTTACGCACTTTTTAAAAGCTGGGTTCACCCGGGAGGATATTGAGGCGATTTAGATATTTCTTGGAAAATTCATGTTAAAGAAAATGGTATCTTACCCGAAGTAGAATTTAGGAATGCAACATAAAAAGGGCATTGGGTATGGGTCTTGAGCCGTGGAGAAATTACCAAATTCGGTGAAGGATGGCCTTCCTGAAATCGTGTCAGGCATTTCATTATGAATATAAGTAGCGTTAAAACCAATGAAAATCTTGTGAAAAAGTTATAGAATTCTTTTTGAACGTCCAGTGAAGCCTTGCCCAAAAAATTTGGTTATTGGGAAGTTGATCAACAGGGAAAGTAATATTTTCTGGAGTAAAGTCAATAAGCAAATTTACACGAGGGTGTCGGAAGATTATTACGCCAACATTGGAAGCAGGCTTGGATTTTTATTTGGAAGGTGAAAATCGTGAACGGATAAAGGAAGGTTGTCCGCAATCCCTTCTAAAAACCTATTGGAGTTCTCTGATGAGCAATTTTAGGCAAACCTTTAATCATTCTTTCCATGGAATGGCTTTGATAGATGGTCAAAATAAATTGATAAAAGCCAACAAGATTTTGCCATATATTCGGTTATTACCGAGGCTGACGATTTGCGCAGATAGATCTGAGCCGTATTTGCATATCGGATGACGTTTAATAATAACCGAAACTTTTATAGAAGAATTGTTTCATGCAAGCATTAAATATATTAAAGTAGAGCATAGGTTTATACCACAAAAAAGATGGATCCTGTTATTTGGCTTAATATTATCTATGTCCGCAAATACAAATTGATCAGGGGAGACATTATACAATTTTGTGTGCCCAAGTTACAGGATATAACAAAAACGTAAAACAGAATGAACTTTTCTATTGGCTCATAACACCAGACATAACTGGAAGCGCATCAATGAAGCGGCGAAAATTTTGTATTTGGAGTTGGATTTTTGTAACCAATTTTTACTGTTTTTATTGGAGCCCTTACAATTAAAAAATGGTTAAAGTGGTCTGAGATTATGTTTCCCTACCTTTTAGAAGAAGTATATCCCTTTTTTCAGGAAGGGGAGCACCAGGGCAAGCCCCTATAGAGGCTATAAAAAACAGCCACTGAAAAGGGAGAAGGGTTTGACCTGAATTACAGGTAGTTCAACTGACCAAACGCGTATTTTGGGTCCAAGAAAACTATTGGAATTGCGAAAGTGTTGGATGGAAGGTCTGCTTTACAAGGTTATTATTGGTTTTTCAGGATATAGTGAAAAGGACACGGCAACAAAAAATGGATTGGCAGTCAAGGAAGAAGAGTTTAGGAGGTCTTTTAAACATTGCCGCAAATAGGCATGCTGGGTTATTTGATTTGCAGTGGAAAAACTGACTAAGGCCAATCTAGAATTGTGAAATATTTGGGATATAGTGAGACCGAAGTTTCTGAAAAAAACAATAATTTTGATTTGGCCACATCAGGAGGATATGGGTAGACTTGAGGGTATGTTTGGCAGAAATTCATAGTGGGGACAAGGGTCGTTTAGTTGGAGAAGCGTGTGGTGCATAAAAATGGGGCTATGTTTGGGTAAATTGCGCTATAGCTGCCGTTTAAAAATGGACACCGGGCAAGGGTTACTCATTTTAGATGGCTCAGATTCAGGATATTTCGGACAAAAAAAAGCTATTTGACGGAAAACCTTACGGAGCACAATAAACCGCCGATCAATTTTGCCATACGTTTCGCATAATTTAAGATCACATACCAGCAATATATCTTATGTTTGGGTTTCTGGTTGGATTTGGCATTTCAATGAGGATCCCAACGTCATTAAAAATGAATACTATCGAAATATTAAGGTCGTTTCGGATAATATGAACGAGACCATTTACCAGCTTAATGAGAATTTGTGGGGAAATAAATTCTTAAAGGTAAGCTCACTTTACCTCGCCAAATTTATTGGAAAATGTTCAGAAAGCTTTCAAGGAACGGTTGATTTCCCTAGTAAGAAAAAACAATGCAAAATAGACTTGGAGGTTGATTGCGAAATTAATTGTACTCGCCGTTCATGCCTATGTTGCGAGAGTTTATTCTTATCTTAATTACCAACCTATAAAATAACAATCTCCCAGATCGGCTGGGCAGTACTAAAAAATTAACAGTGGAAGGCTGGCGGATTATGCTTTTTAAGTTATTGCCGATAACGGACTTGGATCGTTATGGATAGGTATGGAACAAAGCTCTTTGGCATGTACCAAAACATTTTCATAGTCATCCAGAAGCCCGTGGTAATCGGACTTTTATTAGTAAAAATTCAGATCGATGCTATGGGGGGTGATTGAAGTAGAAAGCTTAAATAAACATAGGGCACAAAAATTCACTACATATTTTTAGGGATTATTTGATGTGGATAGGGCTATTTATAAATGTCGGATGTGTTCCAGTACTATTTTTTAGTTTGAGTGCCGTTTAATGATAAAAACACAATTTGTAATAAGTGTTTTCTTTGTCATAGGGGGATTTAATTTATTTATGTGCAGTCTATTTAATTCTATATGGATAAATAGGATTAAATTTTTTTCAATTGTACAACTAAGAACGGAAATAATATAAAAGTTGAATGAGAATCAATACTACTTTCATCATCGATGATGACCCTATTTTTTATTTTTGGCTCTAAATTCTATTTGAGAAATAATAGTTTTGGGGCAAATATTATTGTCTTTCAAAATTGGGAAGGAAAGCTTTTAGATAATATTTCCAAATTGCTAAGAATCTGACCAAGGGTTGCAGAGGTTATATTTTTAGATATTAACATGCCCATAATGGACGGTTAGGGAAATTCTTGGAAATATTCAGTAAAATTTCGAAGGTACGCACATAGGGTATATATTTAAGTTTCCTCAATAGATTCTTAGGGATATTGAGAGGGCTCTAAACAATATGAAAATTGTAGTGATTTTATAGCTAAAACCCTTAACTGATAGTAAAAAATTAGTGCGTTGTCAAAAATAATCGAAGGTTAAAAACGGCACTTGTTCGACATCGTTATTACGTTATCCCACGTCCAGTGATGTGAACGTTGGTCAAAGGAAAATGTGGTAATAAGCCAATTGTAGCTTTCTGTTTATCCATATTTTGCCAAATAAAATATTAATCCATTAGTATTTTTTAATTGCCCCTGGCATTATTTTAGTGGTCTTTGCATATTTACAAATACAGAATACAAAACTACCTCAGTTTGATTTGAAATTATTTATTGCTTTTAACATTTCACTTTATTTTACCGTTTTATCTTGTAAACCATCCTTTGATGAGCCTCGTAAATTTCGCTGGAGGATTATAATGTGGGAAAAAGGTTCTTGAGTTGGGAGATGGTGGCTCCGAACCTCTTTTAACGGCACCGGTCGCCATAGATTTTGATTCTAAGGGCCGTATTTGGGTAGGCTGAAATGACTGGGTTTATGGTCAATTTGGAAGGCGTGATGAAGATTTGCCAAGTGGGATCTATTAAGATTTCTCGAGGACTTGACAGGGACGGGATTCATGGACCATGCAAGACCTTGTTTAGACTAGTTTGGTGTATGCCAAGGGCTTTGGCCTTGGTATACGGAGGGTTATTATACGCCGAATCACCAACCTTGTGGTTTTGTTGAAATGAGAATGATAAACTGTGAACCGGGTGTTGGTGGATTCGCTTTTATGCTACAGTGGTAATCCCGGAACACAACAAATGGGCTTAAATGATGGAATTTGGATAAACTGGATATACCAATCCCCAAATCTTTAATTTTCAGATATCAACTTTAAAGGATGGGTGTGGAACAAAGAACCTACCACGCAAAGAGGGACACCAATGGGGATATGACCCATGATTAATTTTGGAAGGCTTTTTTACAATGTAACAATTCCCGTCAATTAATGGGGGATTTATTTACTGACCCAATAGGTGGTTAGAATAAATATTTTGTCAAAGAAGGAGTAGATTGAAACTCTAACAACTGATCAACGTGCTTTATCCCCTACAACAGTTGCATCTGTTAATAGAGGGTATGAGGAAGGGCTTTTAAACAAGGACAGGTTTTTGGGTTAGATGTACCGCGGCTTTGTGGACCATGGGTATACGGGGAGTATGTTTACCAGTGATTATGATCAAAATGTCGTTTGTTTGCGTTCCAGAGCCATTTGATAAAAAGGAACATTTCTTACCTTTTATGGGGATCTGGTTTGTTAGCGAGCAGGCGTTGCCAAGGAAAGGAGTTTTTGGCGTCTACTGATGAGGGGTTCCGCCAGTAAAATCTGGCCACCGGAGCCTGATGGAAATATGTATGTGGTGGATATTTTGGCACCGGGGTTGTAATTCAACATTTAATGCGTTTTAAGTCCCTATTTGAAAAAAATTATCGCTCAGAAAAAAAATTGGATACCATATTGGATTTTGGAAGGATTTTAAGGGTTTCGAAACACATTTCCATTCCGGCTAGGGAAAATTCCCGATTTTACAATCTTTCTGGAGACAAGTTGGTTGCATCATTGAAGGATTTACAAATGGATGGGTCCGAGATTCGTTGCCCAACAATATTTGATACAGGAAAAATAATAAAGGAAGTTTGCCGAAAACTTAAAAAAATGGCTTTGGATAATAATTATCCCTTGTCTCAATTGCATGCGCTTTATGCTTTAAAAGGACTTTTGATGCCCTTTCCTTCGATTCTTATTGAACCTGGTCCATTGGAAGCGGTCCGGAATGGCATTCACATGCTATTGTTCCTGCTGGAGGATTCGCTTCTGAGATTTAATGTGAAACAGTGCAAAGAGGGCTTTATTTGAAGATGTTCGTGAATAAAATTTGACCCTATGTTGGATTTATATCTTTCTTCTACACTGGTATTTGGGCTAAATATGATTCAAGAAGTATTTTTCCAATGAATTTACGATTTGTCGAATAAATACAGCGATAAGAAAATTTATATCAGAGCCATTGTTAGTGGTGCGGAAGATGTTTTACTGGCTCTGGACTCCGAGCTAGGGCAAATTGGAAAAACCTTAAGGGATTACGGACCTCGCCGTCTAACAACTGAAAGCGTGGAATCGCAAGGGAAATAAACAAAACCCAATTATATTTATTCAACTAAGATTGCGAGAAGCTGATTTCTAGAACCAATGGAGCTATTCCTATTTCGTCAAAATATGTGGCCCTGTCATTCCTCCAGTTGGTGAGGGCATCACGGATTAGCGCCATCACTGGTTGGGTCTAAGTTATATTTCTACTCATTTGGAACAATTGGGGGCTGATTATTTCTTCACGGCCTTAAAAGGCCTTTGCAGATTAATGGGGAGTTGTATGATAACGGGCCATCAAAATGGCCGGGCCCAAGTATTAATTAAGAATCTTTCGATAAGCGAACATATCAGATATTAATATCCTATGTTACCAATTGGCATTTTCGGTTTATTCAAAAAGCTTAAAATCCCGCAAAAATTAAAAGAATTTGCGAGATAAAGGAGCTAAGGACGGAATGAATTATACGAAGAGGAATTTGTATGAGCTCATTGGAAAATAATATTAAAATAGCATTTAGGGAACCACCAAAGTGGGTATTATAAGAACTAAAATAAAATCAGGTCAAAAGATGAAGACTTTTATAAATTTGACGATTTTCTATACAAAAAGCGAATTTTTTGCCAAGAACGTTATATCACGGGATTATGCAAAGGGTTGCCGATAATTGAACTATCACAACCCACCTTTACCACCACAGGAATTAACAAATAACCGTGTTTTTTGAAAAATATAAGTCAGGCTTTTTGGTTGGCGGGAGATCATTATAAATGGCGTGCCATGCGTGCTTTTGGATTAGATGAAGCGCTATAACAGGAAAATGCCACGGACAAGGAAAAGTTTTTTCTTAAAAATGGGCGGAAACAGTTATCTTTATACGGTAAGAAATTTCCGTTATACCATTGACGCATCCTTGAATTACAGCGTTATTTTGGGATTCAAGAGTTTTGGGCCCGGAGAATGCGGAAGAAATTTATGAGCGAAACCTCGGCCATTGTTACCAGGCCCAAACATCACATCATTACCTTAGGATTGTTTGCAGCAGCAAAAAAGTGGAAGTTCCTATGTACACGGATGAAGCCATTAGACTCTTTGCAATTCATAAAAAGTATACTGCAAAGGGAAATTTTCGCCTAAAGTATTCCAACCTTCCGTTCCTGATAAAAACATTGCCCATTAGAACAGGGTTGGGGCATACGTTTGCCTATTTGGGAAATGGGAGAAGCTTCCAATATTCAATATTAATCTTTTAATGATTTGTTGGGCCGCTTTGAAAAACCGGATCAGGCTATTTCCTGACAGGGTGGTAGGCTAGCGGATCATGGTTCTGGAGGGCAATTGTACTATTTCAAGGAGGGTACTTACGATGCGAAAGTCTGTTTAAAAAGTATTGGACGGTGTTATTCATTATCTGTTGAAGAGGTAAACTTATTTTAAGGCACAGGTTTTATTATTTTTTGGGAAGGAGTTATCATAAAAAAAGATGGGTACAAAACATTTCCATATAGGAGCCTCCGGGACAATTAATAAAAGGCTGTTGTCCAATTGGGTCCAAGATACGGGTTCGATTTCCATTTGGAGATTTTTCAAGGCCCGTGCATTGAGCGGTTTCTTAAATGAATTGGACGAACAGATCAAATTGCCGAAAACCATAATCTTACATCTTAATCCCTCCGATAATGAGTTATCGCACCATTTTTGGTTAGGTAATTTAATGGATGGTAGCGTAAGGGAAAAGTGCAGGTTTGGCTTCCTGGTGGTGGTTTGGATAGAAGGATTGCATGGAAAAACAAATGAATGTACTTTCAATATTGGGGGCTTTTAAAGTTCTGTTTTGTAGGAATGTTGAACCGATCCAGGAGCTTTTGTCTTTTTCCTAGGCATGATATATTTAGAAGGATTTTTATGTAATCTAAAGGGAAGGATGTAGTAATGGTGGAGCTTCCTGCAGATGAAAAAATTATGGCAAGATTGTGGGCCGATATTTCTTTATTATAACGCCAAAAACTTTTTTCGATTTTAATAAATAGGGACTATTTAGGAGTGGTCATTAATAGACGACTACTTAAGGAATTAAATTAAAAAATGCGGCATCTTTTTTAGGGTGCGCATTTTGTGGGAATATACATTATTGATTTATGAATGAATCACGGTTTTCCTATAGGGCTATCATCACACTTAAGGTCGCCACCACGTATGCATACCATCTAAAAAAGACTGCAGCAATCCGGATTCCATGCTTTGCGCATTGTGGATGGTGAGCTGGTTAAAAAAACCCTTCCTTTCCATGCCGTTTTTTCAGGACACGTAGGATAGTTTGTCCGTGACTTCCTTTTAAACCTTCCAGTTTATCTGCATCAATGTACAATAAGGTCTTAAATTATAATTCGGAATATGGCTTGTTAAAGAAATAGGGTTTCGTCTACATGTGTAATCCTTGTCCATTAAATGCTTGTACCAAAGGATTGGCCAGGGGCTTTACTTCTTTTTAGTGCATTTTCCTGTTGCTTGGGATGATAGTCAAAGCTACCTCCTACCATCTTACTGGAATTCCTTGGGAGTTGTTCTGAACCGTGATGCGCCCCCATGCATGATCACTTTAGACCTCCGCCCTTTGGCCACATAATCCATAAGATTTTTTTCATATTGTGCTGACAATTCTATGTCGATTTGTCATCAAGGTAGAATTTTTCTTTAAAAGATCCAAAATAGGTCTCTTTTTAGGGCCTGCTGGATTGGAGTTATTTAAGATTATTGGCATCATATTGCTTTTAGAATTTTTTTTATCGAAACTGTCTATGTCCGTGGGCAATGGTGACCTTCATAGGGCCACCTGATTTTCTTGCCAAAGATTTTCAGCATTTCGTCGTTTATGCGGATGGTCCCAATGTAAAATCCGGTATGCTGTTTGGAAAATACCAGAATCTTTTTGGTTTATCGGCCTTAACTCTAGGTGCAGAAGGAGCAAGGGATTTTTCTATTTTGGCTAGCCATTGTTTGGTTATTGGAAATTTCGAGGACCTTGGGCGAAAAATTGTTTCCAACAAAAAGAAATGTCATTAGGGTGTAAACTGTTTGTGCATTCGTAAGTAATTATTTAAGTGTTAGATTCTTCTTTTTATTAAGTATGTCTTAGGTGATTGCATTGGTTGGTTGTAAATTTATGCCACCAATTTAAAAATGACTAATGACACTTTGACCCGCCCAAAACACCCATTTTTCGTAACCAGGATAATTCTATGGTGGTTAACAGTGGGTGGTAATTAATTCGGAAATCGGGGTCATTGTTAAAACCGACTATTTTTATGTCTTGGGGGAAATTTTATAATTCTCTTTTTTTAGTGCTTTCATGATATGGGCGCAAAGTGTATCACTGCAAACGAAAAAGGTCCATCAATTGGATTTTTTATATTTCGCAATGTGCCGGTCACAGATTCCACATCATCGGGATTAAGATCGGGTTTTAATGGGTTTTGTTCAAAATCCAATCGAGCTTCTTTCTAAAGAATCTTTAAAATCCCTGTAACCTCTCGCGTATACATTACGTTTTAAGTTTCCTCCTTATATATAGAAGGTTTTTTACAACCCTGAGCTATTAAAATGTTCGGTAGCTTCAAAACCGGCCAATCTGTTATCGATTATTATATTAGAACAATGGGCTAAATTTTTCTTGCACCCTATTTCTATTAAAGATAAAGCGGTATTTTGTTTCTAATGTAATTTTGCAAAAAAAGATCAAAGTTGGAAGTGTCAATATGCCAATGGATACCAAAGGGCATTCTACCCCGCTATCGTTATTAGGGTTTTGGCATTTATTATTTCCTTTTCCAATAGGACCTCTAAGGATGACTTTATAATCAAAATTATAACCGGCCTTCATTGGGCTATTTTTTTCAATACCAGCCAGAACAGTGGACATAAAAAAAATGGAAATGAGTTTGGGGACAATAACTCCAATGGTATTGGAACTTCTGGTTGCTAAAGGTTTACAGCAATTTATTGGTTTTGTAGGGCCCAGTTTTCATTGGCCTTAAAAGATTTACCCTTGTCCTTGTTTTTTGCTTATGAGGGTGAATCATTAAGGACTTCCTTGCTTACGGTTCCGGCAGGAAACGGCCCAATGTTTTGCCGAATTCGTAAAATTGTTATTCTCTTGTCCATATAAATTATTGTTTGCACCAAACTCTGCAAAAAACCAATAATACAAATAAAATTTTTATTTAATTTAAAAGTGTTAATTAGATTTAGCCAGTGATTTAATTATGCGAAAAATTTACATTAATCATTGCGTAAAAAATTTAACAAAAATATTGAAGTTTTTTTTTATTAAAAATAGCCCCCAACATTTTAATAACGCAAACGGGTGGCCGTTAATAAAAAAAATTTTTTGCCAATTTATTTTAAGATTGTCCAGAATTTTGTGAAACATTGATTTGGGTTTTCCCAGGTTCAATGGACTTTAAAAAAATTTTCCATTAACTAAAAAAAACCCAAAACTTTTTTTAAAAAAAAAAAAACCCAAATTTTTTTTGGGAAGGTTATTTTTTGAAGGGGAAAAAAAAAATTTTTTTTAATTTTTAATCCCTTTTCTTCTTTTTCCCCCTGT
>Ga0163217_1119846_pt1 | contig 11602 bp, 8 predicted proteins | sample SynspAceP_FD_185933 | JGI IMG/M metagenome (GOLD analysis project Ga0163217, IMG submission 185933) | Saline lake microbial communities from Ace Lake in Antarctica - Synechococcus sp. Ace-P (PacBio error correction) | ecosystem: Environmental > Aquatic > Non-marine Saline and Alkaline > Saline ... | reverse complement strand
CGCCGCTTGACATATTCGCGAGTTATTTATGCGCGAGATATTGCGTGGGGACAGTTACTTCTGAATTGAGTCAAACGATTGAACAACGGCCCGCGAGATTGAAGATATTATCCTGAAGCGCGTATAGCAATCGGGCAGGTCAATTGCGCTTTGAAGTGGACTGGAACGTGTGAATGATTTCTTATCACATCTATAACGTTTAGTCTGCACCACTATTGTCAGAGACAGCATTGATGTCCTACGGCAACACAATTATTATGGATAGAGTTGATCATTTAGGCTTTAGCGCAATGCATTCAGTTGCGGCGGTGAGTGGGTCGGTCTCACACCAAGCCTATGCTTATTTACTAAACCTCACCCAAAACGCATTGACAGGACGCGGCAAAGCGCTTAGATTGGCGATTGATATCACTTGAAGATTAGGCGCAGGCTTCGCATTGGCACACACGATTTAGAATCGTGAGTTGGCCGGCGAGTTACTGGGAGACGATCAATCCGGACAAATCAATACATTGGTTTGTCTTTACTGGAAAGTAGAGCAGGCAGTTAGGAGGCACTTAAAGGAAGGGCAGAGAGCCATCATTAGATGATGTACTTGATGCTCAGAATGAAGTTGATTTGACGATACTGCCCTGCTTTGACGATGTATTATGGTGTGGTGAATCCGGTTGTTCACTTTAAAAAGTTGCAGGTTGTAAAATCAAAATGGAGATTGAGAGTACAGATTGAGTTAATCGACGTTTTGGTCTGTTGTGATAGCGCTTTAAATACTTAGTCAGCATCAGGTTCTTTAAAGCTAACTGCACAGAAAGTTGGTATTCGGAAAATGAACAACCAGACAGGTGGGCTTATTGAGTTTTGAGCAAATACGCATAGACTAGTTTTTTAAATCAGCTAATTTCAGAAATATCAAGCCAATATAAGTTTTGAAGGCTCTGAAGCTCAAGATTTATGAAAAAAGCTCGACAGTGGCGCAAAAATTGATCATGTTCGCGATTTACTCGTAAATTTTTAAAGGAATGCATGCAGCTAGTGATTCACGTCTTCACTCTCTTCGTTAGTTACGCCCCCAAACAACAAAGGCGACAGATGATTGCAGGTGTAAATGTGACTGCTAGTCAATGGACTAGGCATTAGCCAAATTTAACGACATGGCGTTTCGTGAACTGCTTGTATTGCTTGCAGCCAATGCAGGCTTTGTCTCAGGATGAAGAGATTAGGTGGTTTGATGTTTGAAGTTATTGCGTTTAACGCAACATTCAAATCGGTACTGGTAAGAGATTTTAGTTATTAACGCATCAATTTTCGTTTACAAGGCGGTTGATTTCATCAGCTGCTTTATAATCGTCGGTTAACATTCGTGTATTTACAAAGGATATGCTCTATGAATGCTCACCAAATCGCATTTACGAGTACTTACGATTATCAACACTACAGAATGCATTTATGTTAAAATGTGTTGACGAAAAAAAAACAGGTCGCTTAACAGAAGTAATAGCACGAGAGTCGGTAAATACAAGAATTTTCTTGCAATATTGAATACTGAAGAAATCGCTTCAGTATTTTATTAATCAGACAATGTGCAGTGCTTATAAAACAAGAATAGGCGGAGTTGTTTTATGCGCGCTTAACAATATAAGTATGGTCCGTTTACCTGCAACACCGCATGTGGATTACAAGCTGCATTTGTTGGACGTTGGGTAACTCGCGCTTATTCGATTTATGCAAAAAATATTTAGTGCTTCCTCGAATATAAGAGTTGCTGCCTTCAGGCGATATTAGCGCACTGAGCCAGCATTTGATTGGTCGCAGACAGTCTTTTTTTGGCGAAAGAGCAAAGCGTATTTTGATCGGCATATTCGTGGTGAAAAAGCTAAATGCCCAAAGCATAGCAACCTTCTGACATGGAATCCTTAAAACAAAAATATGACCCGAATTAAAAATATTATTTGATCACAAATTCCTGAGACGTTTTTGCGAGTTAAAGCAGAAATGGATGATGAAGATAAGCCGTTAATTGGAGAAAATAAGAGCGAGCGTCAAAGCGATATGAGATAACTAGACAACTCGATTGATGATGTCTGGGAACTCGCGCTAAGTAAAGAGTTTTATATTTTTTTTTTTTATAAAAGTTTGTTTATTTTTTATTTTTTTATTTGAATATATAAATAGAGTTTTCCGTATTTACATTATTGAGCAGAATTTGAGTTTCATGATTAAATGAATAGTTTTTGGCAAGCAGAATTGACAATATCCGTTTAGCACGTAGACGTGTGATAGTAACAAATTCACTATTTCTGATCATCTAAAATGGGGGTTGTTTCCCAAACATAAGCGTTATGAAGCCAAAGAGGAAGCAATGAAATATATACTAAAACGGGTGACAAAGGCACAATCAGGTTCTACGCCGTCCCGGAGTGCTTCGTTGGATAAAAACGATGCTATTTTAGAATGTTTGGGCTCAATTGCTGAATTAACAGTTCTCATATAGGTTATTGGTGCTTATGGTCAATCAAGTGTTAGGCCAATATGACGGTTTTCTTGTCCACTTGTATTGTCGACATCAAAACCCATATCAGTTTGGTTTTGCATTTTTCTGAACCGCGATTTGATTGAAAATTCAACTCAAGTACTAGAGGATGGCGATCGATAAACTTAAGCAGGGCGTTACGCGCAAATAAATTTATTATTTACCTGGGAGGCAGCCCAATTCGCGGGTCGGCTCATATATGGCAGAACGTTGCAGAGAAGCGAGAGAAGCCGTTGTTAGCGTATCGGCAACAACGCAATGTGCGGCTATTTTGTATCAATATTTGAACGCTTTATCGATTACTTTTTTTTGTTGCTGCTAGGCATTCCAACTTCAGCTCAAATTCCGATATCCGAAGTATAGGGGATATTACACCTCGAAAGAGCAAAAATAGACATTAGAGAAGTGTCGTTGGCTAATTGATTGCTAACACTTTTCACGTAAGTAGCGTGTTGTTTGAGGTTTTTTAGCTACTCTTGGCGCGTTCTTCTGAAGGTAGAATCGCACGTTTGGCTATAAACTTTTTTTGGTCATCCATCTAAATTATTTTCTGCTTGTGACGGTGGCATTGCAAACCAATTACCATATCGCAAACCGCCTCGTATCGGTGCTTCTGCGCGATCTGTACACTGCGGGCAACACTTGCGCCTGCATCGACAAATCATTGATGAATACGACACCTTCAAAACAAGTGTTTGCGATCTGTTTTATCCAATGAGAGAACCTTGCGGTTATGTCTACCTAGATATAAATTACATTGTGCAGGATCACATGCATCTATTTTTTTAGCTGGCTAAGCTGTTCGAACACACGATCTATTGCTCTTGTATTTTTCTTTCAAACTACGGCTTATCACGGGCATGCAGTATGGCATGTCTTCAGCAACTAGCCATGCCGGGAAATGTTGCAGTTACTTTTTTCCAGCTGCATTGCATTACCTCTATGTAGCACACTTAAGCGATAGACTGTTCAGGATCAGATGAGATGCTCCGATTACAATCAACCTCGCTAACCCCGTTAAGATGAGTACTGGTGCAAAAACTAATATCAACACCCATTAGCAGTAATTTATAAGCCATAACAAATCTCGCTTGTGCCATCTAGTTGACTTGTGTGCTTTCAAATTTTTTCATTATTTGCCATTTGCAGGGGAATTGTGCGTAAAACTTCTGAACCGCTGCATCTCTTTACCGCCTTCTGGTAACGAAATTAGGGAAGGTTTTTAAACAGTGCGTATTGTTTTTACAATGCCGTAACTGGGCCCTTTCAGCATAGTGCGGCTTAAATAATATTAAACCACCACATAAGGGTGTTGTAATATTTCACGCTCAACAGAGCTGAGTTTCAACTGTTGCACTCAAGAATAAAGGTTGACATGTGTCCTTTTTTGACTATTTCTTATAACGTTTTTAAAAAAACGCCTTAAGGATAAAATTGAAAGCTAAGTAGTTTGACTTAGCCTTAGTTATAATAAGGTTTAACATTTAAAAAGAAAAAAAATGGTTGAACAAACCTCTATCTTACATTATTTTCTTCGCTTACTTCTTTTTCTCGTGGTTTATTTTATTTTTAAGTGCAAGTTTTACCTCTCTCGATAAGCAATTTTTCGACTGATGGCGTTAAAGCTGGACACAGCCACTATCGAAAGAGGACAGCCATTGGAGTCGTAAAATTTAGCGCTCAGTTCACATTCGGAGTGCGGTTTTCGCTTTTTAGGCTACGCACAAGGACAAGACCGGCTCTTTCAATTTTGGGATTTCTATTGCGTCGCAGTGGCGGCTGGGTGAGCTATTCCGGAAATTGTAGGTGACAACGCAATTGGTCTCGATAGAAAGGCCCGTTTTCACAGTTTCAGGAAAACGTGCGAACAAAGCGCTTACAAATCTGCCAGTAAGAGCAACAAACCTACTAAGAAAAGCTATGCACAAGGCGTTAATTTAGCAGGCAGCGGTACCAGCGAGGACGTTTTTGAATATATAATGGACTGGTACTTGAGTTTAGAAGTGGCTTTCCTGAGGATAGCTTGCTGGTGAGTTAATCAAGTATGTATCTCGAATTCAAGGGGGTCAGGTGGAAAGAGATTTAGTCAAACACCCCTTCCTCGAGAAATATGGTTATGCTTTGCTCGAATTTTAAAATATTCAAAGCCTGTTAATTCAGGCAGCCTTAGATGGCAGTATTATTTGGTTGGTTCAAACCTGAAAATTCCGAGCTTAATATTGAATTACGGTAAACTCCAAACCAACACAGATACACACACGGTTTGCTATTTTGGTAGATCGTTGAACCTTTTAGATATTGGTAGTAAACAATTGGCGGTCCGGAGCTAACTGAATCTGCAGTGGCGATGTGAGCGACGATATGCATTTAGGTTTCGGGTCCGCCATTGGATATAGGGCCACAATTAAATTATTAATTCAAAAGTAGGAAAACTCATTACAGGGTGTTTTTTACTGTCGCCATATTATTGGTTGGCTCCAACGGTTAAGTTTAGCTGGGGATTCAGCCAATGCTAATCTAGACACTGTCGATTGGATTAAAATAGAGATGACACAAACGATATATTAAGCGAGTTATAAGTGAAGAATGGAGAAGAGATTACTCGATTATAGAAATGAGCAAATATGGACCTGGTGCGGCTGAATGGCAACGGTTTGCGCTAGCTTGGGTTGCCCACAAGGACTTATGCCGTCAATATGTCGATAATGCAATGGCTGAAGCTACAAACTTTACCGTGAAAGCTTTTGCTGTTGCAGAAAAGGTTTCGATCCCAGTACAAACTTTATTCTTTGGCAGATGCACAAAGGGATAATTGCCGGATTGGCGACCTATTGGCGCCGTAGACTTGCAAGAAAGACACCGACCCTATTTGCTATTGATGAGATGGACTATTCTGAACTTTGGTTACAACAAGAACCAAACCTCCCAACCATATTAATTCTAGCCATGGACGTTTTAGGACAGCTAATGCGCGGTTATTTCAGCGGATGATTTCTTTAGATACGGTTGGGGCTTATGCCGTTGGTGCAGAGGTTACAACTTAGAGAATCGTTTATTTGAGAAGCAACGCTTTTACCCGAACAGGGATTTTATTCATACAAGGAAATGAAGCTCGTTTTTATTCATGCCATGGCATTACAAAACTCATAAAATATACTAATTGAAAAGGCCTAGGTTATACGAAAACGATTATTAGAAATACTCAGCATGGAAAAGCTGTGCATGCGCTGACTCGTTGGTACACACTTAGCTCCGCCGTATCGTTCAACCGTTATCAATTCGTGTTAGGCTATATACGGAAGGGAATGCAAAGGACACTGAAAGCTGTCCTTGGGAAGCGCATGCGAAGTATTGAAACCGCTATTTGGAAGTTTATAGATACCCAAGCATTGGATTGGTACAAGTGGTTTTCTTCTTACAACGATTTTCTATTCGCTTAGCTATGAAGGTACGACAAAATTATCGAACAATATGAGGTGATCCAAAACCTGAGGGAAATAGAATGGGGTAATGATGAATAAGCTAAAAATACAACACCCATTTTGCGAGTCAACTAGGCCCGCTTGCAGGTTTGCTTGAAAATGCAGAAAATTAAAGGAGTTTGGGGATAGTTATATGCTGCAGATGCATTTTAGTAAAGTTTGGCGCTCGCAACGATTAATTTGTAAGGCCTTGGGATGACAGAGCAAGGAATATTAAAAACCGTACCCGGTGGGGACAATCAGGTATCCGTTATGTCGAGTTTTACAGCGAGGTTTTATGGATTATGCACAAGCTGAGATACGCCATTACTGGCGAGGACCCCAAGTACAAAATCACGATTCGCCGAAAATGGTTAGCTAAACTAATTGTTCAGCTTAATTTTTTATTTCTTCAAGGACTTACCACTGTTGATCATGTAGTCTTTTCCACTGCGCCCTCGCCTCTTTAGGATGAAATCGCCAGCTGCGGACTATTATCTGTAACAACTTTGACGCGCGTTTGTTTGGCGGTGTCGCGGAGCCTTATAAGGTGACCGTGCTCTTCTAGATTGAACCCCACTAAGTGCGACGGTTATTCTTGGATTGGGACATCTAATGTGCTTTGTAAATTATAAATCGCTGTATTAAATTCATCATGAAATAGCCGGTTTTTTGGCTTCAATTCAAACTAAATAACAGGGCCCTGGTTCGCGCTTATTCGGGGCTAGCATCGCGCTGGAGATTAAAGCAACTTCTGCGCTACTGCGACTAATTGATCCTGCAGTCTTTGGAGGGAGCTTTGGTCTTCTTAGAACAGATAGTTTAATTCCAGTTGAAATCATTTGTATTAAGCAATTTCTGTCTATAGTAAGCAAGGTAGAGCCAATATCGAATGGGTTGCCCGATGGTGATTTGGCAAACCGTTTGTATCAGGAACAGTTGTGGCTCCTTGTGCTTGCACGCCTGTCAAATAATACTAAAAAACCGCATACAGCGAGTGTTTTAGATATTAGACACTAGTTTAGACAAATACATTCTAGTAAAAGTATTAGACGGGTAAAACTGTCTTACCTAACTAACTTTGGACGTTTTCAGACACGACTTTTTAGTTTTTGTCCTGGTCTAAAATGGTAAAAACCGACGCTTTGATAGCGAATATCTTCAACCTGTTTTCGGGTTTTCGACCAGGACGTTCATTTTTAGTGCGCAGATCAAGTTACCCAAAGCTTGAGAGCTTAACTTGCTCTCCGATTCCAGACAGGATTTAATTTCGTTCAAAAAACGCTTCGACTAAGTCTTTTTGCGTTCTCTCTTATTTAAACCCAAATTTTTCAAATAAAAGTCAAGCCATTTCGGCTTTGGCTTTAATGCATTTCGATTTAATCTCTCAAAGATGCACTAAAGTTACTTCCAGCGCTTTCCACTACTATATCGACAGATTTTTGATGCTTATATCTTGCATTCTTTCTAATGTACGTTCTTGAGTTTTGCAACCAAATGAAAGCGCCAAACTTTTAAAGCCTGGTTCAATCACCTTTCCCTTTAGTAAACCTCAAAACAAAGTTCAGGCAATTAAATCCGGTTACGCCAAGATCTTCGATACATTTTAACATGTTACCCTGTATCGTTACTTTCGCTCCCTGTAACAGCAATTCTCTTCTATTCACTGGAAATTTAGAAATTGTTTGATCCAGGCAGTGTCCTTGTTGAAATAGTAACCAATTCAAACTTCAAAAGCAAAGGTTCTTAACCGCTTAAAACCTAGTCCTTTTTCTAATTTTGGATGAAATTGCCACTATAAAAAACGATACAGTTTCTCCTCCCTTTAATAGATCACCAGCACATTGACCGGATGGAAGGCTGTATGTTTTTCAGCTTTAAATTAATCTCTTGACGTGCCGATACGCTAACCCATTATTCTTCCAGTTACCGCTTTAACATCAAAAGAAATCTAAACTTCAACTGAAGGGAATTGTCCAATGTTCCATTGGCAACATTACCCGACATTACACCTGCAATCATTTCATTGTTGTCTGCACTCCAGAGTTTTCAGTTTGTAGTCAGGATAAAACGCCAAACGTTTCAAAATCATTTTAATATTACTTTGTTGACTTTTGGTTATACCGACAATTGCTGAATAACAGTCCGGTAATAAACTCACGCGCATCACAGACATGTCTGACTGAATAGGATGTTGGTTAAACTAAGCCTTCACATTTGGAAACATTTAAGACTTGTTTTTTAGGGTCTTACGAATGAGTAAGTTATCGCTTCCTGAAAACCTTGGTTAAACTAATACAATTTTGAACGAGATAAGGTACTGATTTTGTTTTCACTATTGTTTCTTTAATTTGCAGACTTGGGCAACACGGCGGCTATGATTAGGTATATTGTCTATAGCCGTAAATCGAGCTAATTTCTTCAATAAAGTCTTCTTCAATGTTTCTATCAAACAAATATAACGGCGCATATAACTTCCAGTCCACCCTCTATAGACGTAACCTGTAAACCCACATCTATTTTGAGAATATCAGTAAACCTGTACCGACGGGGATATTCAATGCCAAAGCACAAGGCTTAGTCTTGCGCTCGCCAATATAATCGAACGGGCTTTTGAGTTAAATACTTTTTCATTTTTTTGCTTTCAATGAATTGGCTACATTTTCCACAACGGCAATTCAACTTAGAAGCTGGTTGCTCTTGCCATTGCCTGAATTGTAATGAATGGGTCAACAGCCGCCAGTTTCGTAGGCGACTGTGTGCGTCAGTGTAGTGCAAGACCATACTGACGAGCTTTGCCCATTTATCGCGATTCAGGGGCAGAAAAGAGGCACTCTCTAGGAAATATCAGTTGTCTGCAGCAGTAAAACACCTGAATGTAACCGCGCGAACTATATCACGCCATTGCCAATGCTTTTTCGTTATGGCAAATCACCAAAGTATTAGCTTTTGAGCGTAATTCACTGTCGTCACAGTAGGGTTTAATTCTTGCCTTCTTTTGCCCTTCGAACCAAACACACATTACCTGCTTAAAACTTGTTGTTATCAAATGCGTGCAATTGGGATTGACCTAACTCAAGTAAAAGTTAAGTTAGTTACGTACGACAACTGCATCGATGCTTACTTGTGCCACTTCGGCTTAATTTTTCTTTGCATCCACAACGGGCTTGGCGAGACAAGATCAACCCCTTTGATAACTCGGACCTAAATTACGGAGGACAAAGCTTCAGAGTGATTCGAGTATGTTGGGGCGGGCGTCATCATAGTTTGCACGTGACAGCTTAATCTAGTGGTTCTGTAACAATCGTAATTGATTCAATACCCGACTTCAGTGGCAAATGCCTTTTATGCCTAAACACATCTGCACGGATTAGGGCGTTAGATCAACTTCCAACTTGCTGTTGTCGTCAATCTGCAAGTACAATCTCTTAAGTTCTGCCCTTATTGGTGCGTCGCTTTGGAAGTTCCAAAATACCACTTATGATCGTCACACCATTACCGAGATCAGAGAAGCCTACACCGCATCCAAAAGAGGGTTGGTCCGCGTAATTTTGCTTCTTGATTTTAAATTACCAGGTAATACTGCGCCAACAGTTAAGCAACGGGCAACCTTAATACCTAAACGACCAATTAGCGGCGCCATCCACAAACAATATTAAGGCAACCATTCGTTACCAATTTAATTTTATGTTTACTTGTAGGCTTATCCGGCATTCCGCGGGTGTCGGCTACATTTCAACAATTCACAAACAACTTACGCCGCTAAATTTCATCGGCGACTGCTTGCAACACCAATTAACCTCTAGCCTGCCATGCTTAATTGCTACTGACAATTCAATCTGCGATATTTCGCAGGATTAACCCACTCTCTTTAACCACTGTTCACCTGAATTTTCAATTATTAAACTCTGTCTTACTTAAATTGCTTTTAGGAAACGAAGATCGTTTTTCGAAGAATGCACGCAAATCGTTATACACCATAACGTACATGGTTAAAAACGCTCCAACCCATTGCCAAACGGCGGAGCCGCTGTATATTGTTCAGGAATCAATTATTAACTTGCTTTGGAAGTTACGTTCGGATGAACCATTCCACAACCCCAAATACTTTCTAACCATTTTACCATCTTTACTTCATAACCATCGACTTTTGCTGATGGTTTCGGTAAAAGGATAAGTACGAAAGGTCCGAATCGGCAACCGTTCATTTTTATTCAAAAAACGTGGTTTTAGGAAGTCGTGTAAGACACCTTTTAATTCCGGCCAAGCTAACTTTTTTTTTATCAACCATCAAGCCTTCCACTTGATGAAACATTTGGCGGTATGTGTTTGATCGTACATCAATTACGATAAACCCGGCCTGGAGAACTAATCTTAACGGTGGCTTTTTCGGGTTTCCATAGTTGCGGGATTTGACACCTGATTGTTTGTGTTCTAGCATCATGTCGGATTGAAGTAAAAAAGTATTCGTGGTTGCTCTTGCTGATGATTGGAGGGAATATTCAAACGCGTCAAAGTTTTGTGAAAATCCGTCTTCGACTTCTGCGGAACAGTTTTGACTTCAAGCTTAAATCACCAAAAACGCTTCCAATACGCTGCGGATGGTTCGGCTAACGGAATGAAGATTGCCACTTGCTGTGAACGACCCGGAAGCGTAACGTCGGACAGACTCTGCGACAAGTTTTTTCATTTAAGGCTGGGTCGCAATCTTTGTTGTGCTTTTTTTAAACTTCTGCACTTGATCAACCCTTGCACTTGTCATTGCTTAGCTAAATTATTTTTTTGACCTGCTGCAGGGCGCTCTTCCGCTAGGACTACTTACCCAGTACCTTTCATTAGAATCAGTTATTACTACCTCTCTTACCATATAGGCGACAGCGAACCGCGATCTAAAAATAAAAAAAAAAAAAAAAAAAAAAAAAAAAAAAAAAAAAAAAAAAAAAAAAAAATTTCAGTGGGGGTTGTGGCAATTTTCAACCCTGAACGCGCTTTTTATGATGGCTCAAGCCCATTTACTTCCTCTCTTGAACGTTGGGGGTTTGTTTTCTGACTTTTTAAAAGCAAACAACTTATTCGGTAAAGGCTAGCATTTTACACGCTTTTGTACTGAAATTTTACGCCCAGGGGGTTTTGGAAGATAAAACACGCGTTTTATTGTAGATTTAAATTGATATTGTTATCTAGGCTGAAAAGACCTTAAAGCCTGTTTTGTTTAAGTGAGTTTAAATCACTTTATATTCAGGATCAAAAAAAAGGACGAGCTCCTGCTCGGCTTTTTCCCAAAAAAAGAACTGCTAAACTTTGCCTAAAACTATGTTAGCTTGGTTAATGAATTTACCGCGTTTTAATTGCGCCTTTTTTGTGCCTTTCAAACATTTAGTTGGCAGTTAAATGGGCAAAACTTCTGTCGGTTGTAACAGCGGATGTCAAGGCCAAAGTATCTTTACGGGATTTTTTCCAAATTTCTCAAAAAAAAACAAAAAAGGGGACGGGGGGGCTTTTTTTTTTTTTTTCCCAAAAAAACCGGTTTTGATTTTTTGGGAAAAAAACGGCCTGATAAAGGGAAATTCCGTTTTTGACCGTGAAAAGCCTTGCATTTTATCGATTTTTT
>Ga0163217_1117646_pt1 | contig 11602 bp, 4 predicted proteins | sample SynspAceP_FD_185933 | JGI IMG/M metagenome (GOLD analysis project Ga0163217, IMG submission 185933) | Saline lake microbial communities from Ace Lake in Antarctica - Synechococcus sp. Ace-P (PacBio error correction) | ecosystem: Environmental > Aquatic > Non-marine Saline and Alkaline > Saline ... | reverse complement strand
AGTTTTTGTTTTTTGGATTATTAGGGTTAGGTGTACGGTTTTCCTAATTTGCTATTGTCAAACGGAAATGTCCCAGTATTGTTATTTCTTTATCTTAATGGCCTTTTAAATTTGATGGTATCGATAGTCTTTTTGATATCAATTGGACCTATTTCTTGGAATATTTGGGGATTGGTTCATTTCTTCAAGGATTTTTCAATTTTACTTTTTATCCAATGGAATATCTTTCTAATTTGGGTGAATTTGGTAAGTTTGGGTTCTATTGGTTCAGTGAAATGCTGCGGTATTGAGAAATTTTGCACATGGATTTTTTGGTTGTGGAAAAGGGTATCTTTTTGGCGACTATGTTGTGGAGAAATGTTTCTATGCGATTCGAGTGTTTTCTGAAGTGTTGGTGATATGAGTTCGTTTGTTTATTTTTTCACTTTTGATGTTTCAGTGTAAATACGCAGGTAATTGTTTTCACTTTTTAGGGGAATTTATTGGTTTGTTATTCCAGTATTGGGGGTGTTTGGAATTTTGGAAGTGGATTGCTCCAATGTTTATTAGGAAATTTAAGGGATGGTATAATCACATTCAGAGTTTTTAACTGAACCTTTTTTAAATGTTTTATACTTTGTGTATGGTGGATTTTAGGTTTTGGTACTTTTTTATACTATTTAAACTTGTTTGTACATTTGTGTAAAATTAAAGCTTAAATTGTTTTTACATGAATTAAGGTAGGGAGGATTATTTTGTGTCAGGGTTTTTGACAAATCTGGCTATCCTTCTTATATTTTTTGGTTTTTTTCAGTTTGTACTTGGTTTGGGGTTTAATTTTGAATTCAGGTTGCCCGAGTGGGATTGAATCTTATTTGGCAGTCTTTAGTATGGCTTCAACTTAAAGGGCAGTGATTCAAAGAGTTTCCTTTGACCTTAATTTGCCAGACGCTTGTGCGTTGGTTCTTGGAAAATCGTGGATTTTAAGTATATTGTGATTTCAGATGTATATTGGAGGTTCTTAATTTGATTCAATGATATAGTTTTATGATCCAGAGCTTACTAGATTTTCACAGTATTAATTCAGGTTAAATTAGGAATATAGTAAGCCGTAATCTATTTTTCAATTTAGTCTAAACTATGGAGATGCTAACTTTTATTAATTACTGCAAGGTTAAGAGAATTACGGCGTTTTAAACAGTTTTTATATTTGTACTGGTGTTCATTTTGTTGTAAATTATGTAAGGTTTTTTTTAGGACAGCTATGGTATTTTGTCAATGGTTTTTGACTTTTGTACATCAAGATTAATTGATATGGTAGTTTGTTGTATGCCATTTTCTTTTCTACACCTTCAGAAAAATATTATCTCTGGATGGAACATAGATGGAGTGTTTGGAACAAGTTACATTCTTTTGGAAAGGAATAGCACGCTCATTTTCGGATACCTACTTTTTTTTATTATTGTACTCGGAATTTGGACATGATTGGTAGAGATTGGAAGTTTGTTAATATTTACCTAAATTTTTTTCCTTTTTAAGGTAGGTACGGTATTATTTAGTCCATTTTTTTTGTTGTTGTAAAGTGTTTTTCTTTTCATTGAGATTTTAGGAACTATCAATTTTTCTTCTATTGTATATTTTCCTTGTTCTCAATTTGGCTTGAGATGTGGGATTGGAACATCCTTTTATAAGTGTTTCTTTTTAATTTAGGTGTTTGGTATTGTAAGTCTTGTTTTTTTGGGTTTTGATTTTTGGGTTGTAAGATTTTTTTACGTTTCGGTTGTTTACAAGTTTCTTTGTTTTTTTGTTGATTGCATTCTATTTCAAAATTTTTTATTTTTGTTTTTGGTGAGTGGGGTATTTTATTGGGTTATGATTCATGATTTCCGGTTGTTGTCCTAGGTGCCAGTAGTCTGTTTTTCATTGGTTTTCAGTATGTTTGAAGGGCGGTATTGTGTAGGTTTAAATAGAGAGTATTTGTTTGCTAATAATTATTTAGAATTTGAGGCTTGTTTTTTGCGTTTAAAATATTTGGAATAAATTGAATTGTTTTGGAAATGTAGATTTCTTATTACTGGGTTTTTATTTTGTTGTTTTTAAAGCGGGTAGTTAAGGACTTTTGGTTGTTTTTGTAAGGGTTGTGGATTTGTAATTCTGTGAGCTTATCAATTTCTGTTTACGATTTTCGGCTCTTGAGTATGTTTTGGTTGTGATTGTGTTTTTTTTAGGGTTGGGAAGCTCATAGTAATATTTTTGGTGTGGTTGTTGGTGGTTTTGTTTTTGAAAATTTTTTTGGTTTAATCTATGTTTGTTTAAAGGTGTAGTTAGGATTTGTTTTTAATGGTTAGGGTTTAGGTAGTTTGTGTATGTTTTATTTTTGGGGCTTTATTGGTTCGGAAATTATTGCATGTTAATTTCGTAATTTTTTGTTATTTTTTGAATCTATTTGGTTGCAATGACGTTGGTTATTTGTTTTTATTTTTAGTATAATTTAAAAAGGTATTGCCTTATTGGAGGGGGGAGTGTAATTAAAAATGAGTATAGATTTAGGCAGGTTCTTTTAAGTTTTGTTAAGTGTGGTGATTTTTTTTACTTGGGTTAGATTGTCAGTTATTTTCCACGTTGTTCTTTTCAAGTTGTTTTTTAACGTTTGCATAATAATAGAGGTTGTATGATGGTCATTTTATTTTAATGGTTTGTGAGTTGGGTTTTGGTTGTGTTTGGTTGTTTTGGTTTGTATTTGTAGGTCTTGTCATGGCTTTTTTGCGGTTTGCTTTGTTTTTGTTTTTATATGTTTAAGGCATATTTGAATTTTTGGTGAAATGGCTGTTACTGGTGCTTTTCTTTTGTTGAACGATGTTGGGCCAGGTTTGTTTTAGGTATGTTGTTTTTCTTTTTTTGGTAAGTTTTGCCATTGATCGGTCTATTTTTGTGTTGGTGTGGGGCATTAAATTTTGGATGATTGGTGTTTATGTGGTTTTAATATTAGTAAGTTTGTTTATGTTTTAATGTTTTGCCTTTTCTTGTTAAAGACTTGAATCGGTTTGGATGCATCTTTTTTCGTAAAGTGCAATTATTCTGATAACTATTCGGTTTCGGCAGGGGTATGATGTTTATTTGTTTTAAATGGTATTATATTTCTTTCAAAAGGATAATTTAACTCATTTCTTGTTGATTCAAAACCATACGAATTTATTTTGTTTTGCTTTCTTCATTGTAGGCCATTTAGATTCTTTTGTATTTGTTTTTATATGTTGTATTGGCTTTGAGACTTTATTTTTCTATACGTAGTTGGTCTTGTTTTGTTGGGGTGTTTACAATAAACATTATAAAACAGAATAAAAGAATTTATGATGTTTAGTAAGAATGAATGGAAGTGGAAGCAAATGAGATTAAGGTATTTGGTTGGTGAAGTTCAGACCAAGAAGAGAATGTTCGCTTGTTGATTTGGAGTATGGGTATTGATTCATTACTAGGGTACAGTGTATAACGTTATGTTTTCACGATGAATTTTGGGTGTTTAATTATTTAAAAGCATGGGCATTTCATGTATCGTATTTGAATCGCTTTTTTTGAAGGATGAAATGCATAAATGATTAATAATTAATAAAAATTTATTTTTTACATGTTGTTAACATTTTTTTTATTTTTATATATTATTGTTATGGTACAATTTAAAAGAAATTGTGAAGTATCGATTTTGGAAAAGTTAATATTAGGAAAGATAACAGAGTGTTTACTTGGAATGATTGACGATGGGGCTTACAGGTTCCTTATAGAAGTAACGAAGTATTTAAATGGAATGTTGGTTTTGGACAACAAAATTTGGAAGTATTGTTTATTACATTTTTTAGACCAAAAGGAAGTAGGAACGATATGGTGGAGTTATTAATTGCTTTGTTGGTTTTACCGTTGAAGTGATGGGTTGGAACGAGCTTTTGGGGCAAGCTGGGAATTTCCTTTTTACAGCTGGATTATTGGAAAATATTTTTGGTATGAAGGTTAGTTGACGGTATTGAGAACGCCTCTCTGCGTTTACTTGTGCGCGTAAGCCGTGTCAACTAAAATTTGAAAATTAGATATTATCGAAAGATATTACAAAGCTTAAAAGGTAAATAAATTCCCTTGCATTTAAATCCTTTGAGTTGCGATATTGATATTTTTTATGTTTAGTTGGCATTACGCAGATAAGAATTATTACTTGTTTTGTTTAAATAGTTAAATGCAATACTGATTTTGTTTGACTTGATAAATAATAAATAATATGGTTGTCGTATATTATGTTGTAAGTTAATTGTGAAGTGATATTTATTGATTCCTAAAATTTAATTTTAATGTTGCATTTGCAAATTTATGTGACATGTTTTAATTTAATCCAATTTACATAATGGGGTTGCCTATAATTTTATACTATGTAGAGGGTTAAAATAAAAAGAATTTTGTGATATCACTATAAATGAGTATTACAAAGATATATCTGAGTTTTTCATTAATTTAACCAAAATTACAAAATGACGGAGAGTCTTTGGAGGCTTTATGTTAAGATGAGTTTGTGTCGCTTGACATGATTACAGTTGCCAAGATTGAATAGACAGAGATGTTGCCGATTTTAAATACGGAGGTGGTGGAAAATATAGGAGGAGAAGAGTTTTTATTTATTGGGCTATCGAATTTTTTGATGCTGAGTTTTTTATTGCCGGGGTTACGAGGTTCAATGGTTAGTGCGTTATTTTGCTTCCTTTTAGGTGGCTTTTGATCTTGCAAGATATCGTTTCTACTGGGTTCGCGGATGGTTGGGTTTTTGTTTAAGCGTATTATTTATGGTATAGAAAGTTATATTGATTTGTTTTGTTCTGCGGTCATTCTGAGAGTGTTGGCAGATGGTTAGCGGGCCGTTCAAATTTTAAACATAAGTAAAGGAGAAACCTTGTTGAAACAAGTTGTAATTAACTAACTCTGGTTTTCGAATTAAACTGGGAGTATGTTGTTTGATTGGATTTGACGTCGAATATGTTGTTAATGTAATTCTTGTGGGATTTGGCTAGGGAAAAGTACCATTTTTATTTTGATGAAAAATTGTATGTGTTTTAGTAATGCTAATGGGAATTTTAAAATAGGCACTGGTTATCAAACAATGCAATTGGGAAAGGTGAAAGTATATTTGTTGCATTGTAATTGGAAAGGTCAAATTTTGTAAAGATTTAATTCAATGTTCATTTTCTTGGGCAGTCTATGGGGACATTTTGAGGGAGATGGAGTTAGTTAGGTTATTTGGTATTATGAAACGGGAGGACGGATTTATTTTTCACAAGATTGGGAACTGAATTCTTAGGATGTGGTCTAATTGAGGGGATTATTTTGGTTGATTTTGAAGGGAATGAGATTATTGTGGTGCGAAAAGAAACTATAGGAGTTTTCATTTGTTGGTTTTGAAGGTAGCTTATTGGTATGTCAGAAGTTGCGGTGGTCGAAACATAGATTTGTTTGGGAGGTATGGGTTACCGAATTGGCTAATCTTGGGTTCAGAGTTTTTATGATGAGGATTTTAAGAGTTTGGTATTTCATGGTTGTAATTGATTTTAAAATGTGAAAGAAGGTTACAGTTTGTTGTTCCGATTATGTTATTTATTTGGGTAACTGGAAGGTATTATTGGGATCTATGTTAGGTGCTTGCGTCTTAGATAAATTGTTATTGCAATTATTGTTGATTCGATGATTGGAATAGTTACGGCAATTATTTTTAATTAGTAACCGGGAGGGTTTTCAACGTAACCTTCAAGGGGATCCTGGTTCTGAGGACATAAGGGTACACAGCACTTTTTTTTGAATGGCCAATGCTTGTTGAGTTATAGCCATTATGATAGAAAGGCAAATTATTCGGGGATGCAAGTGCAGTTGGCTTCTGTATGGTCTCTGTTTTAAGCTCTTTCAGGAAAGTATTAAATAATGGTAGAGATTGGTATTGTAAAAGTCTTACGGTATTTATTTAAGACGACGGATTGTAAGGTTTTTTATTTGTGGATGCATGCGGTAGGGAAGGTTTGTTTGGAATAGTTGAGGGATTCACTTATGAATTCAGGGTTTGCATCCTGATGTTAGGAAAGTTAGTAGGTCCGTTTTTCTACTTGTTGATGATTTTGTTTAATACGCTTTTTTGTTCGAGAAATTGGCTTATTACTGTAAGGGTTATTATTTATGGAGTATTTGTTTTATTTATTAGGCGTGGACTTATTTTGACGCGGTATGTTCTGTGATTTATTAGGTTTTGGAAAGTGAACGTTAAATTTTAACCAAGCTGCAGGGGTAAACATTAGACAGTGTATGAAAAAATTGATTTCTATTTATTTTGGTTAAGGAGTGATATTTTTACATTTAATTTGGATTTCCAAGGTTTGAGTAGCAGGGATTTTTTATTGGGAAGCTTACATCCTTGAACCGAATATTTTTAGGTTTCGATGGCGAGTTTAGTTTTTGGTTCTCCTAACCTCGTGCTGCCGGCCATTCTTGTCGAGAAGTCCTCTCGCGCCTGATTCTTTTTACTTCTCCACAAGCAATGTGGCTAATTTCTAGTTGTTTATTTGCTGTGAGAAATGATTTAAGGTATTATTTTGTTGTTTTCACTTACACGCTCGCGTGGACATCGGTACTCTAAATATGACTTTAGAATCTAGGGGTTTAGGGGGTATTAGCGGATCCTTATGTATTAACGTTTTTTTTATATTCGTTGTTGTTGTTGGGGGTTGTTTGTTGTACAATTTTATTTTTGGGTGTATATGGGAGTTGTAGTCCGGTTTTTTTAATTGCACTTTAAGATCCGGATGTCACCGGTTTTGTTATTGTCTTTATCTTTTTGAGTTTATGATCTTCGATAGTATTTGTCGCAATCTCCAATTTGGTTTTTTTGATTATTGGTTGCGTTTTAATTCTTCCCAGGTTTTGATTTTTTTTTTATTGAACCTAAATTTTTTCCATAGGTGGGGACCTTTGATAGAATTTAGGGTTTTTGACTGTATCCAATGTGGATACGGCTCTGTGGCTCCTTGGATTCTTTGTGGCTTTATTTGGTCATGATTGGAAAGGGTTTTCTTTGAGATTATTGAATAAGGAGACTTGTTTGCCTTATTGGACTTTCGAGTTGTTTTTCTTGCAGTTTGGGTGTATGGTATTGTTCATCAGTTTTCAACTAATTGTGTTATCGGTGTTTTCCGGTTTTGTTTTATTTGCCTTGGGGATAATCTTGTTGTTATTCCGGTATTGGTGTTTATGGCTTTTTGTGTGGATTGTCTGTTATTTCGGATTTCGGGGTGGTTATAATTCACGGTTTATTTAGTGATTATTTTTATGTTCTTCGTAACTTCGTGTTTGGAGGATTTAATAGTTTGTTTTTTTCTATTTTTCCTGTTTTGTCTTTGCTAGCTATGCTTTTGTCTTTAAATGATTACGGTGGGAGGTTTTTTGGTGTAGGGGTTTTTGCATTGGCTTTATTAATTTTTTTTTTGTTGTGTGTTAGGGTTCATTTTGACTGGTTTGTCCGGTGGGTTTGAATTTTGGGTCTTTTCGTGGTATTTGGGCGATGTTAGTTTCTTTTGCCGTATTGCTTGGACGCACTTGTCGTGTGAGTATTTGGCTTGGTGGACTTTTAGTACTTTTGTAGTATTCGATGTTTTGTGGATTGTACTTTTTGTCTTCTGTATATTGTATTTGTAGTTATTCGTTCTTGTTATATTGTTTTCGGTTACAATTGAATTGTAGCGGGTGTTCCCTCCTCTCTTCTTAATTTTAGGTACTAATGGGATGCTATTTTACTTGCGAGGTTTCCAGGTTGGAGTTTTTCGTTTTTTTTTGGTCCATGGTGTTTTTATGTTGTAAAATTTGTAGTTTTTTTCGGGTCTGGTTTTTGCTCTAGTCCTTTGACTTTCAAATGTCCATCAGGGTATTCGTAATGGTAGGTTCTGTTGTCCTGTCCAATTTTTTTCTTCAAGTCAAAATTTCTCTTGGTGGGTTCGATGGGTGTTGGAGTTCTTTTTGAGATAGGTTTTTGGTACTATGTTATATATCTCCTTGTATGGTATTTGGCATTGGATTGGTCCGAGATTGGGAAGTTTTTTTTTTAATTAAAATTTTTACATAAATTTTTTTTACTTCTTCAGGACATTGGTACGGTAAATTTTTCGCTTACTATTGTTTTGTTGTTTGGATCAGTCGTTTTAATTTCTTGGCATTTTTTTAGGATTCTTTTTTCATATATCTTAAAAATTTTAATAAATAAAATAACGGTGGAGCTTATGTTTTTGCCGCTTTTATGCCATTACAAATCAACACAAAATCATGTAGAAGTATTGTGAGCGGCTGTGAAAAGGCTAATTTTTTACCGTAGGGGTAATTGCTCTTTTGGATGTCCTTTGAAAGATATTATATGGTAATAAAAGGATAGATATCTATTGTAAAATTTTTTTATCTTCATAAGCTGTTCCGAATATCTTTTTGAGGGCGGAAGTCTATGGCTCATAGGATTTTATCCGTTGGTTAGTTGTCGATTGATGAGATTGAAATGTTAGTTAATATTGGTTTTTATGGTGTGTATGTTCCTGAAGAAAAGGTATTTCGGCTATTCTCTCTTTCTGGTTCTCCATTATTGAGGAGTTGGAACTTGTACCAACGGTTCTTTTTTCTAATTACGGTATTGTTTGTCTGCTATCCGAATTAGTGAGGAGGATAATTATTTTGGTTTGACTTAATTTGAATTGGAGAATATAGAGATTAATCTGTGTGTTAGTCTGGTGTACTATGGGATTAGGAAGCTGCGGCGTATGCGAAGTTAAATTCTTTTTTTTGTTGGGACTGTTGAATGTCAATAAGAAACCTTATTTTGGATTGTCTTGATTAAGGGGTTAGCTGGGAGTCTAGGAGTGCTAGTGTAGGCATCGTGTGGTTCTCCCGAACATGAAAAGATTCTTTTTTAGGTTGTCATATTGAAATTGGTGTGTTGTCATCGTAGTCATAAATGAGTGAAGGCTTACTCATTTGAGACATGGAGTATAAATATTTTGTGTTGTGTGTGAATATAAAACGGTTCGTTTGGCTTTGCGTGTGTTGTAAATTGGTTGATTAAAACCATTTTGGTGCCAGGTTTTATTAGTGTTTTTAGCGAACGTTTGAGGGCTATTTCTATACTTTTTTCCTTTTAAGGTGGGGTATATTATGCATTCTTATAATTATTTGGTAAAGTTATATTGGTAGCTTTAGACTGGGCTTGTACGATAGTGGTTCTATGTGTATTTGAAGGTCTTTGGGTTTTTGGGTGTAGAGAGCTGGTTATGTGGTGAGGGTTTACTTGGGAAAATCTTTATGGTGATTATAGGTCGTGAATGTGGCATTACTAGTAATATCTTATGTATTTCATTGAACTCAATATTAGAAGGGCATGAATTGTCGTTGTTTTATAGTATTTTGTGTGACATTATCGCGGATATTTTAATGAGGGTTTGAGGGCAAAATATTATTTTACTCTATGATTAGTCCAGGTATCTGTTTGGTTTTCCATGAGGAAATTTACCGTGACTTGTGGTGCTCTTATGTGTTGTTTTTTCGGTGTACTCTCTTTTTGGGGCTCTAATATGGCACGGTCAAAAGTATTAATATAAAATAAACGGTTTTGATAAAACCTCTTTTTTTTTTGTTGAATGCCATCGCTCCTTAGGAGTGTTTAAATTTCCAATTAGGTTGATAAGAAACGGTTTCGGTAGAGTATTGTGGTTTATAGTGCTTATTTGAGGTATTTTTTTTTAGTGCCGGAGCTGATTTCTGTTGGACTAACCTTTGGGTTATGGTTTGGGCTGGTTTGGAATATTTTTAGCTTTCTCCTGAGGACAAGGACACAATACTTTAAAATAAAATCAAAACTATAGTGTTTTTAATTGGATATGCTCCTCATATATTTTGTCAGAATTATACCGGCTCTGTTATCAGCTAGAAAGGAATCCTCCCTACCAGGAATTTCAGGTTATAGAGATTCGAGTATGTGTATGGCTTTTAATGATTACAGTGATTGACATTATGGAGGTAGCGATGATAATTCTGAACCTGGTGTATTGGGTTTGGAAAGTGAGAGTGTAGAGGATTCAATAGGGAATGTATAATTAGTCCAAATAACTTAAGGATTAATTTCGGTGCGTACTTTAGCCAAGTTTATCATGTTTGTAGAGGATGATCAGATGATAGAAATTTTATTTTATTTGTAAGGCGTCAGTTTGTATTTTATTTTTGAGAGCTCTCTGTGTGGAGTGATTGTTTTTTATACGCGCTTGTTTTCCTCTCTTTGAATATTTTGTCCGTAAATAATAGGTAACCGAGTTGTAGTCTAATTGCTGCTACAAGGAAGGTTTTCCCATTATATTAATTTTCATTACCCCTGGTCTTTATTAACACTGATTAGGGATTTTCAGTGAATATTTCTCAATATACCACATTTTATTATGTGAAATTTCTCTCGTAATTTACGAGAGTTAAGTTTGTTTTGTAAGGGAGTAATCTGTGTATATTGCACGCTGAGTTTATGTTTTAACACCTGTTTGGGTTCTCCGGTTTTGCTTTCTTGGTCTTTAGTATTTGTATTTGAGAATTCATTTTATGAGAGTGTGGGGATTATTGCGGATGGCAACGTACAAACTTATACTGGTTGTCATTTCATTAACATTTACTTCTCATCCAAAGTAATATTTCTGCTCAGTTGGAGGCAATATTAGTATGGACCAACTCTGCGGAATATATTTGTTTCCCTGCTAAATATGCAAATGTTGTATTCTTAATTCGCTCTCTTTCCTTCATTTCGCTTTGAGTGATTAAATTTTGCCGTACAAATTGGAAGAATTATCCCGCTTTTATTTATTTTTATGTGTTTTTGGTTATTTTGTGGTGGACCATAATTATAAGAGTGGGGCCATTCAGAAGATATTTCTGCATAGTAGCCAGCAGGGGCATTGTTCTTTTTATTAATTGGTGAAAGTGGTGGTTTATACATCCATATTTTTGGATAAACCGCGCGTGTGATTATCTTTTTGTCATTAATTGGTGTCTTCCATCCCGAGTGTATTTTATTTGGGGGAAGTGTAATAGATTATTATTATGTGTGTTTTATTGTTTTCATTATGGATTGAGAAAAAGGTAGAAGAAGGATTTTTTTTTGCGAAAAAGGTGCCTTGAAGAATTTGAGATGAAAATTCTCTCCTCTATCGCATAAATTGGAGGGTTGTTCATGATTTATATGGTGTCTCATTGATTTTGTGGATTTTTAGTGTTGGCGGGGAGGAAAAAATTGACTTCGGTACATGGTTCTCGGACTATGATTATTTTTTTTTCCCTCTCTCAATTTTGAATGTGATTTCATTTAAAAAAATGAAGGATGGTTAATAGTGGGTGTTGATTATATATAGAATAATTTATTTACAAATTTATAAACCGAGAGACATTTCCGATCGTATAAGATGGAGTGTCTGGCAGATTTAGGGGAGAATAATAATACGCGTGTTATATCTCGTATCGTGAATCTCCTCTGTTTTTGGGTTTTATTGTGTTAATCCCTGATAGAAATTATAGCAAAAGAACTATCTCTCGTCTTTCTTTT
>Ga0163217_1089626_pt1 | contig 11602 bp, 8 predicted proteins | sample SynspAceP_FD_185933 | JGI IMG/M metagenome (GOLD analysis project Ga0163217, IMG submission 185933) | Saline lake microbial communities from Ace Lake in Antarctica - Synechococcus sp. Ace-P (PacBio error correction) | ecosystem: Environmental > Aquatic > Non-marine Saline and Alkaline > Saline ... | reverse complement strand
AACGGCAAAAACCCTGGTTACATGGCGTCATCATATTTTATATGAAATCCGTGCCGTTTACCTTCCGGATATCGCCTATTGGAAGGCTTATATTCAATAATGATGAAAAGCTCTTTCGGTAAAACCGCCACCAGAGCGTTTCAATTCCTTTGCCCCGAGATAAAACCCACACTTATATTAATTCGGAATCTAAGCCCATCTTTTCCTATGCGAACTTGGAAGATTCTAGGAGATTGGCGAAAAACTGGAGCCTTTTGCTAGAGCGGCTATTCCAGTGGGTGTTAGCGTCCCACGCCAATATTGCCCCGACCTTCTTTCTATAAAAAATCCTTAGTCCGGTCTTACTTCCAAACCATTTATTATCCATCATATTTCAATTAAAATCAGCACAGTGATCAATTGCTCCTTTTTATCTCGTTCATACTCTCGAGGTTTTCCGCCGAATACCATTGGCTACACATGAACCAGGTGTGTCCAAAGCCCACTAGGCGTGTCTCTACACGCGTTGGCGCGGAAAGGTAGGCGATTTTGGCCTGCCTTATTACTGGTCCGGAAAGTTATCTATCTTTTCCTCTCGGCGTAAACTCCCTATCATCCTTTACGGTATATGAAGACAGGACTCCATTATACTGAAGGTACCTCTCTCTATGTCAATAAACGCACGGGTATCCTTTTGCTCACTGGAAGTCTTGCCTAAAAAAATTGTTCGCCATATCCATTTAAAAAGCCAATACTGTCTGTGAGAGAAGTTTTTTGGTCCCAGGTCATCAATTATTTTCAAAAAGCGTTTTAAATATCGGCCCAGCTTAAAAAGCTGGGTACCGCAGAAATGTGTTTTGGAATCCTCACTTCTACCATGTCACTCATAATAAGCTTTACTGGTAATTCCGGGAAGACGTGTTTGGGCAGGTAATTAAAGAGTTACCTTGGTTTTTCTATGCTTATCAAGGATTTCGAATACTATTTTTCTTTTATATCCAAAACCGGTCCTCATACGAACCAACCATCAGTGATCAAGCTCTACTTCTTCCTACGTTAGCCTTATGCGATCCTCAAGGATTTTCCTGTTTAAATTTCTCTGCTGAGCGATCATATTTTTGATGCGTAAATAGGGGAGGGCTTTGATTGTAAAAGCTGTGCCAAAGGAAATCGTTCACACGTTCTATTTTCTAAACAATTTTTATATCTCAAGTGAAGAGTACCTCTTTTGCTTTTTCGTTATCGTTTAAGCGGCCCGTGGTCTAAATATCAGCAAAAGCGCGGAATTACTTTCCACCTCCCAATAGTGTGGCCAAAATGAACAAGCGATACCACTTCCCCATAAATACCAGAACAATAAACTGCCTACTTTTTAAATGTTGTTCTGTCATCATAGTTTAAATGTAGTTAAACTAGTTTTTTAATTCTTAGGTATAATTTTCTTTTCCCTCGCAATCATTTGTTGATCACCTCAGCTACCTCAAAAGGTGTCTAATTTATCAGGGATACATGATTATCTTTAACTTACATGTTAAACGCAGTACGCAGTCATCTTGGGGAGTCTTTATCCTTGTTTTTCTAGGCCCAAAAGCCGTAATGGATTAATACCACCTTCTTCCCGTCGTTGGATGGGGGTCTACGTTCGATTAATCCCTTTCCTCCATACTTTTTAGTATTTCGGATAAACTGGTTGCTTTCGCCATTGAATGCCATTTTGGGCCAAGAGCTGTTTTGGGGAGAACCCGATTTTGGGTCTATGCTTAACAAAGTAAATCCCACAGCCATTGTCGCTTTCAAACTTTTCGGCCTCTTCATTGGTACATTCTGTTGCGTTACCGCTTGCCAAGTAGCTCGTAGCGCGTAATCTCGTGATATGTTATGACGGTCCATGACTATTTTGTATTGGTTCGCTTACCAAAATATACAAAAATATATTACGCTTCGCATCGTAAATTGCAAAACACTCATCATCCAGTTAGTAATAGAAACAGCGTGTATTGTTACGGAAGCTGTTTTACAATAAGAGTTAGAGGAGTGCGAATTTAATGCTACCATAGAATGTCCATCGTATGATAGATTGATATATATTTTCCTGACAATTTTTGGCGCTTTAATTCTCATAGTTAGGCAAGTAAGGTGTCTTCATCAATACCTCCAGGACATCTGGTGTAGCTTCGAAATTTTTTACTTTTACCCATTTGCAAAACTGTTCATTGGCAGAACACTTTCCTCGCTGGGAATCTGGCTCCAATTTACTTTTTCGTTTATTAAACCCATTTTTTGGTTTATCGACCTACTTCCACATATCTATGAATTTGTCGACCCAGTTACCGCCAACAAATTCGAACTCGTGGTTTGATAAGGCTTGCCGGCATTTTTCCCCTTCACGGCGACGACCAAAAACATTTTGTTCTATTAGAATTCTTGATTGCTTAAATCTGTTCTCCAATAAACCTGGGGTGGGGCAAAGCGTATTTACCTCCAGAGGGTCTCGGTTGGCAACATTTCTTTCTTCACTGTACCCCGTAATCTTGAGAGAATCCCATCCAGGCGCAACTCAAATCTCGCCTATATCGCGGTATGAAAATATTCCCATCCTTTAATGACTCGGCTGTTTTTTCAGCATCCTTGTCAACCTAACCATAACAGACGTGGCTCTGTTAAACCACATATCTCACCGTCTTTTTTGCGATTTTTCCTTCCGGTACGGTTTCCAAAAGTTTTCCAACCAGTGCCAATTCTAAAAATCCACCAATCCTCATTATCCCGTTAAACCGAAACTACTGGGGAGGTTATCCCGTAAGGCATTAACCCTTCCCATGACGCCAAAATTCGGCCCTTAAAATTCGTGCCAAGCGTGGCTGCAAAGCGAGCGTACTGAAGCTATTAATGAAGATTTCCTCGCCAGACCTTGCTTTTCCACTTGCTGAAATTAATTTCTGGCTAGGGCTAATTTTCTTTTCGTACACCAACCATTCTGTCCATTAAGGTTCGTTATTGTAAAACCAACTTACAACAGCCCACAGAATACATTGCTTTTTTCATTCGCCCGGTCAATTCTGTTTCCCCTATGGCGATAATTATGTTTTAGCACCCTTATACTTTTTTCCACAATACGTGGCAGGGTACAGCGGTTCATTACATGGGGAGAACACTCCTTTAGATTATCACTTTATTTTTATCCATTGACTCGGCAAAAAGATGGTTGACACCGGCGTATTGATACAAAAGTACATCACTCAGTCTTTCAGTAAATTGGACATAGCTGGCAAAAAGCTTAGAAGCAATAGAGTAATTGCCAGTGAATCTTTGAGGATAAACGTTTAGTACTTGCATGGCATTACTAACACGTTGGTTCATGCGTTTAGCATAACCCCTTTTGGTCGGCCCGTGGTACCGGAGGAAAGTATCATATTAATGTGCAAAGTCAATGGTGGCGCTATTTACCATCTGCCTTTAGCTTTCTCACAACCTGCCTTTTTGGTTGGGAAAGTAGTGTGCGCCCATTCAAAGACTTTCACTCAATATCTGACATTACTATGTAAGACAGTGCAAAAAGGAGTATACATCTTTTTAAATGCGGGGTATTTTGCCTTTACCGGCATTAACCTTATTTAAAAACCTCATACAAGAAACAAAGACATATTTGGCCTCTGAATGGTTTAGGAATATTTTCTATTAAATCTTCTTCCGATATGTAGGTTATATAGGAACGGTTTTGTTGCCCCTAATTGGCAGAATACCTATGTCCAGAATATTCATTCCCGTTCTAATTGGCCATGGGAAATTAGGGCCAATCTTATCGTTTGTTTTACACCAAAGCCTTCAACAAAAGCCCTGTTACAGCATTAGCCTTGTCTATATAATTCTTGGGTGGATGTAGCCACCCCACTCTCCATTGTATTAAGTCCAAGTGGATTTTTTTAAGGTGGAATTTCTCTAATTGGTAGTAAGGAAAATCAAAAAGGCGGTGTGAGTGTCTGCATATTTATGTTGCTGTCGTAATCGCAAAATTAAGAAAGGGACCCGTATTTTAAAAATCAAGTTCGTATAAAAACATGTTAAATATTATTGAGTTCCGCATATTCTTTCTTAAATGTGGTAGCCCTAATTACTTGGTTTATATGTTCAATACCTATCGTATAGATGTTTTTAAAATAGTTTTATTAGAATGGAATTTTTAGAATTTAGTTTAGAGAGAACACTTATTGCTTCGCAATTTTAAGAGCTATTCAGTTAACTTTATATGTGAAAATCATATGCCTATGCAAGTGTGCCCTTTGCTGGATTATTTCTAAGTATAATTAGGTTGTTCGTATATTATTTCCGAGGTTTACTTAGCTACAGATCTATTATAGGTATGGATCTTGCCGAAAGATTAAGTTCTAATCCTAATACCAATATTAAGAAAATTTGTATTTAAGCATTTTGATATTAATTAAACTCGTTAGTATGTGATGAATTACATTAATTTTATAACAATAAAACACTCATAAACCTATGAAAAGCTTTTTTGTCACGCAGATACGTTTTTTTGACCGATGATTTCTCCTGTGGCCGAAATAACAAAGTTCCTGTGTAATGCTGGAGAGGGTGTCGTCGCGGAAGCCACAGAATCAAGAACTGGGCCTGATTATAGGCAACCTTTAAGAATTATAAGGAGAAAGGATGATGGGTTAATTGCGTTTAAACGGCGGCATAAATCCTGCGGAACGTATAAGCGGGTACGCGTAAGTTGAGTGAAAGAGCGGAATGGAATCCATACTTGGGTACCTACTATGGTTAACAGGGCGATATCCGTAAATTACCACGAAGATTGTATGCCATAAATAGAAATGGGAATCAGCTTTTGATGAACCTGGCCTATGTACCCTATTACAAGTTTCTTTGCCCTAACAAGACGGGGGTCATTCACTCTTTTTATGTCCGGATAACGTATAATGGGGAATATCTCGGCCTCGTAGAAGAAGTTGAATGGAATACACTGTGGTAGCTTATATTGTTTCTCCCGATATAATTTGGCTTGAGGGACTTGGATAGAGATATGGACTTCGGTGATGGAGGACGAGCATACCAAGTGGACCGAACTTACTGCTATGTGATAAATGTGTAGCGGATTTTAAGGAGAGCAAGATCCAGGAATGATATAAAGGAGGTAGAAGATCATCCAAAGTTCAGGAATGGAAAGCAGTTTAGATATGATTTTAAATTACAACTAATGTTCAATCGTTTAGTGAAAGTGGTCCATTGGAAAAACGGTAAAAAAATCAATGCCGCGTTTTTCCTGGTCCCAGTAATGCTATGAAAATGGTGAGGACAGGGAAGGGAATAAATGGGACTTGGGACGCCTTCTATCCAATGAATTATAACACGATTTGCTATTTGAGAAGATTCCGGAGCACTCGGTAGGAGAAAAATAAGCCAAGAAGGAAGTAGCATGCCGTTAATGGCAAAGGAAAGCCTAGTTACAGTGGGACTTTGTATATGTCCAAACCAAGAGAATAAACAAAGGAAACAGGATCCGAAAATCACGGGTGTTACCTTCCCGAAATTGAAACGGCAATTAGAGCCTCCATGGGAAACGTGCCACGGGATATGTCTTTTTACCCTGAAAGAATGGACGCCCGAAGCAGTGGGAAGCCTTTGATAAGGGCGATTTTCATGCGGATTATTTCTAAAAAAATAAAGAGGTTATTTAGGATAACTTGGCGGTGTCACCATTGCCTTTACATATAAAATTCCCTTGAAGGGAGTTGAGGCTAAAAAGCGTTTAAAGCCATTTTATCCAACTTTCTTTCCAAGAGAGGGATTTTTGCTTGTGCTCTTATATGATGTAGTTAAAACCCTCATGAGGTAGCTTTGAACCAAGCTTTCGTAAATTCGAATGCATCCGTCTAGTTGTTCGAAGTTAATTGCACCATATGACTCCTTTTTCCTTGGCCCTATGAATGAATCCATTGCAAATTTGTTTGCCCAATTGCCCTTACTCTGTTTCATCTTCATGAACATGGACATTTTCTACAAGAACAACGTGACTCACCCCATTTAGTGAGGTGAGGTATTGCGAGGGAAACTCAATTTGAAAGGAAGCTACAACGCGCTCCTCTGGCGGGGAATCAGTTTTTTTTTTAAACGTTATAACGTAAAGTTCCTGATTTTTCCTCTTCTATCGGTCAAAAGCATATAATATTTTGCTTGGGAAGTGGCTCCTCGCTACGTTCTCACGTTAAGTGGGGCCCCACAACAGAGTATTTCCTTAGCAATCATTTTATTATAGCTGGAAGGTTCGTGTGTAGCTCGTCATAAAAGATCATAATTTAGTCATTATTCCGTATGTCATAGCCATTAGCGGGCAGTTACAAATGCGCTCCAACCATGGTTTGAACCTATCTTTTCTACTCTTCTGGGATATATTGTGCCCGCAATGTCTTTGGAACAATAGACACCGCCCTCTATATGGCGGCATAGTCACCAAATGTCTCCCTTGCTGGTATCACATAACATGGCGGTATAACAATCGACTGCCGCGTCAGGCACTTCTCGCCGGATCACCTTCCATAGGCCACTAGCTTGGCCCTATATTATAATCGTCCTGCGAAAGAGGTAGATTTTTTAAAAATTCCCTTCCCCCATGGCGGATGCTATCCAAGCACCCTAAATGACGCGCTTCCAAGCCCCTCTCAAAGCAATTTCGGAGTTCGTTACTTTTGTGCAATACAACAGAGGTAAAATCCCCATGCCCTCGTGTTTGTGGGAAATCATGTATAGGTCATTTTTCCGTTTTTCTTCCCCAGATCTGCTCCCGACCGGCTTCGGGATTTAATCAATTTCCGCTTCCATAAACAATGGCAACCCGTTCAAGAGTCACCCAATGGAAAGGGTATCTGCCTTGCACACGAAATCTTCAGGCATGTAGTCTTAGCTTTTTCCGTTTAATATTTGTAAAAGCTACCTCCAACCGGCTCCCACACCTTTAGGCACTCCCCCAATACTCCGAGTTTGGGAGCAGAGACCACAAGAGAGCTCCCTAAACTGAATTGATCATCCACAATGTCTCGAGTCTACCACCGAGGTTACGCACGGGCATATGTACACATCCGTATAACATCGCGCGCCACAAACCAGGCCAAGGCGCGGTGTCCATGGCATTGGCCATTTTCGGCCCGCTCGCGAATTACTTACCTTTTTCGACGTTAGGATGCCGCTTTGCGACGTGTTGTTGGCTTAGTGGGCACTTGCCAGTCCCAAAAATGGTGCAGTAGAATGCTTGTAGGCTAACAGGGATTGGATGTTTAATATGGAAATTGCCGCATGTTGCCTTTCTTTGGGCAAGGTTGGTCTGGCAGTCTATCCTGTATGTCAAGGAAGGTAGGAACGTTTAAACCCAAGTTTCGTATAGCTCTAAGCGGAGTTAATGTTTTTCAATCCCCTTTCCATACTGTTTTTCATGGTGCAGACGTAGCAGTTGGGCTCTCTGGTTCAGAACCACAGGTTTCGTACTCAATTCCAAGCATCGGGCCAAACCTTTCTACCGAAACTGTCCCTTGGCCTGAAAAACAATTCCAGGTATCGGGAGAAACAATAATTTTTCATATAGTATCGGTCTCCACCAATGGGAAGTCAGGGTCCAAAAGTGGCACCTAACTCGGACCGTTGTTGCGGTCAACACAAAGTCTCTCCAGGTCGTAATCAGTTCCACCGGAGAGCTCACATCATGGCCAGCCAGAATCTTCCCGTCAGGATCAGACCTGCGAACGGATTGAAATCGAGTCCTCATTGAACATGTAGGCATCATTAATTGTTGGGGGCCTCTCTACATCACTGGTATTCAAGATTTGTGCAAACATAGGATCCTCCTATTTATGAAAGGTGTGTCTTTGGAAAGATTAATGAATATTATATCGACCTCCATGTTTTTGTAAAAACCGGCTTCTACCACCTTTGTGATATCGGAACAGTACCTGCGGCGGAAATATATAACGGTTCCAGGGACTATTTAAACTCAGCATCTTTATAACGCTGTTCATGGAAAGGGAATCCTTACCTGGTGGGACATTGCATTCAATGCAATGCGAAATCCGAAATAGCCTCAACAGCCTCATACAGCTCTAGCGTTTCTCAGGGTTTTTACATGGCCACACCAGTTGGCGGAAAGGGATACTGAATCCAAACCGTCCTTTAAGGAGCCCATAAATATTGGTCAAGGCTTTTCCGCTACTACTGGTTTTGGCTACCAGTCCGGGCCAGGTCTATTAGATCCCAGAAACAGGTGGTGTGGGCCCTATAGATAGTGGCAAATTCCTTCCCTTTCCCTTTATACCTCCCAGAGGCTCCATGACACCACGCGAACTCTGATTTTAAGGTAACTGCCAGGGGTCCTGCCACCTTTGGCTGCGCGTTCGGCTCACCTTGCCCCAACCGTACACACAGCGTCTACGCTTATTGGTAAGCCAGTCTTTGGAAGCCACAGCTTTCCAATTGTAAATTGGGCTCACCACTCAATAATTCATGGGACATGATTGTTCTAGCGCAATAGGTTGGCCGCTAAATAAGATTTTCTTGATCTATCTGTGGGATCGTTCATTTACAGTATTTTGGAGGAACTACCCACACGATATACGAGTATTCACGAATCCATAGGGACTTTCATCCTGTAGTGTGGAAGACTTGAAGGGTAAACGATTATCTCCTGTACATCACCAACCTCATACATGGGTGATGATTTCCGATCTGCAGTCGATGCAGCATATCAAACATCCCTTTTTGCCGCATGACCATCCATACGCTCTTGGATTCGTTTCCAATAGTTTCCTTTTGCTGATAGCGTAGGGGTCCCAATAGGCAGTTTATCCAAATCTATTTGTTCGCTCCGGTTTCCTCCACCAATTCCGATAGACAATTCAAATTGTCGCCCTGCACCCGATGAGTCCCGTGTATGGGAAACAAATAGGGTTATGATCACTCTTTCGTACCAGACCGCCCGACGACATGTGGCGGTTGGCAGCTCTGTTTTTGCAATTTCTGGATTAGATACGCTGATCAATGGCACTTGCAGTTCTATAGTGGCCCCAATTCGCCTGTATCGGCACTGGAACTGCGCACCTCCATTCCGTTTTCGATAGTGGCGCACAAGGATTACAATTTTTATTCACCGGTTTTTTGGAGGTGGCGCTGTTCTTGTCAATAATGCCGTGGCTTCCGCCTTGCCATAGCCAATTCCTACCGCCGCCCATTAAATTACCTTTGTCATAACCCATTTTCTACCATTGTCCATTTGCTGAAGATTCAGGCCCGCTTTCATCCATGTGTTCAAACAAGATACCAGAAGTACTGACAGCAATTAAGGGTTTGGCCAACATTTGTGTCCAAAGTCAGAAAGACCATTGATGCTTTTATTTAAAATATCCATTGGAGCTCTGGAACGACCACATTGTCTTTTCTTTCATGCCCCTTTTCCCGAAGGTCTGTTCTCTTTTCCAATCGAGGAATGGGCGGGTCATTATAAACGGGCAGTTCCCGCCAAGGCGCATAACCCTTATCCTACCAGCCAAAGAAGGTCCCTAGACTCACCACCAGCTCCTGTAGCCGCACCAGTAGAGGGTCTCCTACCAGTAGTTGGGAAAGATTATGGGTTCTGCGGCTCTCAAGGAAAATATAGCGGCTCTCGCAATGTTGATTTTTCCTCGTAATAATCCGGGGTTTTGTCTGCACTTTTGGGGCAAATTGAAATTCACTTTTGGACCTTTAACAAAGGCCACGTTGTCCTTATAGGGCTGAGACTTCTTCCAGGGTGTTCTTGTGTGTTTTTTAATAAGGTTTAAAAGCGATGAAGGCTTTTTCAAAATTTCCATCGATTACAAAAGTGCCGTAAAATTTTATGTCTGCGTGTTTCGGAGTTTACCTGGCTAACCAAAGACTTCGGAATCTGTAAGTGTTTGCGCCCAATTTTTTGGGAAATTCTGCTGTTAGATAAGTTTACCTCTTTCTTCATTTAAGGCAAAGCCTTTCCTGTTCGGTTGTATTTGGCAATATCTTCTATGTCCCAAAATAGGAGCTGGCATCACATCAACCTTAAAACTATCTTGTGATAAGCCATTGTATGTTTGTGAAAGCATGGGGTCCAAAGTTCTTTATCCTGTCTTTGTTCCACCTTTTATAAACTCTTCAATTCGTATATTCCAGAATACCCATATTTTGGGTTATTATTTCTGTGAGACATTTGTCTCCATGGGGGTAATCATGTCTCGCTTCTGGACGAATCAAACAAGGCGTCCAATGAACCGGCCATGTTCTCACCTGGCAGCGTTGCCAAACAACCACGTTAAGTTTCACACTATCTTCTTGGAGATAGGTCGCTTTTCATGTGTACGCCTTATGTAGTGCTAATCGTCCAAAGAACAGAATCATCTATATGAACATTGTTATGGATGTATAAAGCTGCAAATCTTTACTCGTTTAATGTGTATTTTTTAAGTAGGGATATGTTAACAGTTTTAGAGGACATTAGGTTAATTCTAGAGGAAGCTATACAGTAGTCCCGGGTTTGGCTTAATTATTATTTGGGTTCTACGTGGATCGAATACGTGTCCCAATATTGGGATATCGGAGCGGAGTCGTACTTGAGTTTATGGGACAGGTTCATGTCCTTCCTTTACGTACTTGTACTAGTGGCATGTAGTCTAGTGATATTTTGTGCCCGCTTTGTCTCTAACAACATTTTTCAGTTCCTGAAATACCGGATCCCACTAAGAGATACCGCTCGTGATATTTTCTGCCTCAATTGAGTTTCGTCATATAGATGTCGCTCCATTATATTTTCACAACTGTGCAGGTCTAAAGATGAGTAATGCCATTATAGAAATATAAATCATGGGAGGCGCGGCGCCAGATTGCAGCCGTCGTGCCGCGGGTTTCATAACCTTGTTGTCGACATCAACCGCAATGGAAACTACAATGAAAAAGCATTACGACCGCCTTGCATTGGCACTCGTGTGGCATCACTTCTATGATGGCGCAGAGCATCCGCCTTAAGGTGGGATGGAAACTATTGGTCTCGCACTTTTTCTAATACTATCCCGCGATACGAAAGTGCTTCATAGAATCATATATCTCCCCAGACTATAAGGTCCAGGATTTTGGTGTTTTGTGAGTGTTAGATATTTATGAATCTCTCATAGGCTATTATTGGTAGCTTTGAGGGGTAATTAAAAACCCAGCCACTACAAAGTTTATAAGTGGCTTCAATTCTTACATGACCGTATGGATGGTTATATCTGCCGGTCTTTTTGCACTCAGTGTTAAGTCCAAATGAAAACGTAGAAGCGAGAAAAATTCGGTAGTGGACTCACCTGGCTAGTCTGCGTTAAAGCATAGGTAATTGGCCAAAAAAAACCTGCAAGGCCTGTTAATTATGGCCAAAAACAAATTATTGCCAACTGATTAGCTAAAATCATGTGTTTTATGGCCTGACTCGCTCATTGGTTCATGACGCTATTTACCCAATAACTGCGGATAAAAAAATTTTATAATTGGGGTAACATATATTTGCTTTTTGGGACGGATCATTATTGTTATTTTCTATTTTTTTACTGACGTGGACGCTAACTTTCATCCTGTTTGGTAG
>Ga0163217_1083803_pt1 | contig 11602 bp, 15 predicted proteins | sample SynspAceP_FD_185933 | JGI IMG/M metagenome (GOLD analysis project Ga0163217, IMG submission 185933) | Saline lake microbial communities from Ace Lake in Antarctica - Synechococcus sp. Ace-P (PacBio error correction) | ecosystem: Environmental > Aquatic > Non-marine Saline and Alkaline > Saline ... | reverse complement strand
GCCTCTTGAGCCCTTGTCATCAAGGAGAACGTGTTGTGACGGTGCGCGGTACGCCTGGCTCCCAGCCCCACCGGCCACGACTGTCCATATCCGCACGGCCCGAACCGCTGTTTTCAACTGGCTGTTCGCCCGCCATTCACGGCGTGCGTTCCTTGCTTGCGGATCGAGGACACCGACAAGGAACGCTCCAAGCCGCGAATTCACCGCCAACAATTCCTCGATGGCCTCTCCCTGGCTGGCCTGGCTGGGCACGGCGAGCCGGGTGATCCAGAGCGAGCAGATTCGAAGCCAACCGCGCCGCCATTTGCCCAGTTGCTCCCCACGCCACGCCTACCGCTGCTTCATTGAGCGGAGGCGAAACTCGAGCAGATGCGCCAGGAGCAGGAAGGACCTCAACGCCAACACCGCCACGCCACAACAATGCCCACGCGATCTCAGCGCTTGGCCCAGCAGGCAGCCTTTGCCGCCGAAGGGCCGCGAAAGGCGGTGATCCGTTTCCGCCATCGACGACCAGGCCACGATCGGCGTAGGATCTGGTGCGGCGGTGAGATGCGCTAGGAGCGCAAAAACGGGACCTCGGCAGGGTGACATGGTGAATTGCCGCCGCGACCCCCGGCACGGACATCGTCGATCCCCTCTACAACCTGGTGGTGGTCCGTCGACGATTGCCGCCAGGCGATCCAGCCAGTGGTGATCCGCGGCGAAGACCACATTCGCCAACACCGCCAAGCAGCTGCTGCTCTACGATGGGCTGGGCTGCCCCCTGCCGGTGTTGCCACACCCCGCTGATCCTCAATGGCAAGGGAGCGCAAGCTCTCCAAGCGCTATTGGGTCACCTATCTTCTCCGCGGCTACACCGCTCTCTTTCTATACATATTACGAGAGCGCGCGTTTCCTGCTGGTGTTCTCTACGTTATGGTGCGATTGGCTGTGCACACGTTTTCGCCTGGGCGGAGGCGGCGGCGGCCTTTGGTTTTGAGCGGGTTCAACCGGGCCGGAGCCCGCTTCGCTGGGACAGCTCGAACTGGCTCAACCAGCCAGGTGCTGCATGGAGCGGCAGCCCCTTGCCGTTCTGTTTGGCCTGAAACTGCTGCCGCTCTGGCAGGCCGCAGGCTTGGTGGATTCGAGTTGCTGCATGGGGCCTGGCGGCGAGCAAACTCGCCCGGACCCTGCTCGGCCCATCGCATGGTGACCCTGCAAAAGACGCCTCGACCAGGCCCGTCCGTTTTTGAAATGGCCCGGGCTACGGACGCGACCGCGACCGGACAAGCTGGCTTCGGCTGGAGGCCCGCTCGGCGCTCGCTGCCCTTGCTGGAGCGCTGCCGGGCTAGCGATCAACCGCTGGCCGACGCCACGGCCCGGAGCTGTTGGCTGTAGCCCGCCAGTGGGCTGGCGTCAGAAAGCGTGGTTGATGAAGAGCCTGCGGGCGGGCACTTGCTCGGGCAGCCTCATGCAGGCCCGGATCTTGATCACACCTGCTGCCGGGCTGCACCCCCAAAGCGGCGGAAGATCGCTCACGCCTTGAGCGCAGCCTCGCCACCTGAAGCCAAGCGAATCTTCGCTGTCTACTTCGCCGTTTCACTTCGTTTTCGCTGGGTCGGGGCCGCACCAGGGCCGTATCAGTTTTGCGCCAATGGGGCCGCTCGGTCAGCCCCTGAATGCCCACCGTCATCAGGATCGTCAGGAAGACCAGGGCCCTGCAGCTGCCGGCCCCCGGGAACCCACGCTTCCATCGAGCCGCCAGGGCGAAACAGGCTGGCCACCGCTAGCCGGTGGACGATGCCGCCGTGGGCCAGCCAGGGCCAGCAAGACTTCTGGGGGCAGGCTGAAGCCGGTAAGCCGGCTGTGGCGATCCCCATGGCCAGGGCCTCACCACCGAGCATCAGGGCCAGCACGGCAGGCCACGCCACCGAAACCGAGCGGGCTGAGCTCCGCAAAATCGTCGGCCAGCAGGGGGAACAAATGCTGAGCCGCCAGCTGAAGCCAGCTGGCGGATTTCAGGTTGCGAGGCTGGGCGGAAATCGAAGCTGGTCATCGGCGACCCACCATTCCAGCCTAGCAGCCAGCCAGAGGCCGCAAGCCCGACTCGGGCAGCCAGCACTTCGCAGCCCGTGACATCAGAAAGAGCGGGATGCCCAGGTGCCAGCTCATGGCGCACGGCCACGGTGGATCCACCGGCAGGCGGGCGCAGCAGCTCGCGAGAGCAACAGGCCACTGCAGGAGGCGATCACCACAACCGCCCCGCAGGCGAATCACCAGCGTCGATACCGAGTTGCTTCAGCGCCCAGACTCCACCGGGAGTAACCAGCTCCAGCAGCGCCAGCGCCAGGACGGCCGCCGAATGAGTTCGCACGAGTAGTAACCAGGCCTTCGCCTTCAACAAGCACCTCCTTCCGAGGGGGGCGGCGCAGAGGCGCAATCCTGCGGCTGCACCAAGGGGTGACCACCGTGGGGCCGGGCCCAGCACCGATCGCCGCTGAACACCGCCGCCAACGGCCAGTTCTAGCCCCGCCAGACCAGTGGCGGCGCCTACAGCGAGGCCAGCAGGGGCAGTGCCAGCAGCCAAGCGCAACCCAGCACGATCCGGCAGCACGACAGCCGTGCCACCTGCATGGGGCAGGTTGAGCTGCAGGCCGCCATTCAAAAGAAAGCCACCAGGGCTTGACCAAGCAGCCCCACCACGGTTTCGAGGCCGCTGCCCAGGCTGAAAGGGGTTGACCAGTGCCAAGGCCGAGCGGCCGATCACCAGCGCCGCGAGAGCAAGCAAAGCACCACCGGCCGCAGGCCCGTGCAGCACGGCCGTTCAGCTGGGCCAGGAGCGCCAGCAAAAACAGCTGACCTCCCCAAGAGCAGTTCAAAGCCGTCGGGGAGCATCGGTGATCGGGAAGATCAAAGCGTTTGAACTCGAGGTGTCGTTGGGGTCCGATTACTGGTGTCGATCTCAATGGTGCTCAAACCCCAGAAGCTGAAAGAAACCGATGGTAGGCAAGGGGATCTGCTCGCTCACAATTGCCCAGGAATGGCAGAGCTGGCGCGAGAATGAAGGCAGCCCCCAGTCCGCAGGCCGGTCCGCCTCAGCAGCCCTGTTTGCGCCTGGCTGGATAGGCCAACTCAGCTGGCCTTTCCCGGCAGGAGCTTCCTAGCCTTCGCCAAGGGGCCGTGTGAGGGGGTCTGGCCACCAAGGAGGGGGTGCCCCACCCAGCGTCATCCTATTGGCTTCCTCAAGGCGTTTGCGGACAACGTCAAGGGCCTCACCCCCCAGGGGGTGTCTCGCTTTGACACGCCGAGCCCACTTTCCGCCGACAGAGGCCAGACGCCAGCTACACCAGGCCGCACCGCGAGTGGCCCGCGTCAGCACTCGTTCAAGGCGATTCTTGGCCAACCTTGCAGGAGATCCTCTCTTGGCGGCCCATGGATCTTGCACCGCTTTGTGCATGGCACCGGGTTTTCGATGGCCGACGACGTTTGTGCGTTCGGCACCTGCCCAAAACCGGGCGTGCGAACGCCGGGTTGCTTGAGCGGGACGTGCCGCCAATTTCCTCTCGGAGTTGATTCGCGGACCTGTTCCAGCTTCGTCAGTATGATCGGCCACGGCGACGACATTGCCGTGCTCTACATGTGGGTGTGGCGTACGCCAAAAGTTCTTATTGCGCTCTCTATCTGCTGGGAGTAGAGTATGCAGGGTTATAGCTGTTGAACTCTAAGCTTGCCGTGCATCGCGCGAGATCTATCTGAGCGCTGAGTAAGGCCCGATCACCGGCGATGCCAAGCCGATACAACATTCCGCCGGGCCGTTCAAGCGGGGTGGGCCCCAAGACCGCCATTACCCTGCTCAACGCCCACCTCAACCTCGATTGGCATCTACGCGGCCCTCGATCAGCACCCAAAGGCTTGCCCTCAAAACCAAAGCTTCGAAACCGACCGTTGAGAACGCCTATCGCTCGCGCATGCTCGCCAGATCCTGATCGACATCCCCCTGCCGGCGAAACGCGGCTGACGCTCGGCGCCGTGGATGGGGCCTGCCTTGGCCCTGCGCTTAGAAGAGCTGGAGCTGTTCAGCCTGGCCCCGCAGCTGCGGCCTTTGAGAAGGCCTTTCTCGGCCGATCACCAAGCTGAGCGGCCGCCGGATTCCGCAGCGGCCAAGACCGTCGTCTTCCGCAGCAATCAAAACGGCCGCAGCACGAGGAAACCGCAAACCAGGCCCCGCTGATCCAAAGTAAGCGCCCAGCGCTCGGCAGCCCCAGATCATCCATGCTAGCCCAGACAGCAGCTCGAAAGCCTTGCTGTTGCGGAGCTGATGACGGCCACACGCCCGATTTCCCGCCCCGGACCGATCGCCCTCGACACCGAAAACACTATACCTTCACCCTTCCAGGGCCGGAGCTGGTGGGAGTGGCGCTCTGGCTGGGTGGAGCCCCCGCCGATCGGCCCCACATCCCCCGATCGCCCACAGTTCCGGGAAGCCACTGATCTTGCTGGAGCAGGCCACCGTAGCCACCCCGCAGTGTGCCCTCGATTGGAGCTCACGGCCCTGGGCCCCTGGCTGGCAGTATTGCCCACCGCACCCAAAACCCTGCAGGAACGGGCCAAGTCCGACCGGCCCCTGATCCTGGCTTGCCCATGGCCTGAACCTGGAGGGGTGGTGCATGGACACCACTGTTTTGGCCGACTTACCGATGCCGCCGATGCCCCCAATGCCAAGCACGGGCTGGAGGTTGGCTGGCCCGGAGCCGCAATTTCGGTTTCGCGCCCGAGGGCTTCAAGCGCGCTGGTGGCAAGGGCGACACCTTCGCAGGGGTGCCGATCGAAGCCGCCGCCCGCTACTGGCGCCATGGATGTTGCACCTCAACTGGCTGGCTGGACGCCGCTGCTGGGCGCGGCCAGCTGCAGCAGTGCGGGGAAGCCCGCCGCAGTGCTCGATCAGCTGGAGTTGCGCTGGAAGCCGGTGGCTGGGCCCGCATGGAGGCCACCGGCATTCGCATCGACAACCCTATCTGGCGGACCCTGAGCGAAGAACTGGCCGGCGCTCCCCAGGCTCGAGGCCGGTTGCCCGCGAAGCCGCTGGTGTGAGTTCAACCTGGCCTCACCCAAACAAACTGGGCGAGCTGCTGTTCGGACACCCTGGGGCTGGAGCGCCAAAAAAATCGCAACGCAAGACAAAAAACGGGAACTGGAGCACCGACGCGGCGCCGTGCTCGAAAAGAACTCGAGGCCGATCACCGTTGTTTGCCGCTTTGGTTGCTGGATGCACCGCAACCTTTGAGCAAGCTCAAAAGCACCTATGTGCGATTGCCGCTGCCAGACCCTGGTGAGCCAGAACCGGCCCGCGTTCACACCACTTCAACCAGGGCGGTGAACCGCCACCGGGACGGCTCTCCCAGCAAGAACCATCCCAACCTTGCAGAAACAATCACCATCGCACGCAGTTCAGCCGCCGCATCCGCCAAGGCCTTCCTGCCCCACCAGGAGGGCGGCAGCTGATCAGCGCCTATTACTCCCAAGATCGAGCTGCGCATCCTCACCCACCTCTCAGCGAAGACGGTGCTGCTGGAGGCCTACGCCCAACGGCGACGACGTGCATGCCCTCACCGCCCGCTGACCTGCTATCGAACAAAGACGACGCTACGGGTTGACAGGCAGGTTAGGAGCGCCGCCTGGGCAAAAAACAATCAACTTTGCGTGACTACGCACATGGGCGCCCAGCGCTTCGCGCCGCGAACAGCGTGAGCCAGTCAGCGCCAAGGAAGTTTCTCTCGAAATACAAAAAGAAGCGGCTACCCAGGGTTTTTCGGTTTTCTGGAGCTGCAAGGAGCGGCTGGCCCTCAGTCGCGGCTAAATGTGGAGGACAATCCTGGCGGCGTTCGCGCGCCCCTTCGCCTTTGACCCCGGTGCCTCGGGCCGGCTTGAAAGGCAAAGCCACCAGAAAGATGATCGAGCTGAGGTGGCCCGCCGGCCGGGGAAATGGAAGCTCCCAGCAACTGCGGGGCGCGCGGCCAATGCACCGATCCAAGGGCTCATCGGCCGACATCATCAAGCTGCGATGTGCAGCTCGATCAGGAGCTGCGCGCCTTCAGGGCTTCCCGGCCCGACATGTTTGCGCAGGTCCACGTTACGAACTGGTGCCTGAGGCGGCCCCCGGACGCCCTCACCACCGTTCTGCGCCACGGTGAAACGGGTGATGGAGAACGCCGTCGCCTCCCTGCGTTTCCCTGGTGGTGGACCACCGGCTGGGGAAGCGAACTGGATGGGCAGGACAAAAGTGGATTGAAGAAGTTATCGAAAGCGAGAGGCTATCGAGAAAGTCTATCCCTTTTCTATCTGCTAGATATATCTGTTAATACCAGCATGATCTCCGGTTGTCGCTGTGAGCACAGCCTAGTACTTGGTAGTGCGCACTCACTCGGTTGTCGTGATGCCTAAGATGTTGAAAACGCCGGCGTCGCAACCGCCGACCACGCAAAGCGGGAGTTGTTCTTGCCCAGGCCCACCCTGAGCAGCAGTTGCTGGGGCAACGGCCGCAAGTATTTGTTGCATCTGCTCACCCCCGAAGAGCCTCAAGCAACGGGCATGAGCGACAAGAAAGGCCCGCCTTGCTGATCCAGGCCTACCGGTGCTGGTGCTCAGCAACGGAATGGCTGGTAGCAACTTTCCTGTCCTGAGTGCGGCGCAGCGCTGGTGCCATGTGGCACGGCTGCATCGGGTGTGAGCACACGGTGCGCTGGGCAAACCGCGCGAACTCTGGGAGCAGTGGCCCATGTGGATCCGGTGGTGGCCAACCCGAGCGTGAGCGGAGTTCAAAGCCGCCGGGAAGAGTGGGCCGCCAGGCGTCAGAAGCGTGCCGACAACATTCCGGTACTTCGATTCCTGGCTAGGGGGTGATTGCGGGCTCATTATCGCAAGTATTCGGCCCTTACTTCGGGCACCAGTTGCCTGCAGAAACAGCCACAGCAGCTTTGCTCATCCCAAGACCTCAGAGGCCTGTTCCATCTGGGTCCATCAGCTCGGGAGAGAGCATCGGCGGCTAGAGCGCTTCTCGTGGCGCCAGATGAATCAGGCGGTATGGGCGGTTGGGGACAATCTGAGTCCCCGATCAGCAGCTCCTCATAGAGCTTCTCCGCCGGCGTCGTAGGCCCGTGAACTGGATCGAGATGTCCGCCGTCGGATTGTTGGCGTCGCGGAGTCGGCAACCGGAGAGCCGAACCATCTGGCGCGCGAGTGTCAACGATCGGCAAACGTTCGCCCATGTCGAGCAGGAAGACCTCACCGCCCTGGGCCCGAAGCCCGCGGCCTGCAAGCACCAGCTGGGCCGCCTCCGGGATATGGTCATCATGAAGTAAGCGGTGTGATTCTCGGGGTGGGTCACGGTAGAGCGCCCGCCGTCTGGCGATCTGCTCACGAAACAAGGGCAGCCACCGAACCGGTTTAAGACCCGAGCACGATTTGCCGAAGCGAACCATCGAGGCAGACCGGACCCCGCCTCCGGTGGCGGTGATCCTGGCGCGCAGCCTGAACCAGGCAGTTCCACAGTGGCGCGCTTGCTGGCCCCCATCACATTGGTGCGGCGCAACGGCTTTTGTCGGTGGAAACAGCATCCGAAGCGTTGCGAGACGCAGCCATGGCCCGGCCTCCATGACGAGCGGGAGTGCCCAGGCAGGTTGTTGCACAGCCCCGCCACAGATGTTGCCCTCCACCAGAGCCACGGTGTTTGAGGCGCTGCGTGGAACAGCGCATCAACGTTTGTTTGCTCCGCAGGAGTTGTTGGAGGCGCGATTGATCCCGCCACATCGCCCAGGCAGAGGAATCAGCAACGGATGGCCTTGCAGGCCCGGTATCCGGTCGCCGCAGCGATCCGGCCAGTAACTCCTGCTCGATGGCGTAGAGGCCGGCTTTCGCTCTGTTCCAGCAACACCAGCCGGGAAGGCGGGCTTGCTGGGCTCTAGATCTGGCGGGCAGAGTTCCGAACCGGATTCGAGCCGCCCGGCACCGGTGACCAAAACCGAGCGCCCGCAGGACCGGAAGCCGCAGCAGATCAGGGTCAGGCGGGCTGGGGTCGCGGCCGGAGCAGCTCCTCGAAAATCGCCACGGGGCGGAGATCGGTCACGGCCTGTTCGCCCGTTTGGCGATCCGGGACAGGGGAGGGATCAAGAAGCACGCGTCAATGCCCATCCCACGGAGCTGCAGCCGCCAATCGCGTCGCCTGACCAATGGAGCTGAGGGGAGGCCAGCCAGTACCTGGCGGATGCCGTAGCGATCAAATCAGCGCCGCCAGAATCACGGCTGGAATGGACCGGGCAGCTGCTGCAGCTGCCGCCCGCTGAGCGTGGGGTCTCATCATCCACCCGCCGCCACGAGCTCGAAGGCCGGGGTTGTGGTCCGCAAGCTCAGAGAGCAGCAATGAGGCGGCCTGCGCCAGCTGCACCGAACACCAAGGAGGTGGGCCGAATTTTGGGGCTCGCTGACGAATGAGGCCAACGCCACAGGCCGCTGGGCCGTCGCCGCGGACGCGCAGCCAGTAACGCAACAGATCACGCAAACACAATCGGACTGGCCGATCAGGGCACCTGAACAGTAACAGCCAGGACAGCGGCCAGAAGGCACGGAAGGCGGATCGTCTATGTGCCAACCAGGGTGCTCACCAGCCCAAGCACCAGCAAGACGGATCAAGCCGTGCGGCAGCAGAAGGCATAGAGCGCATGACTACCCGTGTCACACGGCGTCAGACCCGGATACCAAGCCACTGATCCCAGCACGGCGATGGATGGCCACCGCCAAGGGCAAAACAGGAACAGATTGCCGCAACATCGGCGAGAACGGTTGATTCAGCCGCAGGGCGAAGGGCAGCCAGAAGCTGAACCTGAACAGGGCCGAATCAAGGGCGATCAGCATCAGGCGCCGCTCACGCACCTCGGGGAAGGGCAGCGCCTCCAGCAGGCCGCAGAAACCAAGCCGATCAGGCCGGATCATCGGGGCAGGCTTTCCCACAGGCAAAGTGTTGGGCGCGGGTAAAGGCCGCAGGCCGGCCAGCCAGTCCCAATCTCCTGTGCGGCTGGCCGTTGCGGGGCGCCTATCCAGGGCCTGCCAGGCCGCGTCTCGGTGGGCTGCCCTCGCTCAGGATCGTCCATCCTATTCCAGCCACGACGCAGCGCCCTTTTGCTGCAAACCGACGCCTCCGAATCAGGCGGGCCGATCGCCTCGACAGGCATTTCGACGCCGGTGCCGCTGCTGGGGGGCCCAAGGAAGTCGGAGTGAGCAGACCCCGGGCAAAAGCCGAATCGGTTTTGCCCCCCGCCCAGCGCCGGCGGGGCTGTAAGTTGGCTGCTGCGCACCAGGGTGAGGTTGCTGGCGGGCGGATCGCCAGGATCGTCAGCCCGCCGGCCCCGCTGGTAGGAGACGGCCCTGCACGCTCGATTGATCGCAAGGCTGGCCACGGCCCGGCCCCGGCGAGCGGAACCAGGTTTCCAGTGAGAGCAGCGTGGCCCAACCGGCCAGGGCGAAGAAGCCCCACGGTGCCCCAGTCCATGGCTTGTTAGCCCTGCATCAGGCGGGTGTGGGCGCAGATTCAGCTCCAAGCACCAGCACCACAGGAGGCAGGTTCAGGGCCATGGCCGCCACGGAAGAGGATTTACGGCGGCCCAGCCCCTCATGCCAGAAGTCTGAAGGCTGCGCCCCATGCGTCCAGGGCCTTCGAGGCCGGGGGCGAAATCGGGTAGGCCAGCAAGACGATACGCAGCGTATTGACAACGAAACGGCATCAGCAACAAGCGAGCAGGGCCTCAGAACGGATTCCCGGCTGCCAGAGAACCGCCATCGCTTGAGGAAAGGGCGGAACGTCAGCACGATGGCAGGCAGGAATCACCAAGACCACAATGCCGCTCGCCAGGCAGGAGCGCCATGGTGTTCACGCCCGTGCAGCTGCATCCACCACCAGAACTTTGTTCATTTCAAAGAGGATGTTTCTGCCTCGGAGAAGGCAGACGCACCCAAGCACCCAGTAGCGACAGAGCAAATGCGCAGGCGGTGAGCGAGCCAGAGCATCGGTGGCAGGAAGCGATTGATCAACACCTGGCCCGCAGCAAAGCCGCCAATCAGGCCCAGGCTGCGCCAGTATCCAGTGGAGTCGCCAGGCCAGGCGCTGAGCAGGCCCAGCCCCAGCAGGGAAGCCAGGCAGCAGATGCAGCAAAGGCTTCTCTTTTCTAGAGGCGCAGCCACGCGGACTTGAGCACAGCAGGCTCCAGAGCAGGCAAAGACAGCAGGGCAGGGCCACCACCCTGTAGCCCGACAACTCTGCAAGGGGGAGGGTTGGAACCCTGCCTTCGCGCTCCAACAGCAGCAAAGCCCCCCCGGCCAGCCAGGAGAGGCTGGCCATTGATGGCGAAATCAAGCCAAGCCCGAGCGGGTACCCAAGCAAGGTGAGCTGGGCTGCCGCAAGGGGAGCAGAGCAGGGTGAGCGAGCCCAGCCTTTCCGCCGAGGCCCGATTCATTGCGGGCCAGTTCTCGCGCTCGAAATCTATTCGGGCTCCATGCTTCGTTCGTCTTCCAAAGCCTTTGCCTGAGCCGGCGGGCCTCAAGCACCCGCTCCACGGTGTCTGCAACGACCGCGGCCAAGATGAACGCCCGCAGCGAAAGGTAATACAAGGAATAAGAACAGTGCTGTGAGGCCAAGCCCTCACCCATCTGGGCGGGGCCAGCTCACCGAGGCATGGCGCGCGCCACCTGCTCTGGCGGCGCAGGTGGCCCGGCGCCTGACGTGAGCAGCCGCTTCCACTTAGCTGTCGCAGCTCCGGCAGCGTGCTGTTAATGATCCAGGGGGGGTTCCCTCCTGTTGCAGGTCGCCTGCAGGATCTGGGCTGGCCGGCCACACCCGCCGCAGCCGCTCCACCGCTGGTTTCCCATCCAGCTGCCTGCGGAACTCGCTCAGGCTCTCCTGGAGGTGCGCACCTGACCCTCAAATGGGAAGCCGACGCGTTAGTGGAGATCTTGTTGCCCCACCCCGACCACCCGCCACGGCCTTGAGCAAGTAAAGCAGGGCTGCCAGCGCCAGCAGAGCCGCAGCCAACGGCGCCAGCCAGCTATCCCAGCAGGGCCGGCAGGGCGTTCGCTCGCTGAAAACCCAAAGAAACAGAAACAAACAGCGCCACCGCTCCCCAGGGTGAGCGCATCCAGGCCACCTTCAAGCCATCACCGCAACAGTTCGCTGGGAATCACCCGAAACGGGGGCGGCAGCAGCGTTGTCAGCACACTGGCCAGGACACCAACAACAAGGTTGTAGGAGCAGAGGGCGTCCGAGGCTGCGAGCTTTGCGGAGCCGCTTTGAAAGTCGTCCGCAACTCAATTGTCATGGAGGGTGAACACCTCAAAAACCTGCCGCGGACGTTCTACGACGGCATGCCTGCGGAATGAATGCGCGTCTGCCCTGCGCTGCGTGGAAGACCTCAGCGGCCATGGGGCCTGTCCCCCTGACGTTGATTTCCCATACACTCAGCCTCGAACCAGGGGCTCCAGAAATGCGCTTGCCAGCACACCGGACACCCCCAGCGCCCAAACCGCACTTTATGCGCTCTCGCTCGAGCGCCCCGAGGAAGAAATCCGTCTTAAAGGACAT
>Ga0163217_1088793_pt1 | contig 11604 bp, 16 predicted proteins | sample SynspAceP_FD_185933 | JGI IMG/M metagenome (GOLD analysis project Ga0163217, IMG submission 185933) | Saline lake microbial communities from Ace Lake in Antarctica - Synechococcus sp. Ace-P (PacBio error correction) | ecosystem: Environmental > Aquatic > Non-marine Saline and Alkaline > Saline ... | reverse complement strand
GGCGGCCCTCCCGATGCCCGGGCCACGTCCGAGGGCGGCCCATGGCCTTATGTCGAGAACTTCGTAGATGTGCGTTTCTGGCGCGGAAACGTGGCGCCCGGAAAACCGGCCCCATGATCCGATCGTCCACCAGCGTGCGAGGCCACGCCCCGCCCCTGGCATTTCAACGTGCGCGCAAAAACGCATCCCCTCTCGCCTTGGCGACGCCCAGTAGTGGGCCGTTCCTGCGCGGTGGAATGCTGCCTCAGCGACCTGCGTTGACCGACCAGGGCGTATCGAGGCGGCAGGCCGCCGAACTGTGGCCGCAGCGCCTGCTTGGCCGCCAATCGTTCTGATTCTCCCGATTGGCTCTTCAACACGGTCTCCGCTGCACCGCTGGCATGACCGAAGCCTGTGGCCGATTACTCCAGCGTGGGGCTGATGGGGGATCTTCTGGCCTTGTGGGCACCGGCCATGCCCACCGCCCGCCGTAATCTGAGTCGCGACGCGGCGCCAGGAGCGCCCCCGTTGCTATCGAGCAGCGGCGCCTCGAAGATCGGATCGCCGCGCTGGTCCCCACTTCGAGGATCGCCGCACGAGATTGACAAAGGATGCTGATCGAGCGAACCGTGATCCTGGCCCGGGTCGCGGCGCTCCAGAGCCTCTCGACCAGCGAATCCGAACCTAATCCAGTGAGTCAAGCGGTCCTGCCACAATCCAAACATTCGGTTCCTTTTCTTTGACCAACACCCGACTCACCAGGCCGGATCTGGGCAGCCCCCGCCGTAACAAACCCGCGCACTGGAATCCGCGTCCTGATGCGTTCTGGCCACATCGTGCGATCGGACACCGCCGCATCACCCTCAAGCGCTGGCCTATCGGCCCTCAACTTGCCCGGTGGCGACGGGCGAACAAGGGCTCAACCAGGTCTGGGAAAGTTGCTGCGCCAGCCGCTCTCCCGTCGGCTCTGCCTACACGGCCGTGTTGTTGATGCCTTGCTGCCGCTGCGTCTGGAAGGTAGCAACGGGCCAATCTTCGGCGCTGAGCGGGGGGCTGTTCTGGCAGCTGGTGCATCGCGTTTCAGCCTGCTGCTTGATGGACTGCTGGTCTTCAAGATCAGGCCTTCGCTTTTCTGCGTGCTCTTCGCGCGTTCTGAGTGTGGCGCTGTTCGTTTCTCAGCCGATCGGCGGGACTGAGCCCGACTGGCCAAACTCATCTTCCGCCGCCCCGTGATTCTGGCCTTGGTGGTGGTCTGGTTGGCTGGGGCTGGGGCCGCCTCGTCGATCGGCCGGCGGCCCTGTCAACCCGTGGCACCCGCCCGTGGATGAGTCCAGCATCGGGCGACCGTGGCTTTGCTAGCATCTCAAGCACCGCGCTGTTGATGTATTCGGCCTACTGGTGCCCCTTGCCACGAGCAGAAAGAGATGTTCGGCAAGGAGCCTACAAGATCTCACCACGTTGAGTGCGCTGCCGACGTGAAAGCCAAGAAAGCGCTGTGCGATCAGAAGAACATTCAGGCTCCCCAAGCGGGGAGATCAACGCCGCCTGATTCAGCGTCAAGCCCCTGCTTCGGCTGGCTGAGCTGACGCTTTCAAGCCCGCCAAATCCCTCCCTAGGGTTGCTGATCTGGCCGAGGGCGCGGTCTGAATCGCTTCGTCTTTTGGCTGAACGTGGCGCCCAGAACGCTGGGGCTGGCGGCATCGGTGCGGAAGTGCCCGCCACGGCTTTCCTCCCGGAACTCGGCCTGCTTCAACCAGCAGGATCGCCCAGCGTCAGCATCTGCCAGCCCTGGAGCGCTCCAGCGCGCGCTTGGGCTGGCTGAGGGCCAACGCTGGCGGTTCGAGCTGTATCCAGCTCGCGCAGCAAGAGCTCATGCTCCAGTTCGAGCCTTCTCGAGCCGCAGGTCCGCGGAGGCCTGCCAGCTCGCCTGCCCAAACAACGTTCGACCCCGGCCCACCCGCCAGCAGCGCCGCGCAGCGCCGCGTATCTGGCCTGGCGGAGCGGCGTTGTCCCGATCCACGGGCCAGGCCTGCCTCGGTGCAGGGTCAGGATTCGCCGCCCACGGCTGACCCGCAGTTTGGCCCGTCAGGTCTTTGCCAGGTTCAAACCCGCCCCAGCTGGCGCGCAAACCACCAGGCATCCATCAGCGGAATTGCTGGCCAGCGCGATTAGCATCCATGCACTCGTGCAGCACCTCTCCGACGGCATAAGAGCCCCGGCAGGCTGGTGGCGACGCTTTGCAATCGTGCTGCACGCCGCCCATCAGTAATGCGCCCCGGTGCAATCGATCGGCGTGCGGTCCTCCAGGCCAAACCGGCCAGCGCCCCAGGATGGTGGGGAACCTGCCGTTCGAGTCAGCGTCGTCGCCGATCGGCCGCAGATCGAGCCAGAGCTGCGTCCACCTTTTGCTCCTGCATGGTTCGCACCAGGGCGCGCTGACCTATCGCGAGGGCCAGATCCCCCCCCGCAGCTGGCCACGGGCTCTGCGCCTGTGGTCCACCATCCGGCCCCTCGCCCCCTCACCGCTTCAAGATCAGGAAGTGCGGAGCGCCCGCCAGCATTCAAGGCGTCGCGTGTAACTAACGAATCGAATCCGCACCTGGCCTCCGCTTCCAGCCACCCCACCACCGTCGCCGGTGGCCTGCCGTTGGTGGTTTTCTAAACAGGTGCCCCCCGCCGCTGCCCGAGCACCACGCCCCCGCAGCCAGCGCACCTGCAGCCATCGAGAACCTCAACCCGGCAGCGGCCCCGTTCGACCCAGAGCTTTCAGGGCCAGCACGCCCTGGCGCTGCTCCAGCAGCGCCCGCTGGCCTCCCGCTCGAGGGGCGCATCCACCAGGCTCCGCCAGTGCGTCCTGGGCATGCAGCACCCGGCGGTTGGCTGTGCGGCCTCCAAGTGGTGCTCAGACCTCAGTGCTGCGATCGAACGCCATGCCCGAGCTTGCAAGCAAACCTCCACAACAGGCCGGCGCCTGACGAACGAGCAGCTCAACGGCCTCTGGATCGCCAAGACCGCAACCGCCCTTGAGCGTGTTCTTGCGTGGCCTCGTAAGCTCTTCCGCTGTCACCGCCGCAGCCCCCCTGGCCAGCGGCTGCGAAGCGGTGCTCTCCTTGCTGATCAACAACACCGCAATCCAACGGAAGTTCCCAGCAACGTCACAGCCTCGCCCGCCACCACACCATCCACAATCCCAAATGCTGGCAGGAGTTGAATCAAAGCGTCCCAGCCATGCCGCCTCAATGCGGAGCTGAGAGGCTCGTAGGCTCAGCGTAGACCCGTTGTTTATGCGATCAAAAGCCTTCGTTGAGGCATTGAAACGGCGTGATGATAAAATATCGCAAACTTTCGACAGTCCTTCTGACGGCTCGGTCAAGACAGAGGCTAGCAACGTCTCATTCGATTCTAGGCCCCATGATCACGATCTGCCGCGCCAGTTGGATTACACTTCCAGAAATTGCTGGAAGCTTTCGAACTAGGAATTGTTTGAGATCACCTTCCCCTGGGCGAGCAATCGTCGCCACCAGATCGGCGCTCTTGCGGCTTAGCGCGGAGGGAAGGAAACAGGAAAGGAGCAGGCCGCCAGAACACGCCGCTCATCAAGCCAGCAACCATCCGTTTTCATCAAAATTCTCCGCTGGGCCCCCCAGGCGGGACAAAGCAACGCACAGCCAGGCTGCCGCTGTTCCCTTAAAACAAGCCCCTCTAGTTCTTCGCAGTCTTCAAAGCCAGCTTTCAGATCAGCCCACTGAAACTGAGGCGAGCAAGCCGCCATCAGAACAGGCCATCGACGGCCAGGTCATACCCAGAGGCTCGGCGGCACCCGGCCGGCGCAGTTCTTCCGCCGCCAGCCGGGCCCAGGGCCCATGACCCCGGCGCGAAGCCCCGCCACCACGAAGCAAGCAAAGGGAGCAGCACCTGCGGCGCTTCACCAGCAACAGGGGCGCATCGCGAGCGAGCGTTGAGGACCAGGGCCAGAACGCATCCACCCCGGTGAGGGCCATGCCGCACGTGCAGGCCGTGCCAAGCAGGGAAGCCATATTAAAAGCAGCGAGCCAGTGCCAGCCCCCCTTCAGCCGCTTATGGCCAGGAAGGCGAAGCTTCATCGGAAGATGCACGAGCGATGCAGCCGGAACCAGACCCGCAGGAACAGACACCCCCCAGGCCAAGCTGCCCGGAGAAAAGCCCACCAGAAAGCCGATTCTGGGCGCCAGGACCGCGACCGATTGCGCTCAAGCCGAAGGGGCCACGCCAAGCAGGGGCAGGCGGTGAAAAACCGCCGCCACTAAAGGCTGCAGCCCCACCCAGGGGGCCGCAGAACACCGCAACCACGATCAGTGCAGCGGCGACAGCAAACGAGACGCCATAATCCTGCGCTCCTCATGGTCGAGCGGCAATCAGCGATCGTCAGCTTCCTCGGTTCTTTGCGGGAAAGGTGACTGAACTCCCGCCCTCACCAACATGTATCTTGAAGAAGTAAAGCAACCTTAAGGAAACCGCTCCCTGCTAACGTAAGGGCTGCGCCAGTTGGCTGCTCAGATGCATGGTCGGCCATTAGGTCAGATCGTTTATTCTCAATCCCGAGCCTGCCGCCATCTCCCCGCAGCGCTGGGCTTCTTTGAAGCTGTTGCATGCCCTGTGCTGGGAGTGCGTTCAGGCTCACGGAGTTTCTGCCCGATCAAGCAGCACGGCCCATCTCAAGGTGGTGCCGGTGCTGCTTGGCTGGGTTCGATCGGGTCCTCACGGCGCGCTCACCAGTTGCAGCATCGGCGCGGTATCATTACTCCGGCCCGCTGATCTGCCGCCCGTGATCCATGCATCAGCCGGCCTGCAAGCAGGGCGATTGACCGATCCCGCAGCTCGCTTTGCAGCGATGCTGATCGCCACCCTGCCGATTCCTGTGGCTCGGGGCTGCGATCAAAGGCTCTGCCGGGCTACGAAACCTCTGCCCTGCGCCCGGATCACCTCGATCGCCATGTTTCATGTGATGCCCTGCTGCTGCCCCGCCGCAAACATGGGCCCCGCGTCGGGACCTGCCCCAGGTGAGCCCATCGATGGGGCCCTGGGTGCATGCCCAGGCTCTGGCCCGTGATCACCCGGCGTCTCCCGTTCGGCAGCACCGCGACGGCGTTCTTTATTCAGGGCTGGCGGCGCTGCCGACGAACCCGTTTCTCCTCCTGCGGGTATCCCGGCCATCAGCCTGCCGGGGCTGGTGGGACTGAGGACCGCTTTTGCCGCTGATGCTGGTTCTCGGCCCGGTTCCGATGCTGTGGGATCGCGCGGCGGCGTGTTCCTGGCTGCGATCGCCTGTTTGCTGCGCTTCCTCCAGACCCACACAACCATGTTGCTTCTCGGGCTACAGGCTGGCTTTCGGCCTTTCCTGCTGATCTGGTGGCCCAAGAGCGGCACTCCCGCCAAACGAAGCCCCTGAGCCAATCATCCCGTGTGAATGAGGCCTTCCGCCGTACCAGCTGCCTCCGCCGAACGGGGCCGTTGCCCCAACCAGCCGTTCGGCACTGTTGAAGCCGGATCGATCGGCGAAGAGCTCGTTTCAAACCCGGCGACCGGCTGCGAGCATCAACGCGTTGCGCCGAATCTGATCATCTGCGTTTCTCTCGGCGAGGAACTGTGCCTCGAGGGGAGATCCCGCGGCAGCAGCATCGCTCACACACACACACGATGACGGCCCTCCCGCCTGGCTCACCGAACGCTTATTGGATTGCTTCGCCAATGCAACAACCATTCGCCTTCTGCTCATCGACCTAGCAACCTCCGGGTCTATATTAACTCCCAGTTGTACGTCATAGACCTTTACGTGTTTACTACCGCTTCATCTTCTCTACGTTCGTCCTTATTCGTCACGCCTCATCTAATCTGCAAGCGTTTCGTTTACTTTTGTCAGTCTCTATCTTTTTAAGTATAAACACGCTCTCCTCTCTTGTGTTTTTGTCTCTTTGCATCGCCATCCGCAGCCTGTGCTCTGCGCTTATCCTCCTCTGTCCAATCCCGCGCCGGCCTGCTGCTCATCCAGTGGCTTGTTGCCGAACCGGCGCCTTTGCAAATCTGCTATGCTTCAGTTTGTGCGTGGTCTGCCCGCGCCTGAACGACGGTGCAGGCGTTGCTTGCGCAGCCTCAGGGATCTGCCGGCTTTATGCGCTGAGCCCTGGCCCGTGCTCTCGGCGGCGGTGGCGGGGGCTGACCGTTTCCGCCCCGATCAGGATTCCCTTGTGCCCGCGACCGGCCTGCGCCCGTGGCCGTTCATTGAGCTGGTGGAAGCCCTTTCCAGCAGAGTGCCTGGGCCGCTGGCAGCCGTTTCGCCTGGCTTCTCCGATAGAGTGATCTGATTGCGGCCTGCCCCTGCCGCCCCCGCTCCGCCTACGAAGACCTGCCCCAGCAGGGAGAAACGCGTGTCGGCACCATCCGCGCCTTTCTCGATGCCCTCGATCAGCCACACGCCGCCTCCCCGAGCTCCTCCGCCGCGCGCGGTCCACTGGTGTGGGCAACTTGCGGCGCCTCAGCCCGGTGGAGCGCTCAATGCCCATGCCTGGAAGCTATCCTGCATGGCGTACCCACCCGTATGGCCAGGACCAGCGTGTGGACCGGCCTGGACTGACGCTCGATCTTTTCTGGCTCGGACAAGACCCGTCATCAGCTGGCTTCTTCCCCTCTTCTCGCCGCAAAGGAGCCCGTCTCCTTGACGTACATGAGCCCTCAACCAGTTCGCTCCAGGCCGTCGTGCCGATGCGCTCATGGCAGATAGATTCTGCCCTTGTGTCGGCAGCAAGCGTTCCTTAACTCTGTCGGAAACAACACGATGTTTGCTCGCCACTATCTCTCTCTATCACGCAATGCAGGATTGCCTTACCCTCCGTTGCACGCCGTGGACAAGCCGGAGCCCAGCCAGGGATCCGCCGCGCAGGAGTGTTGTCCTCAATCCACTACCCCCTGGCTCCGAGTGTTCGAGCCCCCCTCGATCCTTCCGTGCTTCACCGGGCGGCGACGAAACTCACCCCCCGCCCCGCAACCCCTGCGCCCCCCGCGCGGCCTGCCGGATCACGCCCAATCAGTGCGGATTCCAGGAACTGAACCCTGGGCCATGATGTGGAAACCCGGCTGAGTCAACAACCCCAACTCAAGCTCCCTCCCCAGATGGATCAGGCGAAGTCCCAACCTCAGGGCCCAGATCTCGGCCTGTTACCCCCAACATCAACCTCAGCACAGCAAACAGCTTTCCAGGCCTCAGCAAACCAACTACCGCTCCCAGAGCAGCACGATGCAGCTCTCCAAACCCGAGCCAAACCACCGATTCCGCTTCGCCCCCAGAGAACATCCGGCATTCAACTGATCTGATCAATCCCAGCGGGCCCAGATCGCCAGTCTCCGGACCAATTCGAAGCAGCCCAGAACCCAAGTACCGATTGCCCTGCTAGTCAGTTGCAGTTGGCCCAGTCCTACTTCAGATCTGCAACTCCTCCGATTTGAAAAACGGCGCATTGCAGAATCGCCGAGCTCTTTGGTCACCTGCCATCCAGGCCCCGCTGTCCATGCTCGGATTCTCCACCAAGCTGAGTGCTCCCAGGCCAAAACCCGCTCGCCCGCGACCAGCAGCTGTTACAAAACGCACTGCCGATCAAATTCCGGGCCCGTCGCCACCTGCCCTTCCTTTGGATCTACACACCATACAGAGTACGTTCACTTCCCCAAACGCCAAGAAGCCCTGCCGAGGTTTGCTGCTTCCTGGTGCCCTCGCTTGCAGCAAGCTCGTGCTGCCTACGCCTTCCGCGAAGACTCGACCCAGATCATTCTCGATATCTCAATCTCCAACAGCAAGCGCCAATGTCAATCTGCTATTCAGCCGTTCTTGAGCATCGTTAATAATTTTGGCTGGAATCGAATTAACTGACAGACCAAACGTGCCGCAGACAATCCATCACACGAGCATCTCACCTATAACTTTGGACAACGCCATCGCCTCAATCTAGCTGGGCGCTTTTGATGGCGGGCGCCGCCGCCGCTGAGATCGCCAGCAGAAGCAAGGCGCGAGAAAGCCGCCTTCCGTTCGCCAGTCGCGGGATCGATTCCGCCAGAAGGTGAACCAGCTTTTATGAGCTGCTCAAAAACAACGTGACATTGCCCACCACATCCCGAGAAGTCATTCCTCCCCCTACGCTGGCTGGCCCGCCCCTGCGATTCCAGGCCGGCTTGTCACCACCCAAGCGGAGTGACCAAGCCAGCGCGATCTCACCAACCCGAAAGTCCGTACGCTCGCTCGGTCCACCGACTACAAACAGGCGGCTGGCTGAATTGCGCGCCGCAACCGGCCATCGACCAGCTCGCCCTCTGCAAGCCACCGGTCCCCGTCGTCAACCCAGGGCTACCCCACCACCCAGATCCCGATCGAACCCTCCCTTCAATCGCTTGCCAGGCGGATCGATCTGTGAATTCGTTCACCGCTGCCCTTGATAAGTCACTGCGGCGTTCGCCTCCGGCCCGTATGAATCCGCGAACCCGGCCCCGCTCTCGACCCCAGCACTTGAGGCTCGACTGTTCAGCTTGCCCTTGCGTTTTCTGCCCGTGTGTTTGCCCGGTTGCTAATCGCTCATGCTCAGCACTGGGCTTTCCGCCGCTTGGGAGCTCTGGCCTTCGAAGCAGTTCGTCCCCCTCCAGGGTTCTTCTCGGACAGAATCTCCGATCGCCATCGTTTGCGGGCCGCCCAACCGCACCCCCTACATCTGTGGACGGCCTGTTTTCTGCGGACTGGCCATGCTGTGTGTCCGCTTCACTTTTCCGCTAGCCGGCTTCTACGCCCAGGATTCCCAGGCCGTCGTATCGCATGTGCTCCTCGGCCGTCCCTTGCCTACCGCCTGGCGTCTGTCAGCCAGCCACGCCACGCCCTCGGATTGATCGCACCAACCAGCAGCAAACCTCCAGGCCGTCGGCATCATCTGGTGATGCTCACTCGTATTGTCACTGTGCCATCGATTGCCCTCAGCCTGCGAGCCTCGATGAGTCAAGCATCCGCCGTGCTTGAACTGCTGTCCCCTTCCTGGTTCGCTAAACGCCCTGTTGTGTATCGCATTCACCCTTCTGGCCACCTGGGCTGAACCCTCCAGCCTGCCACGGCTTGACCGCCAGCGCCAACGGAAATCCCTCATCCATGGGCGGGCCCTGGGCCTGATCACCTCCACCTCAGGTGGCTTCTTCTTCTGTTTGTCACCCTGTCACCCTAGCCTGTCCTCAAGATCGGTGCTGAAAGCTATGATCAGTGTTCGGCATCGATGCCGCCACGGCGGTCTCCAATCGCTTTCCTGGGTCCGGCACCCTCGTGCCGCTGCGGCTGCTGGTGATCGTTCCGCGGCCTGGGCACCGCTGCCCACGCCCGTTGGCTGCAAGGATCGCCGGCCGATGCTGCTCTGTGCTGCCGCTCACCGCCAGTACTTCTCAAGACTGATTACTGGCTTCGCCTGCCTCCCGGGATCGAACCAACAGCACCTTTGTTCTGATGCCGACTCACCTTCCGGAGCCGCTGAAACCTTCCAATTCTTGATTGGCCCCAGCCTTCTCGCTCTCTATCCTATATATCTCCCTGGGGCGGCTGCTGATCTGGCCGGTCGCTCAGTCCGTCCCAGGGCCTTTCTGCCCCTTCGCCCTGGTGCTCAGCCTTGAGCCCTATGGCCATCGGGCGTGCTGTGCGCTCCAGGCAAACCTGCGTCGCCTTCAGCAGGACACCGCCGCAGCTTTCGCAATTCCTCGCTCGAGCCGATGATCCGCGTCCTCCGGCTTCCCTGGCCGGAGCGTTTTGCGCCCATTCCATTCCCTCATCGATCAGGTGGCGACCGTCAACGCCTTTGACTTCGGTCATGCCACACGGAAGCCAAAGCCGATGCAGCTGATCACGGCCTGTGACCGCTGGAGTGACGACACCCTCGTGCGGCCGGCCAGCTTTATCCCGGGAAGGGTGCTCAGTGAGAACGACAAGCGCCTTCCAGCTCGGCGCCTTATTGGTTGTCTGACCCCTCGCATGGCACCCACCAACTTTGCGGCGGGAACCCTTACTGGGCGATCCCTAGGCGCCGCTTGAGGGGGTCTTCGGTGCTGCGATCCTGATGTCGCCCCTCCGGCAACGGATCTTGGCCATGCGGCCATGGCTTGGCCAACGGCAAACGGCTGTGCCGCCCTCCACAGCAGGCCGCTCGATCTGTGCCGCCTCGCTCGCAGCGTTCCAATCGGCCGATCGCAGAAGCTGCCGGATCGCCCTTTCCCGGCAAGATCGCCTGCTGTGTGGCCCAGCCTCAATTCGGTCAGCCGTGGGCCATGGGCAACGGCAGCTCTGGGAGCCACCCGAAATCTGCATCTGGCGCCGCCTTGCTGGTGCTCTCCGAGTGGCTCCCTTGCGTTTGCAGAACAGCCGGAAGCCCTTGAGCCTGGCGCCAACTCGCGGACAGGATTTTCCTGTGCCTGCGCAATATCCAGCCAAACCCTGATGTGTCAGCCCGGGCGAGGCGCTGCTGCAGCCGCTGAACCTGTTGTGGCGTTTCAGCCGTTAGGGTCTCCCTGCTACATTTTCGGACTGCGCAGGAGCGCGAGGCAGTGCTGCAGAAACCAACAGAGAAGAATCGCAACCAAACGATGCTGTAGGTTTCAAAACGTGTTGAAACCGCCGAGTCGTGAAGCTGAGAGGGCGAGCGGACGCACCTGCGACAAAAGAAAAGTTTAGAAACGACGCTTTGCTGCGTTGAGTCCTGGCTTGTGCAGCTATAGCGAAGCGATACGCGCACGTGAATTTACTGCGTTTATGCACTGGGGTTTTAACGATCGAGCAGCACACACACGCCCGTCAAAAAAGAACAACACTTGTTTGTTGGGATGTACCAGTATGACGCTTCATCGGGTCATGGCGATGGAAAAGTTCCAATGAAAACTGCTGATCCGGTAATCTGTTATGTGTTGAAGTCATTGATCGTACGTGATGTTGCTTCTGCATGAGAGTTATGTACGATATGTGGTGATGCACTCTCGAACCTTCTGCGTAGAAGGAGCCCGGTTGAACTATATCTAAGGTAAGCCATTGTCAGTGCGCACTTGGTTCTATTGTGAGAATTAGTTAAGAACGAAAGTTTTAGGTTGGTTAGCTGTTTACAGACTTAGTGAACTACAACGGAGAGTTTATCTGGCCTCAGGATATGATACGCTGGCGCTCACGTGCTAACACAGCAAGTCAACGGCCTTCCGCGCTAGTGGCGACGGGGAGTACACGCGTCGAGAATTCCCCTCAGCGAGCGATAACAGCTGAAACGGCTGCTAATTACTCCCATATGCCGAAGTTAAAACGCAAATTCGCTTGATGATGAAATCTCGCCGTCTGCAGTTAGCTGGTTGGTGAGGTAATGGCTCACCAGGGCACGATCAAAGCTGGTCTGGAGAGATGTCACACACGGGAACTGAAACACGGCCCAAAGGGACTTCCTACGAGGCGAAGCAGTGGAAATTTTCCCATGCCGCAAGCCTACGGACAACCCGCGTGAGACGAAGCCTCGGGCTGGGAAACCTCGGCTCAAGAAAAGAGAAGATCATGTGATCCGGGTACTTGAGGATATTAACCACGCTAATTCTCTTACAGTCCGGCTC
>Ga0163217_1085732_pt1 | contig 11605 bp, 14 predicted proteins | sample SynspAceP_FD_185933 | JGI IMG/M metagenome (GOLD analysis project Ga0163217, IMG submission 185933) | Saline lake microbial communities from Ace Lake in Antarctica - Synechococcus sp. Ace-P (PacBio error correction) | ecosystem: Environmental > Aquatic > Non-marine Saline and Alkaline > Saline ... | reverse complement strand
CAGAGTACAAGGGCCTTGCCCGCGTCCAGGACCATTGCAGGACGCGGGGCAGACGTTTGTGCATTTAGGGCCAGTGCTTCTCGGCGGGCTGCGGCGGCGCGCAGCAGATGCTTTCGCCGTAGGCGCGTGCATCAGCATTAAGGCCGCAAGACGGGGTACCGGTGCGGCAAGCGTCACTGCCTGCTAGGCCATAGATTCCCGATACGCGTGTTGCGCAAAGGTCATGGAGGTTTGGCCGAAACAATCAGTAGTTCGGTGTTTCCGTTTCCAACCGGTCCAGTTTCTGGCGGAACAACGGGCGCGTGTGGGGATCAGCACGGGCCATCAAAAGCCCGCCACGCTTTAGGTACTCGACGGCGGATTTTATCAATTTTTCGGGCCAGGCCGCCACATTAAATCGGACCGGAGTGGGATTTCCCAGACGATAGCGTTCAAGGATTTCGCCCGGTACATCGCATTCCGGATCGCCTCGATCACGTCACGCCACAGCCCATAGGCCTCGGCAGTATAAGACACCCGCTGAGCGGCATCGCCCGTTGCAGCGCCTCAAAGGCTGATGTCCTCGATCACGGCTTCCCGACATCTCTCAACGCGCGGACCGCATCGTTCGAAGGCGTCGCGGGGGCTTTCATTCGATATCGTCAAAGGCCACCGTCCGCAGGATAGCAAAACGGGCGTCCTTCGATATTTCAGTGCTTGCCCAGGGTCCATTCGGGTTGAGCCTTCGGTGAGCGCTCAGCGAGCAGGCTTGCATCCTCTTACGACCGGCAAAGCGGGCCAACGGTATTCGAACCTGGCGGCCAAAGGGCACGCGGCCTCAAGCGGACACACGGCCCGATTGTTGGTTTTTCAGCCCACCAGATCGTTCCCACGCTGCAGGACGCGCACCTATCCCCCCGTGTCAGAAGCCGATTCGCCGCCCGCCGGCTAACCCGAAAAGCGACAGAGGCCGCGGCCCCGGGATGACCCGCCGCAACAGCGGCTTCGTCGTTCACACAGGCGGCGTGGCGGTGCTGGGGGTTATATCCGAGCCCCGAAACGCCAGTTTTCGCGTCTGTGGGTTTTGCCAAGACAGACTTAGCCCTTGCGCGTCGCATTCCGCCAGCACCACGGTTGCGTTCGCGGTCGGGCACGCGGTTCTTTTAGCAGGGCGCTTGCTGCCCTGTCGCGGGACGCCCGCTGTGTCAAACAGGTTCTTTCCAGCTGATCGGCACACCATCCAGCAGTGGACAGGACGCTTGGCCTGCGCGGGCCGCTGATTCCGCGCGGCACCGGCTTCGGTCAGGCAATCGGGTCAGCCGTCACGCGGTGCATAGATACGGTTCCGCAGCGGTACGGTGTGCGTTCAATTCGCGTAAGATAGGTCTGGCACAGCTAACCGGTAGTCCAATCTGGGCCGTCACCGATGCCCGTCCCAGATCTGCGGCTGTCATGGATAACCATTCTTGCATGTTGTTTTCCTCGAATAATTGCTATGGAAAAGGGACGGGTTTTAGTTTTTTAGCGACGGCTAGCGCGCTATGGACAATCCCTGCTGCACGCCCATATCTAAAGCTATGGATTTTTGATTACAGATATCGCAATCGTTGGTTGGCTGGGCTGAACGGCACCTACCTTTGCCTTTGGCTTTGGCACAGATCGGGCTGCGGGTCACGGCTGATCGACAGGCTGCTGCCGCACGCGGGAAGATTGCGGACGTTTTGACGGGCGATCCTATGCGCATGGCCGCTGACGTCGACGCGGAATGCTGGGGGCGCTTCCGGGCCTATGGGATGACGTGGAAATCCCACGCGCAACCGATTTGCTCGAGATCAAGGTGACGGACGGCGCGCGCGGCGAAGGCCCCTTCCCCTTTCTTCATTGACATTTTCGATCACGTGGAGATCGAAGAAGGGCCCGATGGGCCACTTGGTCGAAGACCGCCATTTACGGCGGCGCCCTGACGGACGCTGTCAGCAACGAGCCACTGATAACGCGGCGGATTGGTGAAACGGTGTGTCGCGCAGGACGCGGCACCCTCGGGTATCACCCTGACCTTCGGCAGACGGCAAGTCCCTGCGCGCACGGCTGTGTTGTCGGCGCGGATGGCCGCGCATCCACGTAACCGACAATTTCGTTGCGGGGATTCAGCGGATCGGCTGGGGACTATGCGCAAACGCGCTGGGTTCTGCGCCATCGCTTCATTGAAAAACCGCATCACCGGATTGTCGCGCACCAGTTCTTTATGCCACCCGGCCCGCTGGCGATTCCTGCCGTCACTGACAACAGGGTCGTCCATCGTCTGGAGCGAAACGTGCTAGTGCCGCACATATTCAACGCGCTGCCAGACGACGTAGTTATATCTGGACGTGCTCCGCCCGAGGTCGGTTGACTTTCTTGGGCGAGCATCTCCCCCTTGCCCCGGCGCGACCGCTACACCTACGCTGAGCCTGTCATTGCGCGCACGCGATGCATGGCCACGCGTGTCGCGGCTGCTGGGGGATTTGCCGCGCACGGCGTACACCAAGATTGGCCGGTCGAAGGATTAATACGCCGGTTATTGCGCACGATGTCGCCCGCGATTGGCCGAAGTCATCGCAGTATGCGACACCGACGCGGGCAGGATATCCCGGCAGCACCCAACAGTGTTGGAACAAGTACCAGCTGTGGCGCCGGTTCGGATAACACCGCGCTGCCTTTGGCGACAGATAGCTTCAAACAGGCTGTGATTTCTCGTAACGACATCCGCTGCTGCGTTTTGGCCCGTTGAGGTGGGGATGCAGCGAAATTCAATGCGCTGCCCGAATGCCCGGGCGTGGGCTTTATGCCGACGAGGGCCGCAGGGGCTGACCGGCCACCCTGCCCGTTTTGATGCAAGGGCAAAGCGCTATAGCGCAGAGTGCAGCATTCATTCTTGAAATTCATCGATAATCCGCGCCTCGTCAACCAGCATCACGTGGATACCGTTGCGGATCGGATAGGCCAGGCCGGCGGGTTTCAGAGATCAGCTTCTGTTTTGTCGGCATCATAGCGTCAGACGCATTCTGGTCGTTGCGGGGTGGCCAAATCAACGCCTCTTAGCATTTGCGGCGGTCAAACTGTATCTCTTTCGGCGTTCAATTCATTTCATCTCCACTTCTGGCCACCCCGCACGGTGTATTCGATCAATATCGTCAACAGCGTCTTTCGGCGTCGGGTAGACAGGAGGCGCTTCAAGCAAGGGCCTGTTTGTCTCACTGTCCAGATTCAAGATCATCGACAGCGAGTGTGATTCAACAGATTTCTTCGTCGGCCTCTTGCAGCGTATCCAATTCCCCGACAGGTTGCGTGCATCGAAAATAGCGGCTAAGGTGTTGTTCAAGAAGTATCACGTTCGAACGTGCCGTTCCTGTTCATCCTTGCCAAGGTCGCGTTCGAACCCGTCCCCAGCTGACATCGCAGCGGCGGTTGGGCAAAGCGTATCGACCTTTTCACCACACGATAAAGCGGCCGAACATCCCCGCAAGGGTGATCATATAGCGGCCCGTCCTCTGTTTCAGAGAACTTTGGGTGATCCGCCTCTGCGCAACCGATGGTCTGCGGTCCCGGGCCTTCGCGGGACCGGCCACGACATTAGGCTGCACCATGCCGATCAAACCGTCCCGGCGTTTTTCAGGCAGTTCTTCGATCATCTGCAAATTTAGCGCGGTTTCAAGATGTGCAGCGGCAGCCGCGAGGCGCAGCAGCAGCAAAGCTCCCGACAACGGGAAGATCGCGATTGTGTCTGGCAGGTCTGATTCTGTTATCATGTTAGCTTACCTACTGGCGCAGCCGCCTTTATGCAAATATCATCGACAGCTTAAGTTTGCGACGGCCATTTAAAACGCAATGGATTCGTTTTCGCTTTTCAGCGCAATCGAAAATGCAGTTTGAAAAAGCTTGGGTTTTTGGCGGCGCCATCATTCCACTTCACGGTCCTTCCCAAAGAGCGTTAGCAAGCTGATACACGGCGGCTTGGGTTAGTCGCCGTTGCGCCTTGAAAGCGCCTGCGCCAGATCGAAAACGGGGCCTGCATGTCGTCGGGGTTTGGCATCAACCGCGGCTGGAAGCTCTGGCCACCGGACCCGGCCATCCGCCGCCTTGTCGGCGCAGTTTTGCAGCTGTGCACTGCGCTGCTTTCAAGCTTGGGCGCTTTGGAAATTTTCATCGGCGGCGCCATTTCAGATGGGCTTCGGCCTGATCCAGGCTGCTCCCAGCGCGATGTTACGGCACGCACCATTGCCCACCATTAGGCCACCAGCGTGGTTCGGGTCTGTTCGCCCAAGATCGCAGTGTTTAAAGGTGTCCAGCGCGCGTCTTGGCAGCGCCCTTCGGCCAACATTGTCATCAGCCGCCTGCCACAGCCTTCGGAAAGCTCTTCGCGGGGGCTTCGCCGCCACTTGCCTTTTGATCAACGCGACGATTAAAACGCCTGATCTCGGATTGTGGGCAAGGCCCCCTTGGAAACCGTCAAACAGGCTGGCCTTTGAAAAAAGCAATAGACCGTCGACGATCCGATTTGACAATTCTGCAACTGCCCCCGCGATTTGCTGGGCTTTCGTCGGACGTTGTAATCTTGACCATTTCTTGACCGCGCCTTTGGCCGCCCGCACCGCGTCTCGAGCCATCGGCCCAAGCGTTCTTTTGCACGGGCCCGCACCAAGGGGCCCAGAAAAGTCGACAATCACCGGCACGGTTTGCGACGCTCGACGACATCCGGCCATGAACGTCGCTTCGGTCGGGTATCTTTGATCAGATCTTGCATCACCGTCGGCAACTGGCAAAGGTTCAATCATCATTATCAAAATCCTCGCTTTGGGGTTGCCCTTTATTATGAGGGCGGCGTCTGGTCTATTTCAAAGGTCGAATGTCGCAAAGGGACCGGCGCGTGCGTCGCTGGGCTTCTCCCATCCACGGGCTTCGGTAGCACCACGGCTTGGAATTGGCCCGCACCCGAGATATCGCCCGTGGCCCAGACAATTGCGTCCACGACGGCGCCCTTTGTTCGGCAGCATCCAATCTTTTGGCCCGGCTAGGACCACCAAAAGCTCATACAGGTTGGCCTTGGGGGACATTTCTTGCGCGTGACGTCGACAAAACCGCGCCGCGTCCCCTGGGTTTCGGCTAGGTTTTCCCGCACTCCCGCATTGGGGGTGTGCTGACCACTTTGAAGCAGCTTCTTTAGTGTCCCAGACATTCATCCCTCGCGGGGAGGCAATGTTCAGATCACCGACCAGAATTGGATTTCTCGGGCTTGTCGCCATGAAACCAGTCGCGCATATACCGCAGATAATCGAGCTTTTGGCCAAACTTCTCGTTCACCTCGCGGTCAGGCACATCGCACCGCTGGCACATAGAAGTTTGTGCACTGTCACCCCGTTCTCGAGCTTGGGCCACCAACGTGGGCGGGCATGACCCAAGGGTGGCAAAATCATGACCGCCGGCATCAACCAGCGGCAAATCGCGACAGAATTGCAAACACCATGTGTATTCCTTTTTGCCCACGCGCCAACATATGGGTATAGGCCTTGCTTCGATAAAACGCGGCGGTCGGGATCTTATCAACGGGGCTTTGCAATTCTGCAAGCAAGAACGTCGGGCCATGTTCTGCCAGCAACTTAAGGCACAATCGGTCTCGCGGCACCGGACAAGAGTTGATATTCCATGTGGCCAGCCGTGAATGGGCATGAGGCAGCTCCTTGGGTCAATCGCGCACCACCCTACTGCGAAATGAGCGGTATCACCATCCGAATTCAGAGACTTTATGGAGTGCAGACAAAAAAAAGACCGGGCCACAAAGGCCCGGCCTGTCACAACAGGGAGGTATGTATCATTTCCCCGGATAAACTTGGGCAAACGCGATCGACGGGTCATGAAAACCCCGGTCTCTCGAATAATAACAACCTGACCCGCTTTGTGTTCCGAAATTAAGAAAACAATTCTGTATCCACCTGGATTTCCGTTAGAAGAATCCGGCATTCGAAGGATCGGGTTTCGATCTTTTGGCGCAGACGGTAGATGTGCGTTATCCAGCGTATTGCGTCGTGACACCGGCGTTTATAACCCCAGACTCGTTGCGAACAGCGTATCGCGCCTCGGCACCACACCTGGCGCCCCAGGCCCGATAGAGGAATTTGAGGATATTCGTCTCTTTTTCGTGTGAGCCGAGATTTTCTTGTTCGTCCTTCCGGTGATCAAGATTTCTTGGCCGAGGGCTGAACGTTATTAGGGACCAAGCTTGAAAAAACGCTCTTCGGATTGTTCCGTGCTTGCCGCAGCTGGGCGCGAATACGCAGCCAGCAGTACCGGGGAACTTGAAGGTCTTTCGTCACGTAATCATTTCTCTCGCGCCCCGCTCCAACCCATGATCGTTGTCGGGGCGTCGCTGTGCGTGCCCCGTCAACATCAGAATGGGGGCTTTTGACCGCCCTGCGTTGCGCAGGTCGCGGCACAGATCGCGGGGCCATCCGATATCCGGTACCGACATTCCAAGATCTACCAGATCACGTACAGCGCTTCGGCCGGCGCGGGTTTTACGCATCCGCAACCATTGCCTGCTTCGAATAACATCAAAAGGTCGTCGGTCAAGCAATAACTGCTCGCTTCAGCGGGCTCGCGCAGGTTCGTCGTCGTCATCTACGAGCAAAATTTTCTTTAGCTGGGCAACAAGCTCATTTCCCTCTTACAACTGATTTACAGATTGTTGTTCACAAACCCGTTGCACACTAAGGCAGCAGGCATTTTTGATCACAGGACCGTGCGAAATTGTCGCGCATGTTTCAATCCTCGCGCATCTGCACTATAAATGTGACAACATAACATGAAAGATTACCAAATCATGGTTTTTGGGCCCGGAACATTACCGAACCAACGGCACGGCCGCGCCGATCTTCGTTTTGGCTCGTTCCCATTGTTACTGGCCGGAGATCGCGTTCCGTTCTGTATATGGCCGCCGAAACGCTGACGCCTGCCGCGCATTTGACCGCGGTGCTTGCACTGGGGCGGCGAACCGGCTGGGCGATCACTTCGCGTCGGCCGAAAACTCTTGAAGCGCACTTCACGCCTATGATGGACAGCTTTGCAGGGTGCTATTGCCGCATTTGGATGCCGCTTTGCGGTGGTTAAATTTCCGTTGCCGATTCCTTGCCGACGATTGCGCAACCCGTATTTGAAGGCCCCCTTTGGCCTGCGCCCGCGGCGGCGATGCGACGCCACATGGGTTGGGCGATCGATCTGATAAAATTCGGCACGGCTAGCTGGCCCGCCGCCGTTGATACTAGACCTTACAGGACGCCCGGCGCAATTCGCGATGCAAAATGGCCTGACGGTGATTGATCCTTGGAACGCGGCCAAACCGATTCCTCGCCGCCCGGCCAGGCCCCGCTGCATCCTTGTAGTCAACGCCCGCCTCCCGATTGGAAGGTCGAGGCAGGGCGTCTGGCATATTTTTCCGCCCGATGATGGCGGAGAGTAAGAGCATTATGACATCCGGAAATCGGCCGCCCCGACCGTATGCCAAACCCCGGTACTGGCACGGCTGCATTTTCTGCCTGCTTTTACCGGCTGACATCATGGGGCAGCCTGAAAATCGGTGATTGCGGGACTTGCAGCTTTCATGCGTGCGATGCGCCCAATGCGGGGTGCGAAGGAACGCGCCCCGCGTATTTGCTGTATTCTTGAACCGAAGAGGGGCGCGCTCGTGCACTTGGGACTACACGCGTGTCTCCCGTCCCGTGGCCTACTACTCTTCGTAACGCCTAAGCTGTCAACTGCGCACTTGGCTAGTTTTCAATACTGTTCTCAGTGCGTGGTCGTGGATATAACGCTAAGTATAACGTGTGGTGTATATGTCTCCGTGACGGTACCCAAGGGTGTAGGGCCCAGCAGTTACACACCACGTCTCTCTCGTCGTAGTATAGAGAGATCGAATATATTTTCAGTGTTGGTATGCACCGCGTGAAGCTATGCTATATAATGTATGTATAGTCGCGCGAGCGTGGCGGATAGCGGACTCGTGTGTGTGACCTCATAACCCCCGTCAGCAATGGTCGAGATGTAATATGGAGGGCCGCAAAGACACGCGGCCTAACTCGTGGTGGAGAGATGGTCGTCACTGCTTGCTAGCATCTCAGAAGATTCCCTCTCCAAATAACGCGTGTTGCGCAAAGGTCATGAGGTTGCCGCAGTCACTCAGATAGTAGTGCGTGTTCCGTCATTCCGAAGCGTGCGCTCAGCTCTCGCCTGCCAAAGAGCAAGGGCGCGGAGTAGCCGCGGATCAGCCACGGTGGACGAAACTCCCACAGATGCACCACCCACGAGGCCTTTATCCTTTTTGCACGAGCGGGATAAGCCTCGCGCGGCATAAGACAGGTCCTTGTGTCATACTACACTCTTTGTCGACGGCCGCACGGCGATCTCCACTTTGGATCGCGCGCACTCAGGCGAGTGGCACTCGTGATCCCGAGACCGCTGCACACAGGTCATATCGCGCGCTCCTCGAACGGGCGCGGTACATTCGTGGGCTAACCCTTCCGTGGAGCACGATTGTGCTCTTTAACCGGCGTTTACTACACCAACAAGAGGGGCGACAAGGCGACGCCCGCCGGCATTACACCCGCAATTGTCGGGATGCTATACCCGGCACGACCGTAATCCTCCGCCCCCGTTTGCCGTTGGGCGCGCCCATCGGGTTCGCGCGATCTTTGGTCCAGATGATGTGACACAGCCGGATTACAAACAGCACTTGTACAAACCCCCTTACCCGGCACAGCACGAAGCACTGCGGCAGGGCTGACCCGCTTTATGATCTGGTGACTTTTTCTTTGACCCGATTGGAAACTGGGCCCAATGCCGTTGCCGGGGCGTGGGATCTGCGATCTTTATTCCACCAACAGCGCGCCCCGGATACCCCACGAAGGCTGGCCGTCGCTTTTTTCCCCGGCGCCGCCACCTTCATCAAATAGCGACACGGCTGACCCCCGCCATTAGCCGTTTAATCTTTAGCAGGCAGCTTAGCCCGCGCTAGAAGTTCCCCAAAAGATTGGCAGAGCGACGCGCACATTGAGGTGCACAAGCGCGATGGGCCTTTTTACAAAGTCGCCTGCTCATCCCCATCGACCAAGGTCGCCTACCCCGTCTTCGCGCCGCAATCTTGGCCAGCCAACGCAAAATGAAGCGCGGGCCTTCCTCCGTCGACCGGCGGGGATACACATTCAATCGCGCACGGGCAGGATCAAACGCGACTGAACATTCCTGATAAACGGCATCCGCGTCGCGGCCTAGGAATGCCTGCCTTTCTGTTGCCTCTTCCCCGGGGTGTTCACCTGCACGAACCATCATCAGGAGCAGTTGCCCAGTTCTCTGCGCCAGCCGCGCGAATGTTGGGCCCAATTTAGGACGGTCGAGCGTGTTTGAGATCACGTCGAAAGCTCATCGACGCTGGCCGCTTTGTTACTTTTGCAGGCGGGCGATCAGGTGCACAGGCCCACACGTCATTCTGATTGTTGAAAGCGGGCATTTGCCTTCGGCTCTTGCACGCGGTTCTCGCCAAAAACACCGGTGCCTTCGTACCAGAACAAGCCGCCACGCCGGGTGTCCGCTGCACCCTTGCTCACCGCACACCACTCAACTATAGGGCACGCTGCCCGGCGTGCGGCCTGCGGTCAGCTTCGGCTTTTTGGCGATGCGGGATTGTTGATGTCGTGCAAGCTTCATTGTTCAGGTCGGCCCTCTTGTTTAAGGCGCGCGCACAGAACAACAGCTTGGCGCAAAAGAAAAGGGGAGACCACACGGCCTGCCCTCAAAATTTTAGACTGTAATCGTTCAACTTAGAGAAGTTGGAAGCGAACACCCAGGTTCAGCAACGCGTTTGCCACCGTTTTGCGGTTGTTCTGAACACCACCGCGCAGCGAATGTACCGCCGCCCAGGGTCTGTGTTTACTGCCAACGCCGTTAAAACGGTGTCGGTGTAGGATTCTAAGATCCAGAACACAGCTGTCTGACGGTGCTCGTCTGCGCCGACTGTTCGAAACGCCCGCGGTTGATCGGGGCGAATCGCGTCGCCGTTTTGTTGCCCGTGGTGTCAGCATAACGCAATGTCAGGGTTCTGCAACGCCGACGTTACCGCCAACTGTCAGAAGCCAGCTCAGGGTGTCACCGGCGGATTGTCGGAGTCTTGCAAGACCCAAGCAACAGTCCAGCGAACCTTGAGTTCATCGTGTATGCAAGGTAACCTTTCGATGCGCTCGCCTTCGAGGTTCGTTGGTTGTTCGCAACAGGATCCAGCTCGGAGTACGACAGGTGAGCTTTCAGGTCGCCATTATGGGCGTTACAGAACTTCAACACCCGTTGCGCCCACTGCGCCGTTACCATCGTTGAGTCGGGTTATGTCGCGGAGTAACCACCAGCTTGGTTGATGATGTAGTTCATACGGACAGACCGGTTTCAGGGCCCAGCTCGACGGGGTACATGCCAGGCATAACTGGGGAGTCGATGCGCGCCCGTAAGAGTTGCCAACGCCGACTTCCAGACCACACGGAACAGCAAAGTTAAGCGATGCCGGTTGATGGGCCTGTTTTTCAACGCGGTCACCGCGGAATGTGCCGCCTGCGGAAGCGCAATCCGCACCGAGGTTGCACCGTTGCTTGTCGCCGTCGTGGCCTGCTGGATACGAGCAACGTTGCACCGAAGGTGATTGCCGTTGTCGGAACTCAGCTGTCGCGTTCCGATTTGCAGGACGGAAACGGCTTGTTGATGGTTGTTCGTTTGTTGCGCCTTTCAACATAGATGACACCAAAAACGGCCGTAGCCGCCCGAATGTAACGTCTGCATGCCTGCAACGCCAGCGGTCCAACCAGAGCTGTTGGTAGCGAATGAGAACTTTTTTTCATGAGTTATCCCTCTGGTTTGAATTCAATAGCCATACGGGAATCCGTAGAGGGTATGAGTGTGTTTCAGCGGTTTGCCTTTTTTGTTTTGGCAAAGGATCGCGGGAGGGCCCCACAACATTTGGGCAAAAATTGTGATTGCAGCTTATGTCACAGTATATTTTCGCGGCCGAAAAGTCGCCCAGACCCAGAAGGCAAGGAAGCAAAACAGTCGCCCCCATACTCTAGTATATACAGACATTGCGCTTTGCCGACGAAACCCTGCTGATAGACCTGTGCGCCAAAACAGGCAAAGGACGGTCGAGGATGGTGCGCCAGTTCGGTTATTTCAAATTCTTACACTAGCCCTCGTTGGGGCGGTTTTGTCGCTTGGCGCATGGGCCGCGCTCAACTTCGGGGCCCGCCGCAAGATCGCGGACCCGAACATTCTGGGGCTATCCCCCACCAACCGGAACTAGCGTCCGAGATGGATCCGGGAACCAATTAACAAATCTTGGTCGATCTTCAAAACCGATAAGGGGAATACGAACAACCAGCGTTTCTCGGTGAAACAAGTAACCTTGTTGGTTCCGGGCGTTCCTTGAAAGTTTGTGGGAAACTTCCTGGCCGGTGCAATCCATTTGAATTCCCTATTTTACCGGGGTGAACGTTTCAAAACGGCTTATGGGGGGGCCACCCCGCCTTCCGGGGTGGGGCCAAACTTTTTTTTCTTTCCTTTTTGG
>Ga0163217_1080364_pt1 | contig 11605 bp, 12 predicted proteins | sample SynspAceP_FD_185933 | JGI IMG/M metagenome (GOLD analysis project Ga0163217, IMG submission 185933) | Saline lake microbial communities from Ace Lake in Antarctica - Synechococcus sp. Ace-P (PacBio error correction) | ecosystem: Environmental > Aquatic > Non-marine Saline and Alkaline > Saline ... | reverse complement strand
ATACTTTCTGAAATGAGGCTTATTTAGGCGGAAGCCTGAATACAAAGAACTTGTGGGTGCGTAAAAAAGTATTTTTTTACAATGATATTGATTAGGCTGGTGGTTTTGTTACACTTCTTCAGCCTTGTTTCTTTTAAGGAAGAGCTATTCAATTCTATTGATTATCCCCCATTTGAACAAGCTAGTGCATTTTTACTTTTTTATTTTGGGATTTACCTTTTAGGTTGTTTGTCTTTTAGGGAATTTAATCGCAGGAAAGGTTTCCTTGGGAAAAAGTATTGCTGAAAATAATTACTTACGCTGTCGTTTATGGTATAATTATTGAAGTGTTGCAAGTGTAGCTACTATCAATAGAGATTCCGTTGATTTGCTGGACGTTTTGGCAAATTATTCCGGGGCATTGTTGGAAGTTTTTATAGTTGAAGTACATTTTGCTCTGGAAAAACTTCACTAAGTGGGAAATAGCATTTATTTTGATATTTTGGAAGGGTATTTCCGCATTTAAGGAGTGCAACTTTCTGGTTCCTTAGTTAAAATGTAAGTGCAAAATTGATGTAATCTGCGTCGTTAGTACTTATTTTGGCTTATAGGTAACAAATGAAAGCCGATGTTTTGGATCCCTATGACCTGTTTAAATTTATTTTGTTATTTTTTAACAAAAAGTTTAAAACAGATAACAATAAATATATAAATTAGCGAACATTTAAAATGAACATAATTATGGAACTTAAAAAAGGAATCCTAGCAGATTTAACAAGAAATAGCGGCTTTGATTTACGTGTTGGTCTTGTTTGTGGTGTATGCTATTGACGTATATATAGGCTTTGAATGGTAAGATTCCTATGACGACGGATAAACTAATTTTTGATTTATACATTAGATTGTGGAGGGCTAGTACTTTTTGATGAAGAAGGGTGTCCTAGACCGAACAATATGGTGGAGAGGACGACCAGCCACGCGGACCACCACCACCAGCGCTCCCTGGAAATCATTGAGCTGTGAGGATGAGGAGGAAGTTGAGGGAACTAATAGAGGTATCAACAGAAACCAGTCAAAGAGGAAGAAGGTGATAGAAGTTGCTGATGTTGAGGTTGAAGAAATTGGAGGTAAGAATGTGGATGTGCCATTTTGCAGTTATCGAGGGACTGTTCCAATTTTTCCAGGTTGTTGAAAATGCAGCCAAAAAGTAAGTAGGATTGTTTTAACTCAATTTGTGATGCAAAGCATTATTTTTGTAAAAAAACTTCCGTTATCCAGAAAATTGCACCAAGAGATTGGGTGTTAAGGAAGGTGAACGTGATGTTCGGTTTATTCAGAAGGAGGAAGCATTGGGAATGTGGATAATGAGAGGTACCGGATTTTAAAAAACTTGGAGTGGAGAGAGGCGGAGCTATAGGGATTATCGGGAGAGATTACCTAAGATGACTCGGAAAACATTAGAGAGTTGTTGTAGAGCTGTTCGGTTTACCATTTTAGTATGTCCAATTCTTATCAAGATTACAAGGTATGTTAAGGGTAAAAGAAACCAGATTTTTTGGTAGGGGTTATGATTTGAGAAAATCTTCCGAGCCTGTGCTCGGGATTTTTTTATTGCTCCTGGATGAAATGCTATGTCAAGCGCAAAATGATGTTAAGAGTGTGTTGTGTCAATATTCTGGCAACGTGTTCGATTTTTTTTATTTGTACTTAAGATTCGCTTTGGCTTGTGTGTTATGAATTAATGACTATGTTTATTGTTGCAAAAAATTCTTACGAGGTGTATCTTTGCGATCCATTAAAAAAGAGATGAAAATGAAAAAAACGGCGGTCAGTTCAGTAAAAAACACCTCTTATGGTGCGGTATAGATTTTTTGCTGGAGGTTCTAAAGAGAGCATTACCAAAGCAAGGCTCTGCGGTCAGTGTAGTTTTCTCTTCCATAGCAGGATGATTTCCTTGGGCTGTAGAAATATAATTTTTACTCGGTACTTCTCTTGGCTTTTGGTGGTTTATTGTATGGTAGGGGCCTTCCAATGTGCTTATACCTATTCAGATTTATGAGAAAAGGATTTGGATGCTGGATTAATGGATCGCACCAAGAATATGGGCCTGTATACCAGCTGGAGAATGTCTGTAAATACGGCAATGACCATGCCGTTTCTAATGACGATTTTGGGAATTGTAGCTTTGTATTTTTCGAAATTCTCCAAGACGCCATGTTCGGGGCAGTATATCAATTTGTTTTGTGATACCGAGTGTTTTACACCCCGTTAAGACAAAAACGCCCTTAGCGGTCTTGTTGGTGCCTTTCTCGGGTCCCATCCCTTGACATGTTGGGATGGGTGGCTTGCAATCAGATAATTTTTGGATTAGAAACAGGTTGTATTGTTTAAGTGATTTTACAATTCTGTTTTTGCAGTTTCCCGCATTTCTGGGCTTTGGGTTTGATTTGTGTGGATTGAGGAAAGGGTTTCGTGCATTAAAAAAAAGGGGGGTTTTAAAATTGGCTTCCACGCGGTAAAAAGGATAAGGGTACCGCCTTTGCAGATAAAATTTATGTTCATACCATATGGATTTGATGTTGCGATTCGTGATTACGGTGGTCAGGTTGGTTTTACGGGAAGATGTGGCAATGTATCCATTAGTTGTGGGTGAGTTATTGCGTCATTTTTAATGCTGGAACGGTTTTTAGTAGGGGGGTTGTGGGTATGTTGTGGGTTAGGTTTCGGGTTTGGTGGTGTGTGGGCCTCAGTGGGGGTGTTGGGTGGGATATGCGAGGTAATGTTGTTCTTCGCTTTTTATTATATGAAAAAAAGAGGATAATACATCGGCCAAAAAATTAATGTTGGCCAGTGTAAGTTATATACCCTGATAGCAGGCTAGTATTATTGTAATTGATAAATTTATTAATAAAGAGACTTAAACGCAAGGGACAGGGAAAGGAAAAGAACAAATAGAGCAAAGAAAAGATGATGCTCTGGTTTGTATTGATTAGCTTGCTATGGGGTTTTGCCAGGTTGGACCATGCTTATATGGTTGTGAGCAGTTCAAGGGAAGACTGGGTTAGGGAATTGGCTTTGCCATCTCGTTTTTGATAAGTACTATAGTTATAAGTTATAAGTAGATAACTATATTATGGGCTAAGAAGGCCATTAAGCAAGATCAGCTTAAGCAAGGTGCACTAATTGGTTGTTATGACCTTGGGCTTGGGTATTGCCTTTTGTAGTATTTACAATTTAATGGATTTTTCCCAAATGGGTAGCTAACGGGTTACTATTGTTAACGGGGCCCGTACGAGTAATATTAAAATGTCTTATGTTTTTTTAATATTCTGCCAGTGCATATTGTACATGTGTTGCTGGAATAATTTTTCGCTTTTTGGTGGTTATTACCAACCACTTGCGAAATTAGTATTCATCCGAGGAATATGCTCGGGATTCGAGTTGGGGGCTAACATTTTGCGATTTTTTTGGATATTCTTTGGCGTGTTTAATTTAATTCTATTCAGTATTTTTCGTAAACTAATATTTAGCTATTTTCATTGGTAATAAAGTAGGTAATATTGGCCTGCTTATTTAGAATGGGTTTTTTTTCTGCCATTTTAAAGGCAAAAAAATTTTGTTTAGCCGAAAAAAAAATGTTAAATTTGTGAAATTTATTAACGCGATTAATTTTTATATGGATTCTCGATACTACGGGTACAGAAGAAAATGTTTGGGGTGGAGGAAATCGACCACTTAGGCGCTAGTTACGGAAAAGTTGATGATGTGTCTTTCTTGTCTCCATGCTTGACGTTTTCTGGCTTCCTTGCTGCATACGGTTTTTCGAGATTTAAGTTATTAGAAACTTGGCCAATTGCAGATGAGGTATTTACCCACGTTCCCTTTTTTCATGGGATTCATCCTATGTACTACGTAGCATTCATGACCATTTGTTTTGATTATGTCATCGGTGACCATGGTATTGGCTGTTGATGCTGGACATGAAACTGCAAGAAAGGACAAAGGTGATCTGGTTTATGTTTTTAAACTATCATCGGTCGGAGCTTATATTGTAGGTTCTCAAGCGTGTGGAATGGCTACATTTATAAAAGGTGATTATGGCGCTTTGGAAACTAAAGGCGTAGGAGTATTGCAATTTGTAAGCGCGGATTCCGATCAAAACGTATGCAATACGCGATTTGCAGAAAACCATTCCAGGTGAAGGGTAGATCATTGAGAAGAAGAACGGAATTTGGTATTATCAGGGGAGATGCCCTGCCCAGTTATTCCTTAAATGCAGATAGTTGAAGGGGTTAAAGGAGAATTCTAATGTTTTAATTCGTACCGAATTAATAAATGAGGATGGACATAAAACGGTTTTAACAAGGGATGAAACCTGAAAAAATTAAATGCGGTTCTTGTCTTGGAAAGGTGCCAATCTAAAACCACAATGGAGTACGGTTAGTTAGATTGTTTGCCGATTTCTTTTCTTTATTACTGGTTTTCATGGTTTCACGTTTTTCAGGTGTAATAATCAACTGGTATTATCTTTTTTCAATGTTATTCTTGGTACTTATGAGAGAAGAGGGGCATTATGAAATTGGTAGGAAAAAAGTGGGTGTGTACTGGCCACTTTGTAGATTTAGTTTGGGATTTGTATTTACCTTCATTCTACTTGGTATAGCTAACCTCAATAATAATTATCCTAATAGCAATAACTTTAAAAATATAATTAGAAGGCACACGAACATAAAATTGGAAATATTTTAGAGGTTTTGTTGAAGTTTAAGTCCGAACACCCAAAAAAATATGGGGTATTAATATTCCTTACTTTGGATAACCATAGTTGAAGTAGGGTTGGGATTGCGAAGCCTGCCGCATTGACGCATTTCACATTTTTTGGAATGAAAGGTCTTGAAACTGGATTTTCATTGTTTTTACATTTGGTAAAGGCCTATTATATTGCTTGGGACTTTATGCACCTTAGGATGAGAAGAGTTCATTGAGAAGAGCCATTATTTGGACTCCAATATTCTTAGTGGCATATCATAATTTTTTATTATTCTAGTTGAAGCGCGATAATCTTATAATGTCATATAGACGGTTTTTGTTAAGTGAACTTCTAACCGAATAATTAACAGCAAAAAAGACGGTATAACAACCGTTCTTTTTTATTTTTGTACAAGTTTCTGCGCGTTCGCCCCGGGGAGAGTCTTTTTTTGTGGGGCGTAAAGTTCTTTTTAGTTGATCATGTAGTGGATTTGAAAACTAAAAATTTAAATTAGATGAAGAAAGGCAAAATAGTACTGGTTACGATTATTTATTTTGCGCCATATTTATATATTCTTTTTTTTGCATCGGCGATTACAAACTTTGGGAAGTTGGCGCAACTATGACCGAGTAATGTTTCGGAATTAGAGTTCCGCTTCAAGTGACGGTTCCTTGGAGGGGGGAAATTACAGTTCGGATTTCTAGTTTAGGGATGTGGAAAGTAAAAGGGCAATGCCTTTAATTTGAATCAGAAAATATTGTAACAAACGCTTAATAAGTTTAAGGATTTTCAATTTTGTCATGCTAATGCGAAAGGTACGGAGCAGGGGTGTGGAGGAATTAAAAAAGGGAGTTGGAGCAATTGGCTGATGTAGGAAAAATGGGAATTTGTTTGTGTAATGAAGAGGAAAATACGAGGGAATGTTCAATAGCTTAAAGACCAATCTTGGGCCTTGGATCACGATTTAATACTCCCTATGTCCTTTTATTATAGATAAAAAGAGGCGTTCTTAGGGGAAGGGACGATGATGAGGACGAAAGGGCCTTAAAATATGGATTGATTACCTCTTCTGGGTGGAGGCGGGGGGGGGGAAAAAAACCCTAAACAATAAAATGAAGATGATAAAAAAATTATATTGCGCCGCCAATATCGTAGGCCCTTAAAAAGAATAGTGCTGATAGACAAAAATAATGCCAAAAGAATAAATTACACTTAGTTTGGGTTTCCTTGGTTGACTCTTGTTTTCGGAATAATCTTTATTCCTAAATATTATTGAAAACGGCTGCAAGGCTGGAGTGTAGTGCAAAATGATAGGTTGAACCTTAGAGGTGATGATGAGAAATTGCGCATTGTTGGGAAATTGAACGGCTAAAAAGACGGGAAAGTTCCTCCCTTCGCCTTTTATGAATTCAAGATAGTCTTCTAACTTACAATGACGAATTACCGTGGAAAAGTTTATCTGGTGAATTCTTTTTTACCACTGCACCCTCCATTTGCCGCAATTATGAATTAAAAAACTTAGTGCAGGAATTCAGGACCGAGTTCAAAGTTTGAAAAATTTTGGGGTGGCATCTTTTTACTATAAATCCGGACTATGATTATACACCTAAGGTATTGTAAAAGAGTATGCCGAGGAGTATGGGATAACCAATATGGACTGGCAACTTGGTTATCCCATACTGCTCTCACACGAGGCGAATATAACTTATATCTAATACTTTCATTTACCTTTGTAGCCAAATACAGGTTTAAGGTATTTTTTGCAGCTGAGTTCAGGCAGCGAAGGTGCTGTGTTGAACACGCGGCCTATTCGCCTTGGTAGAGGAAATGGTATATCGTTTCAAGGGTACATAAAGTTTGGAGAAATTCAAACAATCGTGTACTACCGAGAACCATTACGAGGAAGCAAGGTGGAAAATAGCATGGGAAAAGGTAGCAAAGATTCAATCCTTTGAAAGAGGATTATTAAAAAAGTTATTGGGATGAGTATTGGATGCCAATTGCCTTAAAGGAAAAGAAATTCAATAAGGATTATTCAACTTGGTATCCAATAGTAATACCCCTGGCTTGTTGCAGTACGTTTGGCGGGAAAATTGCACAAACGTGGAACCATTAGGTTTTTTGCCCCCGTTTATGCTTCCGGTAAATGATTGACCGCTATTTTGGTTTATTGCGGTTATTGCGGTTAAAATGGGAAGTTGAAGTACACAAAAGGTTAATGTGACCGGATTGTTATTTTATTTGTCCTTGGCCATTTCTTTTATGGATGATGGCTTATCCATATGACGCGGATTTCTACCTCATTTGGAGGGGACGGCGTTGTTAAGTATATATATTTCTTAATTCTGATACCCATATTATATTTCTTATAATATTATCCCGCTTGTTCTGCGCACCTTAATGCAAAGCGATACCTTAAGAATATTGAGGCTCAATGAGGAAAACTTTGCAAAAAATCACGCTGCCATTTGTGGTTGGTGTGTTTGCTGTGACCGGGTGTAGTTGGTCTATTTAATGATATCTCCCTATTATGTGCACTAAATCATCTCTTTTTTTCAAAAAAACGCTGTTAATTTCTAAAATACAATTACCGGTAATAATTTTAGCATTATTATTTTTGTTATTGTCCGAATTTTTCAGAAGCAACAATGTGCTAGTGTTGTAGGCGGTTTTGCGAAAAGCGAAGGGAGTGAGCAGCAGCAAAAGGAAATTACAACGGTATTGTTTATCTTATGCCATTTTACCCTACATTTTTAGGTGCGGGTTTATTCTTCTTTACTACAAAAGATGAAATCCTAGTATTGCAATAGTCAACTGAAGGTTATGGAAGGTGGGCGGTAGTAATTTTTAAAGATTGAAAGGTCTTCTTTTTCAAAAGAAATATTTTAACATAAATTTCACACCTACACTGTAACGATCATACTAATAGTTAGTACATTATACTCGTATTTTTCGGGTAAAAACTCACCTAATTCACTAAATATGATAGAAATAAAAAGATCTCAGTAAATCCTTATTAAGATGGGAAGCAATTCCCTTCACGTATGTAAAAGTTATTAATTTTTCCGTTGAGAAGGTGAGCTTGTAGGCCATTATGGGATCCTCAGGTGTTCTTGGTAAATCCACCTTTACTTAACACTTTTGGGCAGTTAGAGTGCTGGATGAGGGGTCATAATTACACTGGATGGATGCCAATTATCAAAACTTTGAACGAAAACTTAAGGCTGCCCAATTACAGGAAACAAGTTTTTGGGTTCGTTTTTTTTTCAATCCTTTAATTTGATAAATTATAAAAGTGCATGGAAAATGTTTGCACTTTGCCTCTGTATACCAAAAAAGTAGGTAGGAAAGGAAGGCAGGATAAGGCTTTGAAATATTTAGAGCAAAGTGGGTTTTTTAAGGGGAGTGGGCGGGACCATTTGCCCAGGAATTGTCCGGAGGGGCAAAAAACAAAGGGTGGCTGATTGCTAGGCTAGGCAGCTGAGGCCCAAAGTGCTATTGCAGATGGAACCAACTGGGGCTTGGATAGTACAAACATCTTACGAGGTCAGACCTTATTCAAAAATAAATGCATGGCGGGCAATACATACTTAATAGTACGCATGAGCCAGACCATAGCGGACATGTGCAAAAAGAAATTGTCCACTTAAAGGATGGCGTTATGTAAGAGGACAAGAGAAAATAACTCAGGTCTAGAAGCTTCCCAGTATGCTTAGTAGGGATAATTGAAGGAAATTTCGAAAAAACCATTCAAAAGAATTAAACTCAGGACCTTTTTGCTCTGATATATACACGTGGCTTTTGGGCGTATTCTAATTTTTGTAGTACTGTTTGGTATGGGAAATGGACTGGTAAAACACCTTTTCAACGAGTTTTTTGGGATTGATGCCACAATGGTCTTTTATGTATTTCCTCAGGACAAGAACCACTGTCCCTTTAAAAGGCTTTATAAATCCAAATCGGGTCATAGGTTTTGACAATAGTGATTTGGAGTATATTAATTAAAAACCTGGCAGTTCGTTGAGTTACTACTTCCTCGGAATTCCGAGGGGGTTTGGTAAAATACCAAGAACGAATCCAAATAACTATACTTCTAGGGCAGTTGGTCCGACATCAGTATGCCGAAAAGACGTAATGATGAAAGGGATCGTTTCATAAACTGAAGAAGAGTGGATAAGAACAAAACAAAAATATTTGTGTTATTGGTAGGGCCTGGTAGAGAACGATCTTTTGGAATGATAATTCCTTAGGCGATATACATAGATGTTGCAGGAAGCGCTTTCTGGTTATTGGTGTTTTTCAGACGATGTTGGGGATTAGATGAGAACGATTGATTCTACATGCCTTATTTACTACACGACATAACTAATGAGAAAAAATAACGACAAAGCTGGATCAGCTAATAGTAGCTTTAAGCCATGAGATCGGGTTACGCCGGGAGCCAGGGCTTTGGATAGAAGTTTAGATCGGATTTTTTATGGGGAGAAGAGTTCATTAGTCCTGGTAGACCAGAACGGAGTGTTCATTAGGAATGTTGCGGACCCAGTTAAAGCAAAATCAGCAATTTGCACGTGTCTTTGCAAGATTATTAGTTCCTTGTTGCCTTGTGAACCATATATAGCAGGTATAATTGGATCAGTAACATTATTGGTGTTTGTGGTCAAGGAACGCACAGGAACTTGCGGGATTAGAAAGGCCTTGGGGCGCACCCAAAGTCGGTCATAAGTTCTATTTTATTGGAAGGTCGTTTTATTACCACGCATTCAGGTTTTTTTAGGAATTGCTTCTCGGATTTTATTTTGAATTCATTGGAGCGAAAAAATTGAAGGGGACCTTACTTCATAAACCCAATCCCTATATAGATTATTGACAATGGCTATTGGTGCAAACTATAGGTTTTAATACTGCTTTGGGCCATTGCAGGATATATTTCCTTCAGAAGGGCAGCGGAATTAAAAACCATTATTGAAGCCTTAAGAGACGAATATTATATATATTTTATTTGACAGTAATACATGGAAGAGATTTTTGAGTTCTATTGGTATAAATAGGACCAGGACCATTATAACAGTGATAGGTTGTGTTATTATTTCTATCTATATCTTTTGTTCTCTCTCTCCATAATGTATCTATATATATTATAAACAATTTTCAAAATGTGGCTATGAAAACAGTTATGTTCACTTGGGCGCTCTATTTAGTACCAGTATGCCTTATAAAGGATTTAAAAACAGGTAGACAGCTGCAGCTTAAAATTAAATGATGGACGGTATTAAAAAATAGGGATTCCCGAGATTCAATTATTGCTCCAAGAGAACGTGTATATATCTTGGTGACCCGGCCCCAAATCATCAGGGTAGGAAAAAATCTGGGAGTTATGCGGTCTATTGGCGATTATCCTATTTCTACAAAGATGCCACTAAAGAAAAATATTTGATGAGGGAAGATTTATTAATGATGAGGAATTGATGAGGCTAGAAAGTTTGTTATAGGGAGAACGTTTACCCCAAAGCGAGTTGTTGAGATATGAAGAGATTCCATTGGGGGACTATATCGAATAGATAATGTGTTTTATCCAAGTGGGTAGGCGTGTGTACACAAGTTTACGCCAGGAGGTGTATTTGACGAGTGATTCCGATAGTAATACCCTTTACCACCGTTTAGAAAAATTATATAATACCGGGGATGTGGATATGGATTTGCCATCGCAGCCTATGATTGATGCAGATGTTTATTCAAGGTGGCAGAAAATGTAAAAGGCGTTTTAAAGAGTATTCATAATGTGAATCCAAAGGACGAACGGGCCCATTGGATCTTTTAACCTTGGGGAAATCTTTTAGTAGGAATTGTTGGCTTTGCTAAAAGCGTTTGACCCTTCATGTCTTGGTGGGGGGCATATCTACTTATTTTTGCCGGAGTTATAGGCAATCGGAAATATATTATTGATATCTGTCAAGGAAAGGGACCAAGGAATTGGGTGTAAGGCGTGCTCTGGGGCAAACTCGCCAAAGGAGGTTTAGATCCCTAATGATCTAGAATCTGTGTTTTTAAACGATGATAAGCGGGTGTATAATGGAAATTATCATTTGGGCAGGGGTGCTAAGTTTGTATCAATAAGTGGCACCCCAGGGCATGGATTTTCCCTTATGCGAATCCTTTACCGTACCTAACCCTATGTTTTGGAGCCTTGGCTATTATGGTAGTCCTAGGTACTTTGATAGGGTTTGATGAGCGCGCGTGCCCAAACGTGCGGTAAGCATGAAAACCAATAGATGCATTAAAGAGCAAGAATAAAAACAAACCAACACAAATAAATATATAGTATAAAATGAACAAGATTGTAAAATATCGCATGTGCGAATTGGAGTTTTGGTGCTAGGAGCTCTTTGGGCAGCAGCCTTTTTGTGAAGTCCAACATCAATTCAGCAATTACAACGAGATGAAAAAACTCACTTCATAGCCCAAATCCTCAAAAGAAAAACCGGTGGCGACCGCGTAGGTAGTCCGAGATGAAGTGGAGATAAAGCCACAGATTTCTGGTTATTATCGATTGAAATATTTTCTAAAAGAAGGTGTCAAGTAATGCGGCGATATCTTATCGCAAAAATAAAGGTGGTTTCCTAATGAGCAATCATTGAACCAGGCACGAGGCGCGACTGAGAAAGCTGAAATATTCCTTTGAACAATACAAAGATCGCAATATGACGGAATAAGGCCATCTTTTGATAGGGAGTTTTCATATATCCCAAGATTTTTTAAAACACCCCAACAGTTGCGCTTATTTGATCAGGCAAAAATTTCAGAAACTGCAGAATTTGCCCAAGCGGCATTACCAGATTATTACGCGGATGGATCGGCCGGGGGATGCTGCGTGCA
>Ga0163217_1066627_pt1 | contig 11605 bp, 12 predicted proteins | sample SynspAceP_FD_185933 | JGI IMG/M metagenome (GOLD analysis project Ga0163217, IMG submission 185933) | Saline lake microbial communities from Ace Lake in Antarctica - Synechococcus sp. Ace-P (PacBio error correction) | ecosystem: Environmental > Aquatic > Non-marine Saline and Alkaline > Saline ... | reverse complement strand
GGACAGGATGGGCTTGTAGTACGCGTGGGATTGGGTTAGCCAGGTCGACTGACGGCTTGTCGTGATTTCGTTGGTGTGATCGACGCTTTCGCATTCCGGGCATCGATTCAGGTGATTTTTTTAAGCCACTCAGTTCATTGGAGCTTGCCCATCTGTGGACAGTTCGCTTCCTTGGCTTGGCTCTCGGTCTTTGCTTGAGTCTTTTTGCCTTTGGCGAAAAGCTCACTGGCTCTTCGGAGCTGTTCTTCCATTGGTACTGGTGGGTTGCACCCGCGTGGGTCCTGCGCGATCTCTGGGGTCTGCGGCCATGATCCGTTCTCATGGCGACCTTGGACTTAATTCTGGGCTGTGGGGTCGCGTTTGCTCATCGGTAGGAGGCCTTTCGGGGCGGTGGCCCGCTCAAGGTTAACGTGGGGCTGTCCGGAACCCAGACACTCAGGCGCCATCGTTTGACCAATCGGCAGCCGCCGACCAATCGCAGCACAGAGTTGGCCTGCTGGCGCGCCCCATGTGGGTGATGCGATCCGATTGGCAGCTAGGCACCGAAATGAAAATATCCCGGCCATGTACGAAAAGCGGGAACACCCAAAAGCTTGGATCAGATCAGGTCGAATTGTGATCGCGAGGGCTTCACTGGTTAGATATTGTTGATGATCGAGTAGTCGCGTAACTTGGCTTCGTTCATGGATGATCTTGTCAGCAGTCGCGGGGTGCCAGTGGCGGACCTCGTTTTCTTAGAGAGAGTGTGCGAGCGATTGGATCTCCGTGGAGGCGACATTTGCGGCTGCTTTCACCAGCTGAATTACAGTGTACCCCGGGTGGACTGCCGTTTGATAGCTTGATTGAGTTTCTTTTGAGCGGTTTCTCCCACATACCAACTTTCAAATTGGACATAGCTTAAACTGCGATTGGGTTTATGATTTTAAAAGCTTAACACCGATCTCTGGGCCCATTTCCGATGAAGAGCGGGAATGCCGATGGCGATCGCACTTGGAGTTCCGATGCGGTGGAGGCACAATGTAGGCGGAGGGTTCGCCGTGGGATGCCAGCTCGCGGGGTCGGAGGACCGGAATATCAGAGCTGGAAGCGCGATCCCAGCCGCACACCCCGCGCCCCGATTGTGAAGCGGTGATCTTGTGAATGAGCAGGGCCAACACAACGATGACATGCACGCCGGTGCCGTAAGTAGTGGCAACATTGGCATTTGCGCAGTCTTCTGCGTGTTGAGCTCCATACCATGATGATCATGAAGACGGAGAGGGAAGGCCCGGAAAGCGATCGTAGCCTTTATAACAGATTTCAGGCTGGGGTCAATGCCGAGTGCACGCCAAGGAGATGGCCGTGAAAGCGAGCTTTGAGACTTTCTTTGTGATTGGCCCAGATCTCACATGTCGATGCGTCAGCGTTTACGGGTGGTGGTATAGCTTGCCCCTCCGCGTCACCAGCGCCGGACTGTCCTGAAGGATAAGGGCAGCACTCCGCCTCAAATGGGATTTTGCCGTTCCAGTGGGGCGAAAGGGCGGGGTGGACTACCGGCACCCAAAAATCCATTGTTGCTTCGCATCGGTGAATTGATTCCCGGTAAATCGCGCCAGGTGAATTGGTTGATTAACACGATCAGGATGGCCTTCGCACGTCCAGTGGGGAGAAGGATCTTCAGGAGGTTGGAATTGCGCAATTGGCGATGCTGGTCCCCAAGCCGATTTTCAAAAAGAAGAGGAGTGATGAACTTGTCATTGGTCTGGGATCGCCAATTGGGCTGCCGAATGAGCAACGACGATGCGCGATCAGACCTGGTTGGAGATGATCTGCTTATAAAAGTCAGGTCGCCCCATTCATCCTCTGGTGTTTGGAAATGAGGTTGTGGGAGAATAAGGGGATTGGACTATTCGGCCAAGGCTGACAGCTGATGTGTTCAGCCGTGTGTTCCAGGACACTGGACTGCTCGAGCTGTGCTCGAATAGGAGAAAAAACCGAGGTGATTTTGTGCCTTGGACAGGCACAAGACCAAGTTATGGAAATTAACCTTTTAATGCGGTCGTTCTTGGTCAGGCGAAGGGTGAAATTGAGGCGTGAAGGGCCTGACTCAGTTGGTTTTTGACAGCTTGCGAAGCTGATCCATAAAGTCCAGGCGCAGGATGCGGCTGCCGCGACACCTTCCTCGGAAATTCGGCGAATGTTCCTGGTTGGTGATGGTTTTGGTCCCCCAGTGAAGTGAGCATGGGTTGTGGAGGGACTGAGGTCAGATTGATGGTCTATGATCACCCCGATTAGACGAGATTGACCAGGGTTGCTTGGCCGATAGGAGGCAAGGCGATCCCTGGGATCAAAGGTCCGAGGGAGACTTAAAGGTTGATGTATTGTGCGTGACGGTTAATTCCTCACGATGGCGGGTGCTGTGGCAAGGTTGCATCTAAAGTAGCTTGGGTTATTGCGGCGATCTGATTTTTCGGATATTTCGGGGGGAAATTACGATTGCGGCTTTCCCGTACGGTGGGGCGTGAATCTGCGGTGGCCAGCCTTCCTGTGGCGGCATAGCATCGGGCCGATCGGCCCGGGAAGGCCGGAGACGGTCCTTGAGAGCCAGGATCCAGCGGGGTTTTCTAGAGTCGGTGTCCTTGGCAGACGCCGTTCGATGACTGTCGCACCGCTGCCCCCCCGCTTTCGCTCCAGTGCGAGGCGATGCGGGCCGATACCACCACGATCCGCTTCCCTCGATGGGAACGCGGGCCGGCTTCGACATCGATTTTGGCTGCGCAACGGCACACTCACGCCTTTTGGTGGCGGGGTGGCGGCAGCCCTTGTCGGACCACCAGCACGCCAAATCGCGAACCTGGTACCACTGCTCGAGGGCAGATCGATCAGCCACGATCGACTACTTGATCGTTTCCCACCGACGACCACTCCGGCTGATCGGAGCCGTTGCTGGAGCGCAAACCGGAGATTGAGGATCGTCGGTCGAAGGTGGCGATCGTCCTACCTGGCGACAGGTGCACCGGCGTCAAGAGCGGGTGTCAGAGCGGCGAAGTTTCTCGAATCTCGGCACAACCCCAGGAGGGCGGGCGCACGTTCGAAGTTCCTCAGTGCTCCAACCTGCCATTGGCCGAACGATCTTCTCCTGTCGATCACGGCACGGGCTCCTTTACACTGTCGATTGCCTTCGGGACTTGCACTACTGCTCCGATGCCGGTTTTGGATTGTCGGACCCGGGTGCCATTCGCCCAGGACTCCGCTTCTATTACGCTGCCTGATGGGCACGAACGCCCGCGCGTGTTGGCGGGCCCTTAGGCGCTGGACGCCTGGCTGAGGTCGCCTGATCGCCACGGCACGGCCCTTTGCTGCGCGATCCTCAACCTTGTGGATCGGCGATCGCGACTGGGAGCCAGCGCAGTGCCGGCGAACCTATGCGGCCGTTGTTTATCTGAGCCGTACGGCATTCTGTGACCGGTCAGCAGGCCTGGCCGCGGTCGGCAAGGCCGACAGCCAGGCCAGTGGTGGACTGCGCTCCACCGACCCCAGGAGTCGGCCGCTGATCGGCGAGGCCAGCGGCGTGGTTTCGGTGCCCACTGGCCACAATCCGATGTCGAACCGCAGGGCGATCGGACGTGCTGGTGCTTGCGCAAGCAGTGGGTGGGCAGTCTACGAGCTACGGCGGCAACGGACTGCCGTCGGGCGGCTCGCGCCAAAGCTGGCAGCTGGGGCCAAAAAAGAAGGTTGCCGCCGCTGCGGGGTCAAAAAGGGTGCGGATGGCAAACGACTTCAGCGATTCGAGGAAGCCCGCACCGACTGATGGGCGTTTAATTGCGGGCGGGGCCCCAAAGGGGGGGGGGGGGAACAAACTTTTTTTTTTCGGCAGCGATGAAGGGCGTCGGGACGTGGCTTCGGCAAGGCGATCGGGCGACTCAGCGGCGGCCTCTACATCGTGACGGCCCGCCAGGAGGGCGCGCCCAGCGCCAGGGTGGCCAGCTGGGTGGCCGGCCAGTTTTGAGCGCCGGGCTCTCGATCGCCGTAAGCAAAGACCGCGCCATGAAACCCTGATGCAGGTGGGCGACCGTCGTGCTCAATGTGTTGCGGAGGGTCAATACAGGATTTGCTTGGCGCTTTTCCTGGCGCCGCTTCCCGCGGTGCGACGCTTTGAAGGGTGGCACGTTGGAGGGGCCGCAGGGGCGGGCCTGTGTCGCGACGCCCTGGCTTCCTGGGTTTGCCAGGTGGTGAGCGGCATTGAGGAAACCCCTGCATGGATCATCTACTTGGGGGTGGAGGAGGGCACCGTGGGCGTGCTGAGGACACGCCAACGGCGTGCACCATGCAAGTTGGCAACCACTATGTGCGGCACTCAGTTCCCGAACCCCCAGTGCTGATGCGCGTGACTGCTGCCGATCGAGCCTGGTTCTCGTATGCTGCGCGGGCCTCAGTCCGAAGCGGATGCGCTTTGAGGTGGAGTAACGGCCTGGAGCGTGGCCCACGCAAGCTATCTGTTCCACCGACGGCGGCATGAGGGGCGCGCCGATGGGCCCGGTGCTGTGTGCATCCGCCGGGCCATCGTTCGCCGGCTTTCCTGGCGGGCCTGGCAGCTGGTGGAGGCCGCCGCCACGCGCCTTGCCACCCCCTTGCACCGCTGCGCTTGGTGGTGGGCTTCACCACCGAACCGGCGTGGCTTTCCTGCGCAGCTGGCGCCGCTGGCCGATCTCAGCCTGATCGCACAACGCCGGCGCCGTCTTGCTCGCCGACCTCTGGCCCAGGTGAAACGGCGCGCCGGGCTCCAGCGACCGCCAGGGCCGGCTTGCCACCCCCCCCGCTGCCGCGATCACAATTGAGGGAGAGGGCTGCTGGAGCTGGGTGGGCCGCAGTTGCGGTGATTGCGGTGCCCACCCCCGCTGGACGCCGGGCCTCGGGTGGGGTTTGAGGAGAAGCAGCGGCCTGCTGATGAGCGGCAAATTCTTCGCGGCAACCTCTGTCGAGGCCTTGCCGGGCACCCGGGTGAGCAGCGAGGCAAGAGCCGACGCCACTTTACGACTGCTGATGGCGCGATGGCGCCAGGTTTGGAAACAGTCGTCGACCGGCCGAAGACCGCCGATCCGCACGATGCCGGGCCACGGCCGGGCGATCAGCGAGAGCTGGGGCAGGCTTGCTGGCCGGGACTCCGCGCTGGGCGGAGAGCCAGGGGAAGGCGCAGTGTCTGTGGCCCTGCTCTTACAGCCAGCGCCTACGGCAACCCGCCGCCATCGCCGATGCCTGGCCAGGGGGTTTCGCGCAGGGGGTGCGGTCGAGAGCGTCACTGCGATTTCGGCCCGCACGAGCATGCTCTAACATCCGGCCGCTTGCGATGCTTGCTGATCGGCTCGCCACCTGGGCGGCATGCCCCACCCCTGATTCGTTTCGGCCTGGGCCCCCTGTGCCGAAGCGAACGGCCGCCAGCCTGTGGGAGTGTTCGGCAGTACGGCTGGAGCGGCGAGGCGATCGACTGCTGGGAAGGGCGAATTGCGCACGGGGCTTCCGCTTCGCCTTCGAGGACCATCGGGTGAAGTTCGCCGACGGCGCCCCCAGCGCCTGGAGGGACCGGCACCGGCCTGGGGAGGGACACTGATGGGTCAGCAGCGCCGCAGCAAACGGCTCGCGCGGTGGGCTGCCAGGCCTTCAGCACACGCGGTGCGGCCCTTGGGCGGTTGTCGGCTCGCTTGCCGTGCCTCACAGCCCGCCGCGGCGAAGGCCGACGAGGCCGCCCTGTGTGGAGTGCCATGGCTGGGAAGTTCTGGGGATGAGCAGGCGTTCACCCGGGCTTCCCGTTCTGGTGGTTGGCCAGGACCGGGGCGTTGAACCCTGACTGCATGTTGGCGATGGCCTTCCGCTCAAACGTGCTGGCTGAAGGGCGCCAGATGGGCCCGGACGAATGGAAAAGGTTATTGAAGCGGTCTTCGGCCGGCGACTGAGCCGCTTCGCGGCCTGGAGCTGCGAGAGCAGCTCCTCGGGCAGCCGGTGTTGCCCGAGGCGATGGTCCTGCTGGAGGCTCGCTCGGGTGAGCCAGGCGCGTGGAATTTGCCGTGCGCTCTCTGCTACTGGCTGCTCTTATGCTCGGTGGACATGGACGGACCTGCTCGATCCAGCTGGCCCTCATCCCGCGCTGCAAATCCAACGCCGCAGTGCGGATACTACTGACTAGCAACACCGATCCTGCGAATCAAAACTTTCTCCTGTGACCCGGCAGAAAGCGCCACCCTTCCACAAGTGGTGCGTTTCGCCGGCCGCGAGGCGCGTTCTCAGACACTTGACTGGCCGGAGCTGGCCAGTTCTCCGGTTCGCCCACCACTACGACCGGCCTGGCTGGGCTTCGGTCCCTGCGGGTGATTTCACGACGGACACGGATCGCGCGGCCGTGGCTCTCGGCCTGCACCCCCGGACATGGAGTCATTCACCGATTGCTGGAGGGCGGAGCTACAGCCACAGCGATTCGATGGGGCACGGCTCGCAGATGTTGGCGGCGGCGAGGTGTGCAGCCATGAGATTGCCGGCGCGGGTGGTTCCACAGCGAGATCAACCGCGGCGCGGCCGTGCCCTGCGGCTGTTGCAGATCTGAGATTGACCGTCAGCCACGGCAGCGCGCCGGCCTACGAGCGGAAGCCTTCGCGTGGGCGCGTGGACATGTGCTCGATCGCGAGGCGGCCAGGGGCGATCGGCCCTTGATACCGCCCGTGCGGCTTGTGGCGGGCGGTCTGCGGGCGGCAGCGGCTGGGCCTGTCCCTGGCGAGCTGGCCGCCAAAGGCTGGCTGCAGCTGTCGATGCAGCGTGCGGTGATTCCGGGCGCGCCTGAGCGTGGAGCGGGCCCGTCTTCGTGGGGTCCTGAAGCGCTCTCAGCGAGCCGAAGGCTGACAGCTCGAGGCCGGCGGGCGCGATGCTGCTGTTTCGAACTGCTTGATGGGTTACTGGCAGAGACGGGAGGACTTGAATGAACAGCTTCCCAGCTGGAGCACTGCAGGGCCAAAGCGGCAGAAGATCCTGACCTTCTGGTTCGAGCAAACGGCGCCGAAGGCTGGTTTGTCAAGACCAGGCTTTGATCGCTTCAGCATTGCGAGCACCAGCGCTTTGCCCGTCCTGGCACCGGGATCTGCGTGATCGCCTGATTGCGGAATCCGTTTTTACGGCTTGGAATCTGCGAGTCATCGAATGGGTGGTGCGTTCCGGACCGGAGAGCCTGCTCAGGGCTTCGCTGCAGAAAGCGTAGATCTGTTCGGCGGGTTGTGGAGGAGTGAGAGGGAGTTGCGGAAGGGTTCTGGCCTGAGATCGGGACTTACGATCACAGCGGTTTCAAGGCCAACATCACCAAGATCGAGATCTTTCTGAGGACTGGTTGAGAGTTTACGAGAATTACGGGTGAGTGCATAGTGGTTTGCTGCGCATCGGAGGATCCATTCCGTGTATGAAATGAACCGTCCTGTGCCATTGGTCAGGTCGAGAGTTTCCTGACCCGCCTTCCCTCACGGCCAGGTGCGTCTCAGGGCGGGCGCTGGATGGTGCGCTACGGGGGTTTGTGTCATGCCCCAGACCGATCCTTCAGCGGCTGGTGCGGGCCAGAGCGCAAGCCGATGGAAGTACTTGCCCTTCCGCCACACTCCCATTCCCTCGACGATGTCCAAGGACTGGTGGACTGGCGCCGCAATCAGGCGCCTGAGGCGGTATGTTGGCGTTGTGTGAGGCTCTGGAACGGCAGCACTCGTTGTTGACCAGGATCCGGTCGTTCGGCCTGGCACGCCGGCGCCTGACGACACCAAAGCGGGACGCAGGCACATTTTGGTGCCCTCAACGCGAAAGACTCGCGGGGGTGGGAATGGGCATCAAGCGCAGGGGCGGGGCAGGTTTGGGGTTCGCGCGCTTCGGAGTACATGCTCTGTGGGTGCTTGCCCTTTCGAAGTGCGCAACCCTTGCATCGCGCTGTCATTTTTGGATGGCCAGGGTGCCAGGTTCAGGTGACTGGGCGGCGCGGGGGCCTTGCTGCTGCCGTCGTTGTTGTTATGATCCCGGGGTGAGGAGCGGGCTGGCATTGGAGAACACAGCACGGGTGCTTGCCTGTTTGCTGGTTATGTAGCCCCCTTTTCAGTGCCGGGTAGGGCGGAGATGGCGCTACCTTTCCGGCTGAGAAGTGACTGGGAATGATACTCATCGCTGCCGCCATCTCCTCCACGTCGGGACAGGTGCAGGGACAGTTGCGATTCGCCGTAGGCGTTATCGATCCGGGCCACGGCCGGCCAGAATTGTTGTTTGCGCTGGGCCGCAGGCCGGGAAGGCGCCTGGAATGCGGGCTGTGGGCGATTCACTGTGGCGCGGTGACGGCAGCAAGGAGGGTGTGGGGGGCGCGGCGAGGGGTTGTTGCTGGGATCGGAAGCCCCGATCATGGCGGCGCTCGAGCCGGGATCTGGCGGACCATCGCCGCGAAGAACCGCTCGATTCTCGCGAAAGCGGACTCGTTTCGGTGGAGCTCAACCTCACGGTGCGGCCCACGGCCACTTCACGGTCGGTGCATGGAAGCCGTATCATCAGCCGTTTTGGCCAGGTCATTCAAACATACCAATCAGCACTGCGACTGAGCGGGCGCCAAGATCGAGACTGCATCATGGGCCCCGGCCGCCGGCCGCGCGGAAGCCCGGGTAGTGGTCTTCCGTGGGTGGCGAAGGTTGGGCGGCCAGCAGCGCCACGGCACTGGCCTGACGCGGCCGGCGCGCCATTCAATCCGCAGTACATGTCAGCTGATCGGCAGGATGCGCACTGCCCAGGGCGCGGCGGACACCGGGCCGTCGCTGGCTTCAGGCCCTGAAGCGACACCATTGGTGTGGGAATTGGCGGGAAGAAAGGGCACCAGATGGGCGCTACTCGATTCGGGCCGACCGGGACACGCCGCCGTGGGGAATGAGAAGGTCTTGTGAGGTTGAGGTGAGACTCGGCGACCGAACGACCGGGCTGGGCGAGCCCCCACCTGGGCATTGAGATTAGGCGCTCGAGATAGACTGGCAGCCATACCGGTGCACCACGCGCAGAGAGTTGGCGGGAGGCCGGTTTCAAAACACCATGGGTGGAGGGATAGTGTGACCATCACCGCCGCAGCGCATGGCGGATGTGGATCTGTGGCCTTGGCCCAGGTCGGCAGGTCGATGTTGCCGTCGGATTCGAGAGCCACGCACCACCTTGAGGCCAGCATCACGGGCGTGGCCGAGTTGTGCATGGTCCGTGGTGGGGATCAGGCAGATGTGGCGCCGCGCCTCGCGCGGTTGCGGTGCCGGCCCGGGATCACCAGCAGGCGGATTTCCCTGGGACCGGCATTTTGGGGCTGCAGAGCGGAACCCCGGCAAAAGCCGTGCAGGGCGCAGCCAAACCTTCCGATCGGCACCAGCCTTGCGCTAGCCAGGGTCTGGGCTGGTCGGGGCGAAGGGGATGCAGTTCGGGAACTCCGGCAGGCTATCACGGGGCGCAGCTCGAGCGGCAGGCGTTGAGCTTCATCGTGCAGGCTGCCCAGCAGGGATCTGCCGTGGCAGCGGAGGTCTTTTAGGGACCAGCCGCTGGAAGTAGGGGCAGCAGCTCGGTTTCGCTGCGGTCTAGCGATTGGAACTTCCTGGGTTCGACGGGGGGCGCTGCGCGCTTCCAGGACCCGCAGAGAGTGGCATCGAGCGAAGGCAGCAGCGGTGGCGGCGACTCCAGCTCGGCCAGCAAGGCCGGCCGCCGTCGGGGCCTGCGCGCCCTGCGGACAAAAGTCAGGCAAGCGATCCAGCTTCGGCGGTGTCGGTGCGCCATCGAGGCTCGATGGCCAGGCCAGCAGGGAAACAGCTGGGCCGCAGCTGTTGAAAGCGGCCGCCTCGGGCCGCCAGCAGGGCTGGGCGGCAGCCGGGGTGCGCAGGTGGCGTGGTCGGAGGCCGGACCGGGCTCACGCCAAAGCCCAGCCGCTCCAGGGCCAGGGCCAGGGCGGAGCGCTGCAAGCAGCGCCGGGGGGCGATGCCGCGAAAGAATCGGGGCGTGGTGACGGCATAGAAGCTGGCATCATGCCAGCAAGCAACCTGGGCGGTTGCGATGTTTTGCTGGGGCCTTTGTCGCGGGCGGGATGTGCTGCTCACGGGTTCTGCAGGCCAGGCGCAGGGCGGGGTGCTTTCGATTCGAGAGATTGGCCCACCAGACGGCCGGGGATCGGCGACTGTGCTGGGTTCGGGTGGCGAAAAGGGCGGATGGGGCCGCCGCAGCGAGCGAGCACGCCGAGCGTTGGCTGCTGCCGACGCATGTCGAGCTCGAGCTGGCCACGGGCTCCAGCAGCACCTTGGGCCAGGGGATCGATTCGCACGTGCCAGGGCGACGGGCGCTGTGGCGCGGCTGATGACGGCGCGGGATCCAGGCCGGCGCTTGTGCCGGGCAACTGCAGCAGACGCCAAGATTGTCGCCTGCCTTCTGCCTGGGACCATCGCAAGACCAGCAGGAGGAGTCCGTCAGGGTCAAAGGATCGATTACCAGGCCCAGCCGGCTCGCTGGGTTTGAAAGAAGCAGGGTCTGGGGGAAAGCCCTGATCAACCAGGGAAGCGGCGGGCCTCGGGCCGCTTGCAGGCGCCGTAGTGAGTTGCCATGGCTTCGCCGCGGCGGTGGCTCTCGAGCCAAAGAGGCGTTTGGCGATCGAAGGCCGGTGAGCTCGCTGATCAAGGGTCTGAAGATCAGTCAAAGTATTGGCGGGCCTCCAACCGCCCCTGGGGCGAGCCCGACCTAGGTACCGGCGGTGTAAGCGGTTGTACCACGAGGGGTTTCTCCAGTACCTGGCGCTGGATCACCGCGGGGTGGCGGTGCCGTAATACCCAGCCGATCAGGGCTGCCGCCGCACTTTTGTTGGTTGTGCAGCGATCTTGGCGAGCTCGGCCAGGGCTGGGCCTTCCCCACACCAACTGGCAAGCCCCAGGCTGCCTCGGCGGAGCTGAGCAGATGTCGGCGGAAACCACCTCGGCGAGGAAAAACTGTCGAGAAATCAGCGCAACCACGGCGGGCCAGCCTGAGCCTGATCGGCCGGCGGGACGTCGATGTGCCGGGCTACGAACGCAGAGAGAACGCGCATTCGCGTTGGCTGGGCGGCGGCGGACCGTAATTGGCTCGGCAGCGCAGGACTTGGCGGCTTGCGGGGGCCGCTTACAGCCGTGGGGGAGGTTGGATTGCATCGAAACGGAGCTCGAGCTTCGATTGCTTCGCCGCCAGTTCCTGAAGAGGCTTGCAGTCACGGCCTGGCGCCACGGAGTTGTGGGCAAGTGTAGGGATATTGGGTGCCAAGGGCAGGGGCAGGCTCGCCCGAGCCGCCCTTTCAGCTCCCTTCGACTTGGCGCACGGGTACCGGGGCGGCATATACAAATTCAGACGTTGGAGTCGCGCCGCACTGGGACGGCAAACCAACCAGCAAACCAGCCCTCGGCGGAGGGGTCGTTCCTGGATCTCCTCGCGGGGCTGGCCCAAACACCGCCTCCGTTGCCGCAACCTCAACGGTGGGGCCGCTGATCGGGGATAGGGACGTCTTTCGGACCCGCCTTGAACGGACTCCACCGAAGCAAAAAACTTGTTGCCCCCGCTTTCCGGAGGGATTTCTTTCTCTTCCTGCACGGCC